>Ga0209543_1002431_pt1 | contig 13537 bp, 10 predicted proteins | sample MesohylFT_FD_187296 | JGI IMG/M metagenome (GOLD analysis project Ga0209543, IMG submission 187296) | Host-associated microbial community of the marine sponge Aplysina aerophoba from Gulf of Piran - sponge mesohyl, lysed by freeze-thaw... | ecosystem: Host-associated > Porifera > Sponge >...
CACAGCGGGCAGCGGTCTCGGTTCTGATTGCGGCGGCCGAGCCGGCGGCAGTTCTGCAGGCCTGACAGCAAGAGCGGCGGGGGTAGACTCCGGCGCCGTCGGCGGCATGCGGTCCGAACGCACGAGATCATCGTCTGCACGGCGCTCGATCTGAAGAAGTCCGGGGTGCAGATTTGGGGCTTGGCTGCGAGCGAAATCGGCATCGCCCCCCGCGCGCGCTGAGCGGGGCGGCGGTCGCCGGTGCTTCGGCAGCGGCGCGTCCATCGCCCCCCGCGCGCGCTGAGCGGGGTCGCCCGTCATGCCGGCCCTCCCCACAGCGGCGCAGCGGGCCCGCCTGCGCCGCGCCGCGCGCGTCGAGCAGGGTCTCTGCCCTCGATGCGGCAAGCGGCCGCCCGAGCCCGGCGTCAAGCTGTGCGGGAACGCCGGAGCGCGCAACTTCGCCCCGAGGCGAAGCATCATCGCATCGAGAAGCCGCGGCCCTGGCGTCTGTCCCGCCGGCGTTGCCGGGTTGCCGGCACATGGCCCGCCGGATCTCGCTCATGTGCAACCGGTGGAGCCCGTTCGTGCGACCCGCCGATCCCGATCACCAGCGCGAGGCGATCGCCGGCCGGAAGCCACGCGCGCACGGCGAGGCCCGTCAGACCCATCATGCCGGCCGGACCCGGCCGACGGCGGCCTCCCGTCACGGACGGCGCGAGGCGGCGGCCGCGGTCCCGCGGCGGATCGCCGGCCGCCTCCAGCCCCTGACGCAAAATGCGGAGCAGACGAGCGCCGAGAATCGCTGGCGCCGGATCCTCGCCGAGGCGCCCAAGCAGCACCTCCGCCGCCGCGAGCCGGGCCGGCGACCCCGGCTACCGCCGCCCCGGGCCGCGCCGGCGTACTGAAATCCACCCCGAATTCGACCGCCCGGACCCCGCCTGCAGGACCATCGCGCCCTCCAACCGCCGGATTCGGGATCGATGCGATCGTCGTCGGGTACCGTCCTTCACGCCCATGCTTCAGCCAGCGCCGGGCGCGGCAAAATCCGCCTCGCCTCCCGAGAGCTGCTCCATGCCGAAGCTCTCCTGCGGAATGCGTCGTCCCTGCGACCACAGGTCGGCAAGAGCCTCCGCGAGGCCGGCGGGAAACACCTCGCCAATTCCGTCGATCCCGGCGTCTTCCGGCGCCCGTTCCAGGGGACGCCGGTGGCCGTGCGCGAGCAGCCATCCGTAGAGGCCGAGATGGGGCCGCAGCGCCGCCCGCCCCTCCGACCGCCGCCGCCGGTTGACCCCGATCAGAATCCGGACGCCGGCGGGATCGAGGTCGCCGAGATACATGGCGCCCTCCGCCTGCGCGCGGCCGATCAGGTCGTCGAGATTGCCGGCGCCCTGCCGGAAGGCGTTGCCGCCGCCATAGGCGATCGCGGCGTAGAGCGCCAATTTCCGGTTCCACCGGCGGAAGCTGTCGTAGGAGTGATAGTTCTCCAGCACGAGGACCGGTCGTCCCGGCACGGGTTCCGGGGGCGTCTCGTGCGGCAGCGGCGGCGCCACGGGATAGCAGTGGAGATCGGCAAGCCGGACGCGCCCCTCGAACAGGGCCGGCTCGCCCTTGCGCAGGTCGTCCAGACGTTTCTCGTCGCCGAATATCTGCAGCGAGCGCTCCCTCGTGGGCGCCGGCACCGGCGTCCTGCCGCGCACCGACAGCAGGAACGCATTGACCGCCCGAAGGTCGGCACGCCGCACGGGGTGGCGCTCGTCGGCGGCGAAGGCGAGAGCCGGCAGCCAGGCCTGCGGCATCCGGGTGCGCGCGCCTGGCGCCCCATCCCGGAGCCTCGCGGTGCGCGGAAGCGCGGGAGAGCCCGTGGTGTCCCATCCCCGTCGGGGAAGGTCGACCGTTCCCTCGCGCTCGAGGGTTCGCAAGGCGTCGAGCAGCAGGTGTCTCGGCTCCGGCTGATCGCGGGCTTCGGGATGGGCGCGGAGCCAGGCGGCGCGCAGCTCCGTCAGGCCGATGCGCCGCTTGCCCAGCGCGCGCAGCTCCTCAGCGAACGAGGACATGCTACTCGGCGGCCACGGCGGACCTTGCGCTGTCTTCGCCCGGCCGCCTGTCGATATGGGCGCGCATCGCCTCGACCTCCACGTGGATCCGGCGCGAGCCGCGCGACTGCCCTGTGCGCCGCAGCCGCACGATGTTCTCGAACTCGGCCAGCGCGTTCGTGTCCTGCACGCCGGTGGTGTAGAAGAGCTGGATCCCCATGGCGTCCGCGAGGCCGATCTGGGTCTTCAGCAGCAGAGCCTTGTTCGCCTTGCCGAGCGGGTTGTCCATGATGAGGACGCCGCCTTCGCCAGCGCCGCCGTGCATGGCCTCGGCGCGCAGCCGGGCCAGCACCAGATAGATCATCATCGCCGCGGTCAGCAGCTCTCCGCCCGAGACGCTCACCCGGTCGATCGGCATGTGCTCGGCGTCGCCCTCGCCCTTGGGCTTCAGCAGCCGGATGCCGAGGGAGTCCCTGCCGAGCGCCGTGGTCATCCGCTCGACCAGCGCGGCCGCGATGTCCTGGCCGGTCTCGGGGATCCGGTCGGCCTCCGCCAGGTCCGTCACATAGCCGCGCAGGATCTCCCTGCGCTGATCGGCGGCGACCCGCGAGAGATCGGCGCCCATCCGAAACACCGCCTGCCCGCCGAAGCGCGGCACATGGTCCGGAATGCGCCCGTCGCGGACCATCCGCCGCAGGATGTGGAGGGCGGTCCGAAGCAGCCGCTCCAGCTCCGCGACGCAGGCCTCGAGGTCCCTGTCGAGGCGCGACAGGTCGTGCTCGATGGTCTTCAGGCGGTCGTCGATCAGGCCCGCCGTCCTCTCCGCATTCTCCGCCGCGGCCAGAGGCTCGTTGGCGCCGAGATGCGCGGCGACCTCGCGCTCGCTCTCCAGCTCCCTGAAGGCGTCGGAGTTGGCGAACCTGCGGATATCGTCGTAGCTCCCGTAAACGGCCTTGCGCGCCTCGGCCAGGGTGCCTCGGGCGTCGCCGAGCGCGGCGGCGGCGGCGCTGACCAGCGCCGCCACCTCGTCCTCGCGCGGAAGCTCCATCCGCTCCGCCGGGGCGGCGTCGGCGCCCAGAACGCCGCCGAGGGTGGCGGCCAGGTCGGAGCACGACGCGGCCGTCCGCCCGTGCCCCGCTGCCTCCCCACGCGCGCGGCGCGCAGCATCCGCTTCGCGCACGGCGATCCCCTCCTGCTCGACGATGGCCGCCTCCGCCCGGGGCACGATGCGGGCCAGCATCCCGGGATCGAGCGAACGGAGATCCGCCAGCGGCTCGGGCCGGATCTCCTGCGTGCGCCTGTCGGCCTCCGCGCGGAGGTCGCGCCTCGCCGCATCCGCTTCCGCGCGGGCGGCGGACGCCGCCTCGCGCGCGCTTTCGAGCGCCGCCTCCGCGCCGGCGGCGGCTTCCCGCAGGCCGTCGCGCGCCGCCTCTGCCTCGACCCCGGCGCGTTCCAGATCGCCGAACGCCTCCGCGAAACGGTCCTCCTTCCCGGCCAGGGCGCGGTCGATCTCCCGGCGCTGGCCGCGCAGCTCGCCCACCCGCTCCTGCTCCAGGGCCGTCAGCGCCTCACGATCGCGTTCGTAGGCGGCGCGCAATTCGTCCAGCTCGCCGTCCGCCCGCCCGCCGGGCCCCGCATAGGCGATGCCGCCCGCCTCCCGCTCCAGGGCGGAGGCGAGGCTTGCAGCCTCTCCCGCCTCGTCCTCGCGGGCGCGGGCCTCCCGCCTGCGGGCGTCCCGTTCCGCCTCCTTGTCCCGGGCGAGGCGCTCGGCCGAAGCCGCCCGCTGCCTGTGAACGAGATGTGCCCTGCGCCAGGATTCGACCCGCGAACCCCACTGCGCGTGGTATTCGCCGGCGCGGCGCTCGCGCCCGGTGCGCGCATGGGCCTCGCGGTCGCATTCGACCGCGCGGCCGCGACAGTCCCGGGCATCGCGGCCGGCGGCCTCGATCCGGTCCGAGAGCGCCGCAATCCCGTCGGCAATTTGCGCGATCCGCGCGTCCTTGCCCTCCGCATTCCGGCGCATACCGTCCAGCCGGCCGTCGCCGAAGCGTTCCCGCCACGCCCCGAGCTCCCGCAAGATCGAATCCAGGCGCTCGATCCGCGCCTGCCGCGTGTCGATCGATGACGACAGCTCTGCCATATCGTTCTCGATCCGGCGCCGCAGGTCGCGGGCAGCCGCCCGGTCGTAGGCGGCGGGCTCCTGCACGGGGAGAACGAAGCGGTCTGCCGTGGCCTCCGCCGGCGTGTCGGAGGCGATCGCGACGGTCACCGGCCGGCTTGGCGAAGCGGCGGTCTCCAGCGCCCGGCGCGCCGCATCGAGCGCGTTCCCATTGGGAACGGCGACACCGGCGAAGCGGGCCGGGTCCTGCTCGGCGAAGCGGCGCACCTCCCCCGGCGAGCGCAGGATATCGGAGAGATAGGCGGCATAGGGCTGGGCGTCGGCGATGCCGGAATCGCGGAGCCGTTCGGCGACGATGCGCACGTCCGCGTCGATCGACGCGAGCCCGGTGGCCTCCAGCGACTCGCGGTCGGCCTGGAGAACTTCCTGCCGCCGCTCGTCCTGGCGCAGCCTGGCCGCGGCCCTGGTTCTGGCATCCGCCAGCAGCCTCCCGGAGGCGTCCGCGCCCGGGTCGACCTCGCTCTCGCCGCTCAGCTCGAGAAGGGTCGGATCGAACGCCAGATCCCGGCGCTTCTCCTCGCCTTCGCGGGCGGTCGTCCGCAACTGCGCCGCTTCGCTCTCGAGACGCGAGCGCTCGGCCTTGAGATCGCCCTGGCGCTCCCGATGCCGCGCGGAGTCGAGGTCCGCCTTCTCGGCCCGGCCGCGAAACGCGGTGGCCTCTTCTTCCGAGGCCCTCGCGGCCTCCGCATGACGCCGCGCCGCCGCATCGGCGCCCTCGCCGGCCTCGAGAACCTCCTCTTCCTCGAGAGCGGCCCGGAAATCCCGCGCATGACCGAGATCGACGTCGATCTGCGCCGCCTCCCGGTGCTCCGCCTGGGCGGTCTCGGATGCCGATACCCGCTCGGCGTCGGCCTCGCTGGCCGCCGCCATAAGCTTCCCGGCTTCGGCCGAAAGGGCGCGCTGGCGCTCCCTCGACGATGCCGCCCGCCCGCCCAGCGTGGCGACGAGGTCGGCACCGATTCCGCGGAGCGCATCGCGGCGCGGCTGCAAGTCGGCATGCTCGGCGTCGATCGCCGTCTGCAGCGCCCGGCTCCGTTCCCGGTCGTCGAGCATGCCGCGCATCGACAGCGCGGCCTGGAGAAGATGGTTGCGCGCGAATGCCTGTCCGCGCTCTTCCTCGCGGGCCTCGGCAGCCGCCTCGGCGATCTCGTGCCTGCGCCGCGCCGACTCGACGGCGGCGGAGGCGAGCTCGACACGCGCCCTCACGCAGGCCGCCTCCGCTGCGGCGGCGGCGGTCTCGTGTTCCTCCGCCTGCCCGGCGAGTTCTGCCGCGAGCCGTGAGGCGCGTTCCGCGTGCTCGTCGAGCGCCGCCTTGAGGGAAGACGCATCGCGGCTCCGGCGCGCGACCTCCGCCTCGGCGGCCCGCGCCCCGGCGGCGATATCCACGAAGGGCGCGAACCTCTCCTGCAGGCGGCGCATCGCGTCCCGCCGGCGCTGGAGGCGGGGCAGATCGGAGAGCCTTGCCACATGCTCGGCAAGCAGCCCCCGCACGGCGCCGGCCTCCCCGTCCGGCACCGTCATCGCTAGGAACTTCCTCAGGAACTGCGCCTCGCTCCGGAAATCCAGGAACTCCTCGATGCCGCCTTCGGTGCGGTTGAAGTCCACCTGGGCCGCCAAGAGTGCGGTATCGATCTTCTCCTCGGCGAGCTTCCGCTTCCAGTCCGACTGCTTCACGAAATCCTGGAAGTTGCCCGGGTGGTCCGAGCGCATCGCGTGCAGCCAGCGCTGCACGTCCTGGTGGCCCCTCAGGCGGCCGCGCTCCTCGAACCCTCCGAGCCCCGGCGCGGGGATGTCGTCGAAAGCGAGGCCCGGCACGCTGCGGAAAGTGAAGAAGCGGCGCTCCAGCTCGCGCTGGCGGCCCTCGCCCCGCGGCACCACCACCTGGCCGGTGACCAGGCGCTGCGCCTCCAGCAGGCTTGACTGGCTGCCGGAGAGGTCCCACTCGACGAGGATGAACGCGGGCACCTCTCCGAAATAGTCGCCGAACTTCTGGTTCGCCCGGATCAGCGTCTTCAGGAAGCGGCGCTCGCTGGTGTCGAAGCAGCTCAGCACCAGGGACAGGAATGACGTCTTGCCGCCGGTGTTCTCCAGGCTGAAGACCGTGTGCACGGGCTCGCCCGTGCGCGGATCGGCAAGATGGACGCTCGTGCCCGGATAGTACGCCTCGTGCCAGCCGCAGTTCGACAAATGGATGCGCGTGATGCACCGCATTCACTTCTCCCCGGCGTCCAGAAAGCCCGGCAGGGCCGAAGCGCAGCGCTCGAACAGCTCGTGCGCCGCAAGCTCGCGCAGCTGGAGCCGGTAGCGCGGCGTCGCCATGTAGGTCTCGCCGTCGGCCGTATCCAGGGTCTGCACCATCCCGTGCTCGTGAAGTTGGTTGAGCACCAGCTTGACCATGCCGGCGAGCGAGCCCAGCCCCGCGCGCTGGCTGCCGTCGGGCCTGGTCTCCGGAAGGCGCGCGAGCTCGCGCCAGGCCTCCGCCAGACCCGCCTCCTCGAGATCGGGATCCACCGCGTCTTCTTCCAGACGGCGGCAGTGCTCGCGCAGCAGCGACGCAATCCGCGCCGGCGTCGCCGATACCTCCGCGCGATCTTCCTGCGTCCCCGTCAGCACCGCCGCGGTCGGAAAGAAGGTCGCCGCGATCGCCACGTGGATCAGCGCGAGCGCGCCGCGCGTCATCTCGCCGAGATCCCGGCGAAGATCCGTCAATGTGGCCGCGAACACGCTCTCCGGTCCGAGCGGCGCGAGCACGATCGCGTGCTCCAGCGCGTCAACCACCCGCAGGCCGAGCATCGGCGCAAGCTCGCGAACCAGGGTCCGGAACCCGGGATCGGCACGCCAGAGCGCCAGCAGCTGGCGATAATCCGCATCGCCCCGCAGAGCCGACGCCCTCGGCGACAGGCCCTTGTTGAGGAGAAGCACCGCCTTCTGGGCCTCGCTCAGATGGGTCAGCCCGGCCATCGTCCGGCGTCCCTCGCAAGCACCAGGTTGTCGCCCGCAACGCGCTCCTGCGCGATCGCTCCGTCGATCGAGGCGATCACCCCCAGCGGATCGTCCTCCGGGCACCACGACCGCAGCATCAGGAACAGCACGCAGCGCAGCCTGGCCTCCGCCATGCCCTGGTCCTCGGCCATGCCGATGGCCGAATGCATGTCGAGGCGCGTGCGCGCGGCTATCGTGCGCACCAGCCAGTCCTGCGCCTCGCGCATGTCGTCGGCGTCGAACTCCGGCGGAACCCGCTCGATCGCCTCCAGATCGGGCGCCTCTTCCGGGCCGGCGGGGTCGCGCCGGAACGCCGGCTGGGTGAGCGTCTCGAACAGCAGCGCGAGATCGAGCAGCGGCGGCGGAGAAGGGGCGGCGAAGGCGGCCGCGATGCCGTCGCCCATGCCGGCCACGCTCGCCATCGGCGCGGCCAGAAGCGGAAACAGGATGCGGTCCTCGAGATCCGGAACGTCGCGCAGGAGGCGCGCGCGGAACGCGCTCGCCTGCAATCGTCGGAACTCTTCCGATGCCGTCATCACCCGCTCGAACAGCGCCGCGTGGCGCTGCTGGCAGTCGTCGATCGTCGTCTTGAGCTCGACGAGATGGTGGCGCGTATCGCCCTCTGCGTGCGCCATGTTCTCACGGATCGACTCCACGATCGCCGCCTCGTGCTTGCGCCGCTCGTCCAGATGCGTGCGCGCTTCGTCCAGCTCCGGCAGTACTTCCTCGCTCCACCTGACCCGGTCTGCGGCGCGGCGGACCTGGAACAGCCGGTCCTCGATGAACTGCCGGTAGTGGATCGAGCGCATCCGCGAGCGCCGCGCCAGCATGCGCGCATCCTCCAGGCGGCCGCGCTCCACCGCCTTGCGGATCATGATCGCCTCCGCCTCCTGCGCAAACTCCGGCGCGATGTCGAGCATCGCGAGCGTCAGCGTCTGCGCGCCGCGCGCGAGCTTGTACCGTGGAGATCCGTCATCGGCGGCGGAAAGCGCCAGGAGACGGAAATCCTGGAAGGAAAAGCCGCCCCGGTCCGCGTCGAAATACTCCGCACGGAAGGTCCTGTGGCCCTCGCGTGCATTGGAAAGATGGTCGAGCACGACCTGTCCGGCCTTGCGGCCCTGCGCTTCCGTCAGCGCGGGCTTCATGCGGACCGCTTCGCCGGCGACGTGTTCGACGACATCTTCCGGCGAGGCGCCCGACTCGATCGCCGAGCGCTCCATCACGAAGTCGATCGCGCTCAGCGCCAAGTACTGGAGGTCGAAGCGCTCGGCCAGCGCCGGCTCGTCCCTGAAGATCATCCGGCGGTCCCGGGACAGCCGCGCGATCGGCTCGGTCAGCGCGAGATTGCGCTGCTGGCGTGTCAGCGTCTCGCGCGACGCGCTATCCGGCGAGCTCACGGGATGGTCCCGCTGCGCCGTGGCGGCAGTCGTTCTTGAAGCCGAATCGTCGATACTCGTTGGCGGATGGCATCGGATTGCAGGCAGAGGAGCGATGGACGCGGACAAGCCTCCTTATCGCTGCACGCGGCCGGGTTGGCAATCCCGGGCGTACATGCCGGCCGGGGCTGGCGGAAAGACCGGCGGAAAATCTCGCAGGGCCGGCGCGCCCACGATAGACCGATCCCATCGACGAAGTCGCGGATGTCCTGGATTTCAAGCTCGCGCCACACGCAGACCTCCAGCTTCGATTTCCTGTTCGATTTCCTGGTGCTTGCCCACGGCAACACCGACCTGTTCGTGGTCGCACCGGAAGAGACCGTCGAGCACGTGAAGGGCTGGCTCCGCCTCTGGCTCGCCATCCCCAACGCGGTCGCGGGCAGGAAGCCGCTCGGGAAGGACCTGATGATCGTCATCGACGAGTTGCCGCGCATCGGCTTCCTCAAGCCAGTGATTCAAGCCGGTGATGGACGGCTGCACCGTGGCCGCCGGCAGGTGATCCCTCTGCACGATCCGACCGGGGGCTGGCGCGGGCACATCCGGGACAACTACGGGCGGACGATCGTCGACTGCGTGACGGACGCGATGCGGACGAATGCAGAGATAGGGTGTCAACTCGTGGTGCGGCGTCCGTGATCCGCAATCATTCTTCCGTCGTCTCTCCCGTGTTCCTCTCTAACGAGGGCGCCCTGGTCCCCTATGTCGCCAGCGGCCGCTCCCACTCCTGGATCCCTGGCACCACCACTGGCCGGCGAACCCGGCAACTGCGACTGCTCCGGCGCGAGCTCGGTAGCCCGGCCGACCGAGGTCGCATTTCGGGACTCTCCTGTTCTCGGTCCGCATGTGCCCCTCGGTTCGAGCGAAGCCAGTCATGGTGAAATTGCACTGCACCGCAATAGCTGACGGGCTGGTGGAAATCCGAGTGCGCTGTCCGGTGAGGGCTCTTCTGGCCAAGCCAGATCGCTTGACATGGGAGACTGCGCCCTTGTATGGAAATGTTCCCGTATCGGGAACATTGTAGTTGACATCTAATTGGGAACGATGCATACAGGTCATGCGGATCATCGCCAAGAAGACGCTCCGGGAGTTCTGGCAGCGTCACCCGGATGCCGAAGAGCCGCTTCTCGCTTGGTACCGGGAAGTGAAACAGGCGGATTGGGATACGCCGGCCGGCCTGAAGGAGATGTACGGCAACGCGAGCATCGTTGGCGACAACCGGGTGATCTTCAACATCAAGGGCAACGACTATCGCCTCGTGGTGAAGATCAATTACCGGTATCGCGTCGTCTACATACGGTTTGTGGGCACCCATGCCGGGTACGACGCCGTAGACGTGGAGGAGGTATGAGATGGCCAATATCAAGCCAATCCGGTCGGAACGGGACTACGAGGCGGCTTTGGACCGGATCTCCGAGCTCATGGATATAGCGATCGACAGCCCGGAGGGCGATGAGCTCGATGTCCTGGTCGATCTCGTCGAACTGTACGAAAGCAAACAAGTGCCGATGGGTTATCCGAGTCCGATCGCCGCGATCGAGTTTCGTATGGAACAGGCAGGTCTGCGCCCCGCAGACCTCGCCTCGTTCATCGGAAGCCGCGCGAAGGTCTCGGAAGTTCTCTCCGGCAAGCGCGCGATCACCATGCCGATGGCGCGCGCGCTACATGAGCATCTCGGGATTCCGGCGGACGCGCTACTACGGGAGCCGGATGTCGACCTGGACGATCCGTGGGCCGACATGGATTGGAGCCGGTTTCCGCTCAAGTCGATGGCAAAATTGCGCTGGATTCCGGACAGGCCCGATCTGGCGGGGCGCGCCGAGCATGTCATGCGGGACCTGATCGATCGGGCAGGGGGGCTGGACGTCGCGGGCGCCGCGCTCTACCGAAAGAACGATCGCATGCGCGCGAATGCCAAAATGGACCCCCATGCGCTCAAGGCGTGGTGCTGGCAGATCCTTGCAAGAGCCAACGAGGACCTTCCGAAGACCCGCTACGAGCGTGGCACCGTGACTCTGGACTTCCTGACGAAGGTCGCGCGGCTGAGCTGGTCGGAAGACGGTCCGCGGCTGGCGAAAGAATTGCTGGTCAAGAGTGGCATTTCACTCGTGATCGAAAGGCATCTGCCGAAGACGTATCTAGATGGGGTGGCTCTGCGGCTCGGCGATGGCAGACCGGTAATCGGACTCACTCTGCGCTACGACAGAATCGACAATTTCTGGTTCTGCTTGCTGCACGAGCTGGCCCATGTGGGCCGACACATGGACAACGACAGGGGCGAAGCCTTCGTCGACGACTTCACGTTTCGGAAACTCGAAGGGAGACGGGAAGATCCTAGGGAGACACAGGCGGACGAATGGGCGGAAGAAGCACTTATTCCGCGCTCGGTTTGGGAGGCGAGCGCGGTGCGGGATCGGCCGACGACCATGGCCGTGATGAATCTCGCCAACGCCCTGCAAGTTCATCCGGCGATCGTCGCAGGGAGGGTTCGATACGAAAGGAAGAACTACCGGCTGTTATCGCAATTCGTTGGGACCGGAGAGGTCCAACGACAGTTCGGCATGGTATCGTGAGGTAACGGGCCCATGAACTACCATACCGGACTGGGAGCTCGACTGTCCTCGCTGCCGCTACCGGGAGGACGCTCACCGGCGCCGCCCCCGGACTGGTCTGGAATGTCATTGCGCTGTCGCTCATCTTGTCGGCGCTTGGCCACGTCGCGTTTGGCCCCTTGAACCTGACCCCCGTCAACTTGGCGCTGGCGCTGTTCCTGAGGATTGCCTCGTGATAGGTTGAAGAACTGGCCTGCCACCGGTCCTCAGGGAACAATTGTCCAACGATTTCTTCGACATCCCACTCCTGGTACAACATGATAGTGGTGGCCAGTGGGGACGCGAGCGCCGCCTTCGGGCATCTTGACGAGGCTTCGATTGTGCCGACGTTTTCAGCAATTTCGAGCATAGCGTTGAACACCTCTAAAGCTGCCTGGTTGTGGAATCGAACAAGAGCAGCGAACGGCTTGTGGGTAGCCCGACGCATCATGCGCACGTCAGACATCAGGAAGGTAAAATTCCTCTACCACGAGTTTAAGTCGAAGCCCCAAAAAGCGGGTGAACATTATGTTATCACCGCGCGCGCGATCCAAACGCGGCGTCTGCTCATAGACATTCTTGGTTGGTACGAGAAACCTGACGCAATCTTTTGGCAACTGGCCGACGAAGCGGGCGAATTCTGTAGTTTGAACACCTTTCTGGACTCGATGGAATTGCTGGTCACCGAGTTTCCGAGGTCCGACCCCTTTCCGGAAAGTCAATTCCCGAATGCCCGGTGGCCACAACAAGGCGCTAGCACAGGAATGAAGCCGCCAGCGTGCGAAGAGCCGGGCAGTCAGAGTTGAAGAACGTTACTTGGGACCGAATCACGTTGCGGCGGTGAAGGCGACAGATGGGCAGTGGAAGAAACTGGACTCACTGTGGCCCGCAGAAGCTGCCAAGTTTGGTTTGCTTCAACCGGGCGCCCGTTGGCTTGTTGTGCGGTCAGCCTTCGCGCACAATCGTTCTTGAAACTGCGGAAGAGCGCGTGTTGCCCTCACCCTTGCAAATGCCGCCTTCGGTAGCCGCCTGTTTCGAAGCAACTGGCGACATGCATCAAACGATGACGATCTCGCCGCGGCCATCTTCATTTTGCCGATATTGCCGAACGTGAACAGACCGGCATCGAACACCCGATGGAGGTCGGCTCTGAGCGCGATACCGTTGCAAGATCTGTCATTCTCTCCGTTCTTGGCCGGAACGAGATGCGCAGCCTCCAGGGCCTCCAGCGTCTGTTCTCCCGTGATAACGCATCTGATTTATGCACCAGGGTGTGACAACCAGACGCCGACCGGCGTCCTGATCCCGCTTCCTGACCGCTCAAGCTGTCGGGCAATGAAAGCCGCTGTGCGACCGGCAGTTAGCCCGAGCGGCGCTTGAGCGGCAGCGCCCGCCGCGCACTGGCGGAGACAGTCCCCGAACCGCCGCGCGGCTTCCGGACGGCACTATAGGAAGCACGAGGCGCGTGATCAATTCGCGGCGGCTCGCGTGCACGTGCTTCGTCAAGCACTCCGCGTGCGGCGGCGGCGGCGGTGCGGCTCAGTCCGTCATCGTAGAGCGGCATGAACGGCTGCACGAATTCGCTCACGGCTGAGCCGAGCAGTAACGAGGCTGCAGATCACCACGGGCGTCACAATGCCGGACGCCTTCAACGGTTGAACCGGCGACGGTAGGAGGACACGGGCGCGAACGGAGCTTTGCGGTTGAAGTCCTTTACGGTATCCGTAATGGAGGTTACAGTCGGCGCACATGATACGAAGCTTCGGAGACCGGGAGACGAGACGCTTCTTCGAGGGTCAGCGCGTGGCGGCATTTCAGAATTTCGCCAGTCAGGCGGCGCGCCGTCTGGTCCTGCTGGACAGTGCGGAGACGCTCGGCGACCTTGCCGTGTTGCCGAGCAATCGGCTGGAAGCACTGCGCGGCGACCGCGCCGGCCAGCACAGCATACGGATCAACGTGCAATGGCGCGTCTGTTTCCGTTGGACGGACGATGGGCCTCATGATGTGGAGATCGTCGATTATCACTGAAGGCATCTGACATGAACGCGAAGAACGGTATGAGGGCAGTGCATCCGGGCGAGATTCTGCGCGACGAACTCGATGAACTCGGGCTGTCGGCCAATGCGCTGTCGAAGGCGCTGGGCGTGCCGGTGAACCGGGTGACGATGATCCTGAACGGCCAGCGCGGTGTGAGCGCGGACACGGCGCTTCGGCTTGCGCGGTATTTCGGGACGACGCCGCAACTCTGGATGAACCTGCAGAAGACCTGGGAGCTTCGCCGGGCCGAGATCGAAGCGGGCCACGAGATTGCCCAGCGCGTGACGCCTCGGCAGTCAGCGG
>Ga0209543_1002432_pt1 | contig 13525 bp, 13 predicted proteins | sample MesohylFT_FD_187296 | JGI IMG/M metagenome (GOLD analysis project Ga0209543, IMG submission 187296) | Host-associated microbial community of the marine sponge Aplysina aerophoba from Gulf of Piran - sponge mesohyl, lysed by freeze-thaw... | ecosystem: Host-associated > Porifera > Sponge >...
GGGCAGGGCGCCGATACCCGCAATATCGACGGTCTCGACGTGGAGCGGGCGATCGGCGACCTTAATGACCGCGCTTCGCTGGAGCAGGCGGCGAAGGGCTGCGACACGCTCTTCCACGTGGCGGCCGACTACCGGCTCTGGATTCCCGATCCGCCGGCGATCTACCGCACCAACGTGGAGGGCTCGCGCGACCTGCTGCGCGCCGCCGCCGCCGCAGGTGCCACGCGCATCGTCTACACCTCGAGCGTCGCCACCCTCGGCCTCAACGCGGACCATTCGCCGGCCGACGAGGAGACGCCCGTGACCGAAGCCGCCATGATCGGCCACTACAAGCGCTCCAAGTATCTGGCGGAGGAGGCGGTGCGCGCGCTGGTCCGCGACGAGGGGGTGCCGGCGGTGATCGTCAACCCCTCGGCCCCCATCGGCCCGCGCGACATCAAGCCGACGCCCACCGGGCGGATCATCGTGGATTTCGCGACCGGCCGGATGCCGGCCTATGTCGATACCGGCCTCAACGTGGTGCACGTCGACGATTGCGCCGCCGGCCACCTGCAGGCGCTCGCGCATGGCGCCGTGGGGGAGCGCTACATCCTGGGCGGGGAGGACATGACACTGCGGGAGATTCTCGAGTGCCTGGCGAAGCTCACGGGGCGCCCCGCCCCGCGCATCCGGCTCTCCCACCGGCTGCTCGCGCCGGTGGCCGCCGCCGGCGAAGCCTGGGCGCGCGTCGCGGGCGGGGAGCCGCGGCTCACCCGCGACAGCCTGCGCATGGCGCGCAAGATGATGTTCTTCTCGTCCGCCAAGGCCGAGCGCGAGCTCGGCTACAGGGCGAGGCCCGCGCAAGAGGCGCTGGCCGATGCGCTCCGCTGGTTTCAGGCCAACGACTACGTCTGAGCGTGCCGGCCCCCTCCCGCCGGGATCGATCCTTGCCGCACCCCTCGGGATGACGCTAGAACCGCTGGCACTGCCCTCCGGGCCGCCATGTCGCGGCACTCATCAAACCTGACGGGATCACGGGAATGGAATACGGCTTCAACGTACCCAACGGCGGGCCGCTGGCCGTGCCGGAGCACATCGGAACCATCGCCCGGCACGGCGAGAAGCAGGGCTACCGGATCCTCGCGATCCCCGACCACATCGTGGTGCCCAAGGGCATCGACTCGCCCTATCCCTATTCGCCCGACGGCACGCTCAACTTCCCCACCCTGCTTGCCGGCGAATGCCTGGAGCCGATCGCGCTGATGGCCTACCTCGCCGGCATCACCACCGAGATGCGGCTGCTCACCTCGGTGATGGTGGTGCCTTACCGCCAGCCGGTACTGACGGCGAAGCTGCTCTCCACCATCGACCTGCTCTCGGGCGGGCGCGCGGTGGTGGGCGTGGGCGCCGGCTGGATGGCCGAGGAGTTCCCGCCGGTGGGCGCGCCGCCCTTCGAGGCCCGCGGCCGGGCGACCGACGAGTACCTGCGCATCTACAAGGAGCTCTGGACCGCCGATGCGCCCAGGTACGAGGGCGAGTTTACCTCCTTCGACGACATCCTGTTTCACCCGAAGCCGGTGCAGAAGCCGCATCCGCCGATCTGGGTCGGCGGCGAGAGCAAGCCGGCGAAGCGCCGCACCGTGCGCTACGGCGATGCCTGGTACCCGATCGGCTGCAACCCGCGCTTCCCGATGGACACGCTGGGCCGCTTCGCCGCCGGCCTCGACGACATGCGCGCCATGGCGGAGGCGGAAGGCCGCGACCCGGTCAGCATCGACGTCGCCTTCTGGGCCGTCTGGTACGGCGCCAGCGAAGAACCGATCATGACCGATGACGGCGAGCGGATGCTGCTCTCGGGCTCGGCCGACGACATGGCCGGCGACATCCAGGCGATGCGCGATCTCGGTGTCCGCCATCTGGTGTTGCAGATGCTGCGCCCGACCATCGAGGAGACCCTCGACGCCATCACCCAGTTCGCCGAAGAGGTGCGCCCCAGGGCCGATGGCTGAAGGCGCACGCTTGACCTCGGCCATGGGCGCCCTTAGCTAAGCTGCATCTCTGCATCGGTCGATTGCGATGGCCATACGCCCCATCATCACTGCGCCCGACAAGCGGCTGAAGGAGCGCTCGGCGCCGGTCGAGGTCGTCGACGACGAGGTGCGCGCGCTGCTCGACGACATGATGGAATCGATGCACGCCGCAGACGGCATCGGCCTCGCCGCGATCCAGATCGGCGTGCCAAAGCGCTGCATCGTGACTGACGTGCATCTGGCAGACGAGCCGCCCGCGCCGCTCAAGCTGGTCAATCCCGAGGTCGTGTGGCGCTCAGACGAACGCGTGAACCGGGAGGAGGGTTGCCTCTCCTTCCCCGACCACTACGCCGACGTGGAGCGGCCGGCGTCGGTGACGGTGGCCTATCAGGACGAAACCGGCGCGGCGCAGGAGCTCACGGCGGTCGGCACGCTGGCCGTTTGCCTCCAACACGAGATCGACCACCTGGAGGGGGTGCTCTTCGTGGACTACTTGTCGCTGGTCAAGCGCAGCATCATCCTGCGCAAGCTGACCAAGGCGCGCCGCGCCGCAGCCGGCTGAGGTATCCGTCTCGAACCGGGCCTCGACAGCGCCGGAACCCATGCAACCATTGAGGCTGGTGTTCATGGGAACGCCGGCCTTCGCCGTGCCCACCCTCGATGCGCTCTGCGCGAGCGGCCACTCCATCGCTGCCGTCTACACCCAACCGCCGCGTGCCGCCGAGCGCGGCCGCAGGGTACGGCCGACTCCGGTGGCCGTACGTGCCGAGGCCGCCGGGATTGAGGTGACAACTCCGGCTAGTCTGAAACCCGCAGACGCGCAGACCGCGTTCGCGGCGCTGGGTGCGGACCTCGCGGTCACGGTGGCCTATGGTTTGATCCTGCCGCCGGCCGTGCTGGCGGCGCCCCGGATGGGCTGCATCAACGCCCATGCCTCGCTGCTGCCGCGCTGGCGGGGTGCTGCGCCGATTCAGCGGGCGATCATGGCGGGCGACGGGGAGACCGGCGTCACCATCATGCGCATGGACGAGGGCCTCGACACGGGCCCCATCCTGATGGCCGAGCGCGTGCCGATCGGGCCCGGGACCACGGGCGGCGCGCTGCACGACACGTTGGCCGCCCTCTCCGCCCGGCTCGTGGTGGAGGCGATCGATGCGCTCGCCGGAGGCACGCTGACCGAGACGCCGCAGCCGGGGGAGGGCGCCACCTACGCTGCAAAGCTCGAAAAGCACGAGGCCGCCATCGACTGGCGCGCGCCGGCGGCGCACATCGAGCGCAGGGTGCGCGCACTTGCGCCGGGACCCGGCGCCTGGCTCGACCACGAGGGGGATCGCATCAAGGTGCTGGCGGCCGAGAGGGTTGCCGGTGCGACGGATGCGCCGCCCGGAACGATCATCGACGCGGCGCTCGCGGTCGCCTGCGGCGACGGCGCAGCACTTCGACCGACCCGCCTTCAACGCGCCGGCAAGGCGGTGATGGATAGAGACGCCTTCTTGCGCGGCCGGCCGATCGCGGCCGGGACACGCTTGCCATGCCCCGCTACAAGCTGACCCTCGAATACGACGGCACCGGCTTCGTCGGCTGGCAATACCAGGGCGACGGGCGCTCGGTGCAGGAGGCGCTGGAGCGCGCGGTCGAACGCTTCTGCGGCGAGCAGGTGCGTGTGCATGGCGCGGGCCGCACCGATTCCGGCGTTCACGCGCTCGGCCAGTGCTGCCACCTGGATCTCGCCCGCCAGGCAGAGCCGGCGGTGCTGCGGGAGGCGCTCAACGCACACTTGCGGCCCGCGCCGGCCGTCGTCCTCGACGCGGCCGACGTGCCGTCCGACTTCGATGCGCGGCGCGATGCCACGATGCGCGTCTATCTCTACCGGATCGTCAATCGCAAGACGCCGCTCGCGCTCGCGAAGGACCGCGCCTGGCACATCGCGCGCCCGCTCGATGCCGACGCCATGGCCGAAGCCGCGCGCCTGCTGGAAGGCACCCACGACTTCACGACCTTTCGAGCGGCCAAGTGCCAGGCGGCCTCCCCGGTCCGCACCCTGAAAAGCCTTGCCGTCACGCGCACCGGAGACGAGATCGCGATTCGTGCCTGGGCGCGCTCCTTCCTGCACCACCAGGTTCGCGCCATGGTGGGGACGCTGGTCGAGGCGGGCGACGGTCGGCGGACACCGGCCGACGTGGGCGCGGCGCTTGCGGCCTGCGACCGGCGCATGAGCGGTCCGACCGCGCCGGCCTGCGGCCTCTATCTCGAAGCGGTGATCTATCCGCCGGCGTCCTAGAGCGTTTCCGTTTCGCACGGAAACGCTCCAGCTATTTGTCGCTCACGGCAGCCGGCCGTCCTGCGATCTCACGCGCCTACCGGCGCGACGGGCCGGCGCCTCCGCGAGGGCGCCGCAGGAGCGGCGGGCCGCGGTCGCGGCCTGTCGCGCGTCCATCAAAGACGGACGCGCTCCAGCCGGCGGAACCGCGCGCTACTTCTTGACCCCGAGCACGTCCCGGGTGCCGGCGATGCCGGTGCGGTAGATGCCTTCGACGAACTCGAGGCATTCCGCCTTGGTCTTGCCCTTCTTCGGCACGAAGCGGCTGGTCCATTCCACCTGGCTGCGCCGCGACGTGATGGGCTTCACCTTGATGGTGGCGGTGTAGTCGGAGAACGGCACCATATCGTCCGGATCGGCGGTGATCCTGTAGATCTGCGTGCGCGTCGCCGTGTCGTATTTCAGCAGCGTTTCGTCGAGATTGCCCTTCACGCCCTTGACCTTGAGCGTGCGCACCGTGCCCTTCTTGTTGAGCGTGCTCCGCGTGATGGTGCCCGCCATGATCACGGTCAGATTGTTGAAGGCCCCGATCTCGCCAAAAACACGGTCGGCCGATGCGCTGATCTCCTCGACGACCTTCGCTCGCGTGTAAGCCATGCCCGCTCCCTCCCATTCTCGTTTGAGACGGCCCGCGATGGTGGACGCAAAGCGCGGCGAGCGCAACGCGCGATGGAAGCCGGCAATCGATTCTCTCGAATGCTGCCGTGCGAACCTGGAGCGTTACCGTTTTGCATGGAAACGCTCCAGCTATTTGTCGCTCACGGCAGCCGGCCTGAGGCCGGCGCCTCCGCGTCGCGCGTCCACGCGCGCGGGCGCGCTAGGGCGCCGCAGGAGCGGCGGGCCGCGGTCGCGGCCTGTCGCGCGTCCGTCAAAGAGAGACGCGCTCTACCCACCGCCCCGCTGGAAGGAAGTGTCGAGCCGGGCGAGGTGCCCCTCGGGATCCTCGTAGCCGCTGTAGCGGAAGCGCGCGGCGAGCACCGGCAGCGCGAGCAGGCCGATGCGTCGCTCGGGCCTGGGCGAAAGCGTGATCTCCAACGTGCCGGTCCCTTCGCGGATCGTGATCGTGTCGCCATCCTCGGAGATGCCGGCCTTCGGGAGCGCGCGGCGCAGCGTGCGCCGGAACTCGTGGCGCTCGATCGCCATCTCCTTCTCGACGGTCAGAGTCTTGGGCACGAACGCGGCCGGAACTCGGAGTTGAGACGGGGACTGGTGCCGGCTTCGCCGGCTCAGCCGCCGGCCACGGGTGGCCAGATCGCCAGCGTGTCGTTCTCGCTCAGCGCGTGGGAGCCGCGCTCGCTCGGCTCCACGTAGATGCCGTTCACCAGCACGATGGAGCAGTACTGGCGGGGCAGGTTGAACCTGGCGAAGACGTCTTCGGGCGTGGTGCCTGCGTCCAGGTCGAGCTCGACCTGGTTGTCCGCGGCGCCGGCCGGGAGATAGTCGCTCAGCAAGGCATAGAGCTTGACGGTCACCTTCATGGCGGGTGCGCGGCGTCGTGGCGCCGTGATCGCGGCCGTCGTTGCTCAGGTCTGGCTGTGGGCGACGTAGGCCTCCATCACGCGGTGCGGGTTCTCCTGCAGCCTCTCCTTCCAGTCGCCGAGTGCGGTCTGGTTCTGGATCAGGCCGCGGATCACGCCGACGTGGTCGGTGAGCCCGATGCCGAGCGCGCCGACCAGGTGGTCGCCGTCGAATTCCAGCCGGAGGTACTTGTAGCCCTTCTCGTCCACGGCGACGCCGCTATCGCCGCCGGCGACGCCTTCCCAGCTTCCGAACGAGCTTGAGACGAGCCCGACCGTGGCGAGCACGTTCATGTTGAGGCTGCCCTTGTAGTGCGCGTGGCGGCCCAGCATGTTGAGCGCCGCGATGCGGCCGTGCTCGGTCGCGGTCGGCTGAATCGCGTGCACCGAGTATTCGCCGGTGGAGAAATCGAGGCCCTGGGCCACGTCGCCGGCGGCGAACACGCCCTTGGCGCTGGTCTCCAGGTGCTGATCGACGAGCACGCCGTGGTCGGTCTCGATCCCGCTCCCCTCCAGGAAGCCGATATTGGGCGCGACGCCGACGGCAAGCACGACCAGATGGGCGTCGATCCTCTCGCCGTTGTCCAGCACCACGGCCTTGTCGCCGCCCGCGCCGCTGGCGGCCTCGATTCCGGCGACCCGCGTCGAGGTGAGCACGCGGATGTTCTTGGCCCCGCACCAGCGTTCCAGCATCCCGCCAGCGGTCGCGTCCATCATGCGCGAGACCATGCGCTCTTCCATCTCGATCACGGTGAGATTGCCGCAGCGCTTGGCGAGCGCCTCCAGGATGATGCAGCCGATGAAGCCTGCGCCGATCAGCACGACGTTGGCATCTTCGTTGAGCAGCTGCGCGATCCCGCGGCAGTCTTCGAGGGTCCAGCAGTTGTGCACGCCGGGGAGATCAAGGCCGGGCACCGGCGGGCTGAGCGGGGTCGCGCCGGTGGCGATCAGCAGGCGGTCGTAGGAAACCGTCTCGCCGCCGCTGAGGGTGAGCGTGCCGTCCGCCGATGCCACGGATTCCGCCCGCCCCTGCTGATACTGGATGCCGAGGCTTTCGTAGTGGCCTTCGGTCTTGCGGAGGTAGGTCCCGCCTGGCTCGATCATGCCTTCCAGGACGTAAGGGATCGCCATCCGCGAATAGGGCGGCTCCGGTTCGTCGCCGATGAGGACGATGTCGGCAGCCCGGTCTCCCTTGCGCAAGGTTTCGGCTGCGACCACACCGGCCGGGCCGGCACCCACGATCACATGCTGCATGTTGGCTCCCGCTTGGCTCTTTTCGCCGCTCCTGCGGCACGCGCACCTGCGCGGCCCGGCCCGGCATGTTTCGTCTCGTTTGTTCCCGTCACCCCCGATACAAGCCGGGGGACCGGCGCCCTCGTCGGTGCGCGCGGCCCCCCGCCGTCACGAGAATGACGAACGATGCGGGCTAGAGCGCGAGGCGCTCCACCGTCTCGTTGCTGGGTACGCCGTCGTCGGTCCAGCCGCGCACCTCGTAGTATTCCGGCAGCATCTTGTCGAGGCCGTTGGTGAGCCCCTCTGCCGGGCCGGTCTTCGCCGCATCCTTGAGCAGACGCGCGGGCAGGTTGTCGTCCTTGCCCGTGAAGCCCGCCGCGCAATTGTACTGCCGCTCCAGGTTCCAGACCCGCTCGCCGACCTCCAGCAGCTTCTCCGTCGTCCAGTCGCCCTCGCAAGCCGCGTTGATCTGCGGCGCGATGTCGTCGAGCGACCATGCGAAGGTGGTGAAGACGCAGAGGCCGGAGGAATCGACCGCCGAGGTCGCGTCCTGGAAGGCCTTGACCAGACCGGCCTTGCCCTCGGTTACGTGCGGGTCGGTCTTCTCCGGCACGCCCAGGATCTCGGACGAAACGGTGTAGGCCCGCAGGTGGCAGGCGCCCCGGTTGGCGGTGGCGTAGGCGAGGCCCATGCCCTGGATGCCGCGCGAATCGTAGGCCGGGAACTCCTGGCCCTTGACCGACATCGAGAGCTCCGGCCTGCCGTACTTCTCGCAGAGCCGCTTGGAGCCGAGGCCGATCTCGGCGCCGAAGCCCTCGCCCTTGCCGGTGAGCTCGGCGAGATCGGTCAGCGCCTTGGCGGAGCCGAACTTGCACTCGATACCGCCGGTCTCAGCGTCGCCGATGGCGCCTTCCTCATAGAGCTCCATGGCGGCGCCGACGGTGGCGCCGAAGGAGATCGGGTCGATGCCCTGCTCGTTGCAGATGAAGTTGGCGAAGGTCAGCGCGTCGAGATCGTCCACGCCGGTGGCCGCGCCGAGCGCCCAGGCCGCCTCGTATTCCAGGCCGCCGGAAGCGATCTGGTACTCCGGCCGCTCGGCCACGGTGTAATGGGTGCGCTCGACCGTGGAGATGCGCCCGCAGGCGATGGTGCAGCCGAAGCAGGCGGCGTTGGTCACCAGGTTGGGCTTGCCGTCGGCGCGGGGCTCGGCCATCGCCTCGGCCGAGATGTTCTTCGCGCCATCAAACTGCACGTCCCGATGGTTGTGGGTGGGCAGCGCGCCGACCTCGTTGATGACGTTCATCAGCACCTGGGTGCCGTAGGCCGGCAGGCCCTGGCCGGTGACGGCGTTGTCCGCGAGGGTTTTCTTCCCCTCCGACGTCACCTGCATGAAGGCGGCGGCATCTTCGACGTTGACGCCGAGGGTGCCGCGAAGCGCCACCGCCTTGAGGTTCTTCGAGCCCATCACGGTGCCGACTCCGGAGCGCCCGGCGGCCCGGTGCATGTCGTTCACCACGCAGGCGTACTTCACACCCTTCTCGCCGGCGACGCCGATGGAGGCGACACGGATCAGCGGATCCTGGTGCTTGGCCTTGATCCCCTCCTCGGTATCCCAGACCGACTTGCCCCAGTATTCGCTGGCGTCGATCAGCTGGGCGTCGTCGTTCTCCACCAGGAGGTAGACCGGGTTCGGTGACCGACCCTCGAAGATGATCATGTCGTAGCCGGCGTTCTTCATCTCGTTGCCGAAGAAGCCGCCGGAGTTCGAGCACGCGATCGCGCCGGTGAGCGCGCCCTTGGTCACGACCGAGTAGCGCCCGGCCGTCGACGCGCAGGTGCCGGTCAACGGGCCGGTGGTCATGATCATCTTGTTATCTGGCGAGAGCGGATCGACCCTCGGGTCGGTCTCCTCGACCAGATACTTGGTGGCGAGCCCGCGTTGGCCCAGGTACTTCTGGGCCCATTCCATGTTCAACGGTTCGTTCGTGCAAGTGCCCTCGGTGAGGTTCACCCGCAGCACGTTCCTTGCCCATGCCATGACGAGTCCTCCCTAGGCCTCGGCCTGCGCGCCGGCGTCGGTCTTGGACGCCCACTGACGCATCCGGTCGAGGCCGGTCCAGTTCGCGTCCACATAGGTGATCGCCGCGGTCGGGCACGCCTTGGCGCACTCGGGATCGCCGCCGCAGAGATCGCACTTGATCACCTTGCCGGTGGAGGCGTTGTAATTCACGGTCCCGAAGGGGCAGGCGATGGTGCAGACCTTGCAGCCCACACAGAGCGAATCGGAGACCACCTTGGCCCCGGTCGCGGCGTCGAGCGTGATTGCATCGACCGGGCAGGCCTGCATGCACCACGCCTCGTCGCACTGAGTGCAGGTGTAGGGGACCATCCGCCCCTGATCGTGGAAGTTGAACACCTTGATACGAGACTTGGCGGGGTTGAATACTCCCTCGTTCACGTGGGAGCAGGCCAGCTCGCATTGCAGGCATCCGGTACACTTGTCCGGGTCGATATGAAGCGATTTCAGCACGTTCGTAACCCCCCTACGCGCCACTCAGGCGCTCACTGACACTCTACGCACACACTACACCACAAGACGCCCGCCTTGCACCGGGCGATGTGAGCCTTGGTATGACAGGCGGTCATATGACTCAATCCCCGAGCCGCCTAGCCTGCCATCGCCTCGGCGCCCGCGGCGATGGCCTTCACGATATTGTGGTAGCCGGTACACCGGCAGAAGTTGCCCTCCAGATAGGAGCGAATCTCCGCCTCGCTCGGCTTCCCGTTGCGCTTCACCAGGTCGAGCGCGCACATCACCATGCCTGGCGTGCAGAAGCCGCACTGCAGCGCATGGTGCTCCTTGAACGCCGCCTGCATGGGATGGAGGGTGTCGCCCTCGGCCACGCCCTCGATGGTGAGCACGTTCGTGCCGTCCGCCTGGACCGCCAGCAGGGTGCAGGCCTTCACGCACTCGCCGTCGACGTGCACGTTGCAGGCGCCGCACTGGCTCGTGTCGCAGCCGACATGGGTGCCGGTGAGGCCGAGATCGTAGCGCAGGAACTCGACGAGCAGGGTGCGGGTCGACACCTCGCGGGCGACCTCCTCGCCATTGACGCTCATCTTGACCTGCGCTTGGGGCACGCTGACTCCCCCGGACCATTTGGTCACATCCGGCGGGAAGAATAACCGCGACCGCTATGGTGGACAAAGCGTTTGTGCCGCGTGCCCGCGCGACCTCTCGTCGGTGGCACTGCCACGGCGCTGTCGGTATAGGATGGCCGGCACGTGACCAGAGGGTAAGCGAGGCGCAGGCATGAACATCGCAGCGCTACTGGCGAAGACGGCCCGGGTCCTGCCCGAGCGGCCGGCGGTCTCCCTCGGCGACGCTGTCGCGGCGCGTTACGGCGAGCTCCACGGGCGTGCCGGCGCGATCGCGGGCGCGCTCAAGGCGGCGCACGGGCTCGAACCCGGTGAGCGGGTGGCGATCTTCATGGCGAACCGGCCGGACTATCTGGAGGCGCTCTTCGGCATCTGGTACGCGGGCCTGGTCGCGGTCCCGGTCAACGCCAAGCTGCATCCGCGCGAGGTCGCCTACATCCTGGGCAATTCGGGCACCCGGCTCTGCATCACCGACGAAGGCCACGCAGACGGGATCGAGAGCGTGCGCGGCGAGGTGCCGGGCCTTGCTGCGCCGCTGGTGGCGGGCTCGGACGACTGGCGCGCCATGCTGGGGCACGACGCGGAAGGCCCCGCCGCGGCCCGTCCCGACGACCCCGGCTGGCTCTTCTACACCAGCGGCACCACGGGCCGGCCCAAGGGCGCCACCATCACCCACCGCAACCTGCTGCTGATGACGCTGAGCTATTTCGCCGATCTCAACCCGATCACGCCCGACGATTGCGTGCTGCACGCGGCGCCGCTCTCCCACGGCTCGGGCCTCTACGCGCTGCCCTTCATCGCCAAGGGCGCCAACAACGTGATTCCCGAGAGTGGCGGCTTCGAGCCGGCGGAGGTGCTGAGCCTGATCGAGCGGCACCCCGGCCTCAGCATGTTCGCCGCGCCCACCATGGTGGTGCGGCTGCTGGACAGCCCGGCGCTCAGCAGCGCCGACACCGCCAACCTGGACCTCATCATCTATGGCGGCGGCCCGATGTACGTCGCCGACGTGGAGCGCGCGCTCGCGGCCTTCGGCCCCAAGCTCGCCCAGATCTACGGCCAGGGCGAGGCGCCCATGACCATCACAGCGCTGTCGCGGGCCTGCCACGCAGCGAGCGGCCATCCGCGCTACCGCGAGCGCCTGGGCTCGGCCGGGATCGCACGGACGGATGTCGAGGTGCGGGTCGTCGACGAAGACGACCGCCCGCTGCCCGCAGGCGAGAGCGGCGAGATCGTCGTGCGCGGCGATGTCGTGATGCCGGGCTACTGGGAGAACCCGGAGGCCACCGCGAGCGCGCTCAAGGGCGGCTGGCTGCACACCGGCGATGTCGGCCGCTTCGACGAGGAGGGCTTCCTCACCCTGCTCGACCGCGCGAAGGACATGATCATCTCCGGCGGGACCAACATCTACCCGCGCGAGATCGAGGAGGTGCTGCTGCGTGACGAGGCGGTGCGCGAGGCGGCGGTGATCGGGCGTGCGCACCCCGAATGGGGGGAGGAGGTGGTCGCCTTCGTCGTGCCCTACGACGGGCAGAGCGTCACCGAAGACCGGCTCGACCGGCTCTGCCTGGAGAGCATCGCTCGCTTCAAGCGCCCGCGCGCCTACCGCATCGTGGGCGGCCTGCCCAAGAACAACTACGGCAAGGTGCTGAAGCGCACGCTGCGCGAAGAGCTGGAGGCGGGGGGCTAACCCGCATTTCTCACCACGGTCATGGTCTGCGCGGCGTTCTCCGGCCGACAGAGTAGGAGCGGCGCGCAGCGCGATGTGGTGCATCGGGCAAGGGTCGCGACGCACGCTGTCGGCCGGAGAGCGCCGCCCTTCGGGTCGCGCCCAGGCGTCCGCCCGCGTCGTCGCGGGCCTCAACCGTATTCCCTGATACGCTTTTCGGCCCGCTCCTAGCGGATCGAACGCCTGGGCACGACGCAGGCCGTGACCCTGGTGAAAAATGCGGGCTAGCGGCTGGAGCGGTCGCAACCCCCGGCTATGCGTCTCGCGCTCGCGACCCTTCGGGCGCGCCTGACTCTATATTCCGCGCGCAAGACCCTACGGGCTTGCGCGACCCCGGACCATGGTGCGGTGGAGGGTGCGGGCGGGGCGGCGCAGCATTGGAGGATGACCCCGGAACCAGCCCGCGAGCACAGCCCCGCCATGCAGAACGAAGCCCCCAAGCCCCCGACCGGCCCGGCATTCGGCCGCTCCTCCATCGACCGCCTGCCGCCCGAGCTGCGCGAGGCCGTCGATGCGGCCATCGCGGACGGCGCCACCATCGACGAGATCGCCAGCCGCATCCGGGCCGAGGGCGAGACATGCTCGCGCTCGGCCGTCGGCCGCTACGCCAAGAACATGCGCGACCTGATCCGCAAACAAGAGGAGGCCGACCGCACCATCAAGGCGTGGGTGGACGCGCTCGGCGAGCCCCCCGAAGGCCGCACGGCGCTGTTCCTGATCGAGACCCTGCGGACCATGGTGCTCACCACCATGGCCGATCTCAGCAAGCGGGAAGAGCCCGCCTCGACGGAGGAGCTTGCCCGCCTCGCCCTCACTCTCAAGCGCATCGAGGGCACCGACAAGCTCCGCGCGGACCGGGAGCAGGCGGCGAAGAAGGCGGCGCAGGGCGCGGGCCAGGCCAAGCCCCAGGGCGGGCTCTCGTCGGAAACCGTTGCCATGATCCGCGCGGCGGTGGAGGGCGACCCGCACCCGCCGCCCCGGCCGCCGCGCACCGTCACATCGGTGCCGGTGGACCCGTGGAATCCGGCGGAATCCCGGCCATCCAGCTTAATCCCACCCGATCCCGGCGAATCCCGCCCCGAAGCCGATCCCGGCGAATCCTGGCCAGAAATTGCGCCGCGGGTGTTTCGCACCGGGCCCACATCGATCCTGTCCCTCGGGCCGGAGTGAGTTGCGGGCGGTGGTTTAATAGGTTCCCTCAACGGCGGGCGGGTTATTAAATAGTTCCCTCAATCGCCGGGCGCTGGTTTAGTCAGTTCCCTCAATCGCCGGGCGCTCGCTCCGCTAAGAATTTTCATTAATACACTGAATTTAGGCAATATTCCATGTTTTCGGTAGTTTGCATCCCACGTTTTTTCCCTCATTGCGGATCGTATGGCTGCGGTCGCCGTGCCGGCTCAGGCGGTCATCACCGCCCTTTCCGATCGAGGAGTGGTAAGCGTTCCGCCAAGCCGTGCGACCCCCTGTGCTGGAGCGATCATCGGCGCTGATTCGGCGGACGCAATGGGGGGCTGGTAACACGAATCGTGATGCGCTATCGTCGATCGCATGGCGATTCTTG
>Ga0209543_1002435_pt1 | contig 13509 bp, 6 predicted proteins | sample MesohylFT_FD_187296 | JGI IMG/M metagenome (GOLD analysis project Ga0209543, IMG submission 187296) | Host-associated microbial community of the marine sponge Aplysina aerophoba from Gulf of Piran - sponge mesohyl, lysed by freeze-thaw... | ecosystem: Host-associated > Porifera > Sponge >...
ATTACATGATTTACGGCACCGTGACAAAATTTGGTTCGGCAGAATCGGGATTCTCGGCAAGCACCAACAGAGGTGCGGGCTCGCTATTGGGCGGTAGAACGAGGCAGGCATTCGGGGGCGGTGTCAAGTCGGGACAGATCACCACAGAAATGGCCGTCGATCTAAGGGTAACGGATGCGAGTACCGGCCAGATCATAGTGGCAGATAGCGTGGATGGAGAGGTCAAGCAGGGTAGCGCCTTCTCCGTCGGCGGGATCGAGTCTGCGCAAGCCAGCGCTGATCCGTTTGCCGATGTACAGCGCGTAGTGGCGACGAACATCGCAGAAAAGATCGTGACATCACGGATTCCCGTTAAGGTAATTCAGGTCCAGAGCGACGGCACATTGATATTGAATTACGGAAACGTCTTCTTCGCGCCTGGAGACCAGTTGATGGTCTATGAGGTTGGCGAGACTTTCGTCGATCCCGATACAGGAGAGGTATTGGGGTCTGAAGAAACTGAGATCGGAAGGGTGGAGATCACACAAGCTGAAGCACGATTCTCGCGGGCTCGGCCTGTTGATGGTGCTATCGCTGTGGCGGCCGGAAGCACGCTCAAACGTGCGTCAACCGTCGAGAAGCGAGAGAAGAAGGGGATATGGTAGTTCGCATTCCTCCCAGATCAGCGTCGCTGAATCCCGGCAGAAGAGTTGATTCGATTCTCTAATTCGCACTTTCAGACAGACTCGCTTGTCGCTCCTTCTTCGTCGGGGCAGGCGGAACCCAGCGCCGCAGTTGCCGTCCTATTCTCTTGTAGTAGTCGGGAACTACAGCTTCTAGATCCTGGACGAAGGTGCGCGTGCCGGAGAAGCGTCCAGCACAGTCCTTGATCAACAGAACCTCAAACCCCGTTGGCGAAAATCCCGACTTGCCGTAATCAAGGCAAGTCGGATCATTCTTGACATCCTCTAGCGCGTGATGGGTTGGTAGAACTCTGCCAGGCCAATAGGCACGAGCAAAAACATCGGCCCCCTCGATCCTGCGCAACTGGCGAACCAGCCAATTGATTCTTGCACTTGCCCGCTTCTTGTTGAGGGGAGCGTTGAGCCTCATTGAGCACGAAATTGTTCTGCGCTCCAGACTTACAGTAACCGCGAGATCGTCGGCCGCATCGGGAATATCGAAGATCGACCGCATTTCCTGTGATTCTGCGAGTACGTTGCAATCATCTCTAAACCGAAGAACCGGATCCGCCCGGTGTTTGCGCGAAAGACGCAAGTCAACCCGGTCCCCAATGGCACGACTCAGGATAAGACAGATGTCTCGCTCTTCCTGATACCAACTCGCAATAGTTTTCGTGATTTCTGCAGATGTCTTTGTGAATGGCAGTTGGTTTCGAATTCCCAGAACAAGCGATCGCCACTCCGGATTCATGCTCTCGAACCGCTTTACGCCCGAACTTGGATGCTCGCAATAACTAACCATTTCTTCAAGAATGTAAGCCTGTTCGACGTCGGGCTTGACTCCCTCCTTGTCCCTCAATATCAAAGCGGCGTACGTCAATAGGCTCATCCATGACACATGAAAAAACTGAACGTTGCGCCCAAGCCTCTTAGGTACGGCGTAGGGCAGATGCGTTGGGAGGGATACAAGTTGATTTGACAATGTGATGACAGCGTCAATGCCGTATCTGCGTGCCAGATCACCGTACCGGTGCACCTGCTCTTCGCTGATGTCGGACCTCGAGATCTTTGCCTCAACGATGGCCGTCCATTGGGACTTGCGTGTCACCAACCGCAGAATGCCGTCAGGTCGGTCTTTGCCATTGCCGCTGGCGTTCGGAAACTCCACTTCCGTGAAGCACTCCAACCTCGCCGTCTTTGTCATCGTTACATTGAACTGGCGCAGGAGTTGCTTCGCAAAAGGCCGCACAACCGACAGAGTTGCAAGCAGAATGGACACGATCCGCTCTTCCTTACGAGAATCGGCCCCAAATGGGATGAGTCTTGCGCGCTGAGCCCCCTGCAGAACATCGTCTAGCGCATTCATGATGTCATTTCCCCGCTCCCCCAAGCCAGCTCATCGGCGCGTAGTATACGTTGCACACCTGTACGCGCTGATCCCAATGAGTGCTTATCCAGTGCGATATCCCTAGCTCGCTGTTTCCTGAGTGCTAGACTGCGCGCCGACCTACGTTGACAGGTCTGGTGTGTAAAGCAAGCTTGCGAATTGCTGTGACACCTCCTGTCCATCTATGCGATTGCGCTAAGGCTCGGAGGTGCTTTTTTGACAAAGCAATCAGGTTTGACTCGCCCCGTAACCGGTGCTCAAATCATTGTCGAGTCCTTGTATGCGCTACTGGCGCTGGGCTCTATCGTCTTGTTCGGGCTGCGCCAGACTTCACTCTTGAGTCCGGCCTTACAGAATCTCGCGCAGCTAACGGACTATATCGTCTGCATTCTTTTTGCAACAAAAGCTGTTTGGGATCTTTGGCGAGCCCCCAACAAGCTGCATTGGTGGAAGTGGGGATGGGCTGATTTCGCCGCTTCTATTCCTGAGGTCGAATTTCTTCGATTCCTGCGGGGGCTGCGTTTGCTCATGATTATTCGCGTCATGCGAAGTACGACCCGCAGCGTCCACAGCATCGTGACCTATTTCAATGTCGGGCGTGCGCGAGCGGTTGTTGCTACTGTATTTTCTCTGATCGTCGTCTCCATCGTGATGAGCAGTTTCCTGATTCTTGGCGTCGAGAGCACACATCCGGATTCCAACATAATGACAGCGGAGAACGCCTTGTCTTGGTCGGTGGCAACACTCTTTGGCGCCGATCCTTCGGGGTTTGGGGGTCATTATCCGGTGACTGCGACGGGCCGCCTGGTGGGGCTTTGGCTGGTAATAGTCTCTCTTGGCCTGATTGGCTCACTCGCTGGCGTGATTTCAGCGTGGATTGAGAACGAGCCTGAGGCAACGGAATAGCATTCATCCTTCAGCGCAAACGGGGGTAACTGATGGAACCGAGGAAGCCTGCACAGGCAACTATTCATGTTGAAACGGCTGCGAAGCTGAATTTCGCTTGCCACCAAAGTTCGTTTGCATACCTGCGGGACTTGCGGATCGAGAATAGCGACCCCGATACGCAGTTGGATGATGTACTCGTCACACTTTCCGCAGATCCGGATTTTTTGAAACCTAAATCTTGGGTGCTGGACCGTATAGCGCCCGAGGGCATTCGCCCCATCAAGGATAGGGATATCCAATTGAACGGCGATTTCCTACTCAACCTGGCCGATGCGGTTTCCGGCATGGTCAATGTCAAGGTCGAACAGGGCGGTTCAGTAATAGCCGAGACGGGTAAATCAGTTGAACTATTGGCCTATAACGAATGGGGCGGCTCAGGGTTTATGCCGGAATTGCTTGCGGCTTTCTCGATGCCCAACGATCCTGCGGTCGATAGCATTCTGCGAAACGCAAGCCTCATTCTGCGAAGGGGCGGCAGGCCCGATGGTATTGACGGTTACCGGTCACGAAGCCGGCAACGCGTTTGGGAGATTACCTCGGCGATTTACGCCGCCATCTCCAATCTAGGATTGAGTTACGCGGTGCCACCGGCGAGTTTTGAGCGAGACGGCCAGAAGATTCGACTGCCGACACAGGTATTGAACAACAAAGTAGCCACCTGCCTTGATTTGACGATGCTGTTTGCCTCAGCTCTAGAGCAGGCGGGGCTCTACCCAATCGTCGCGTTGCCGCACGAGCATGCCATTGTCGGCGTTTGGTTACAGCCCGAAGACCTTGCCAACATTGTCATCGACGAGGCAGAGGTCTTAAGGAAGCGTATACAACTCAACGAACTGCTGGTTTTTGAAACGACCTACGTGACGTCCCATCCAGCTCCGCCCTTTTCCAAAGCGATAACGGCCGCACAGGAGGTGATCTCTCCAGATCAGGATGGGAGTTTTAGTTCAGCAATCGACATAACGCGGGCCCGTGTGCATCGAATTAATCCACTGGGCAGGAAGTCGGATGCTCTTTCTGTGGAAGGGGAGACAGAGGGTGCCGCGCTTGTGGAAATTGGCCTGGAAGTAGCACCTACGCTGCCAGATTTTGATGACGGGATTGACGAGGAGACCGCGCCCCCCGAGACGCCCGCGGGCCGCCTTGAGCGGTGGCAACGGAAACTTCTCGATCTTTCTGCGCGAAATCCGCTCCTAAACCACAGATCAACGAAAGCAAGTCTCAGCCTCATTTGTCCAGAACCGGGGCTATTGGAGGACAAACTCGCTGAGGGCGCCCGAATTTCGATTCATCCGGTTCCCCAGCCAACCGCGCAGCGACAGGACGAGGAACTCCACAGACAACGTACAGGCGAAATCATCACGGAGGAATACGCACGGGACGTCCTCGGGAAAAGACAAATCTTGGTCAGCCTTCCGAAAGAAGAGTTATCCCGCCGGGCTGTCGCAATCTACAGAAGAGCGCAGACAGCGCTGCAGGAAGGAGGCGCAAATACTCTCTATCTAGCCTTGGGCTTCTTGTTGTGGAAGCACAACGAGAAAGACCAACGGCGATTCCGAGCACCGCTCATATTGCTACCCGTCACACTAATCCGCAAGTCGGTTCGCAGTGGGATCAGGATGATGGCGCATGACGATGAACCGCGCTTCAACACCACCCTGTTGGAAATGCTTCGGAAGGATTTCGGGATCAATCTTGGTGACCTGGACGGTGCTCTGCCCACTGATCAAAGCGGTATTGATGTGAATGGCATCTGGAACAGGGTGCGCCGAGAGGTAAGGGACGCACCGGGCTTTGAAGTTGTCGAGGACGTTGTACTGGGACATTTTTCCTTCGCCAAGTATCTGATGTGGAAGGATCTGGTGGACCGCACTGAAGAGTTACGACAAACTCCAATCGTCAAGCATCTCCTGGACACGCCGACCGAGCCGTACATTAGTTCCATTCCCTTCGTCGATGGCTCAGAGATCGACCGGGACTATAGGCCATCGGATTTGCTTGCCCCACTTCCAGCGGATTCATCACAGATGGCGGCTATCGCGACCGCCGATAAGGGCAAGGACTTTGTCATCATTGGGCCGCCGGGAACAGGCAAAAGCCAGACTATAAGCAACCTAATCGCCCACATGTTGGGCAAAGAAAAGACGGTTCTTTTCGTATCTGAGAAAACGGCTGCCCTAGAGGTGGTTTACCGCCGCCTACGAGAAGTTGGGCTGGGACAATTCTGTCTTGAGTTGCATTCCAACAAAGCCCGCAAGCGCGACGTACTCAAGCAATTGGGGACAGCTTGGGCGTATCAGCAGCGCGCTGAATCACATACATGGTATAGAGCGGCTGAACGGCTTCGCCTGCTACGCGATCAGCTCAATCAAGCGGTGGACCGCCTCCATCTTCGCCGTCGTAACGGCCTTACGGTTCACTACGCCATCGGTGTAAAGGTTCGAGATGAAGTAGCTGCGGCCAGAGTCACGTTCTCTTGGCCATCCGCAGGTCACCATGATGAAGCCAATTTGGAACGGATGCGTGACGCAGCGGAGAAACTCCGCATTCAAGCAGGCGCCGTCGAATTCATTTCCAAGAATCCATTCCAACTGATCCAATCTGGAGACTGGTCGCCCCAATGGCAGGCCCAAGTAGCGGAGCGAGCCGGGCGCTTGTCTGCAGCGGCAAGGAATATAGATCGTGCAATCGAACAATTGCTGGCAGCTATTGGGATAGATGTTCCAGATCGCTCAATGGATCGAATTGATGCTCTCGCCGATTTCGCGACAAATTTGGAGGATTCTTGGCGTAAACAGACAGCGTCTTTTCTTGAGTCGAACGGAGTGGAGCGCATCGAGGCGCTGGAAGAAGCGGAAAGGCGGCTCAAGTCCTATGCGCAATCCCAAGCGGCATTGAGTTGCTCCTACGATCCGATGGCATGGCGCAAGCTGGACGGTAAGGAAATCACGCAACAATGGCAAGCGGCAAACGCAGCTTGGTGGCCGAAGCGATGGCTCGCGCGACGTCGAGTTGTTAACCAACTAAAGAAGGGAGGCGCTAAGGGTGCGCCGGATCCCGAGCGAGACGGTCCCGTTCTCACGAGCTTGCGTGAAGACGGCGAAATCATTGATGGTCTGGATGATTTGCTGGATTGCTTCAAGGACTGGAGTGCGCACACTTCGAGCCCAGAAAAATTGCTTGACTTGCGCTTCCTAGGCCAGCGCGCAAGGGAAGCAGTCGGAAAGTTAGCTGACAATGCACTGACACTGCTGGAAGCGCGTAGCAAGATCAGAACATTGCTTGCTGACGGTAACGACCTATTGGCGCCTGAGGCCGCGGTCGGCCGATCTGCGCAGGCGCTCTTGACGGCCTATCGGAATTTTCGAACAGCCTGTGAGGAGTTCGAGGCAGTTGGAGACCAATCTGTGGCAGAACACTTCGTGCACGACGAAAATGTGCTTGAAGTTCTTCGCGAGGTCGCGGACACAATTGTTAGGCGTCAGGCGGAATTGCGAGATTGGTGCAGATGGTGGCGCCGTCGAACAGAGGCTATCGATTTGGGTTTGGCGTCCTTGGTTCGCGGAATCGAGAACGGGCAGGTTCCCGTTGATGAGATTGAGACCACGTTCGAAGCCGCCTACTGCAATTGGTGGTCGGGTGCGGTTATTGGTGAGGACGATGTTTTGCGCAATTTTTCAACTCCCGAGCACATCGCCGCTATCCAGAAATTTCGAGAATTGGATAGTCGATTCCAGAAGCTCACAGCACAATACATCGCTGCCAACCTCTTGGGCCGTATTCCGGATTCCGAAAACGTGCGGCGGAAGTCGTCTTGGGGCGTGCTGCGCCACGAAATCCAGAAACAGAGAAGACATAAACCGGTTCGACAGCTGATGTCGGAGATCCCCGATGTCCTGACAACGCTGGCGCCTTGTCTAATGATGTCGCCACTATCTGTTGCCCAATATCTCTCTGCTGAACAATCCCTTTTCGACGTTGTGATATTCGATGAGGCTTCACAGATTACGGTATGGGATGCAGTTGGCTGTTTGGCGCGAGGCCGCCAGGCCATTGTCGTGGGCGATCCCAAGCAAATGCCGCCAACCAATTTCTTCAGCAGGGCCGATGACGATCCGGATGGGGACATCGACATCGAAGGTGACTTGGAAAGCATCCTGGATCAGATGGTTGGCGCAAGCATTCCAGAACGAACCTTGAGTCTGCACTACCGGTCTCGACGAGAGAGTCTTATCGCATTCTCCAATAGCCGGTATTACGACAATACGCTGGTTACGTTTCCGGCACCCGTTCATCCGGACCAAGGCGTTCATTTGGTTCGTCCGGACGGTTTTTATGCTCGTGGCAAGGCACGGCATAACGAAGGCGAAGCAAAGGCCATCGTGTCCGAGATACTGCGTCGACTAAGCCACAAAGACACGGATGTAAAGGAAAAATCCATCGGAGTCGTCACCTTTAATTCTCAACAACAGAACTTGATCGAGAACCTATTGGACGAAGCACGCCGCAAGAATCCAGAGATTGAGTGGGCCTTTGATCCTGACGGCGTAGTCGAGCCCGTATTTGTCAAGAACCTGGAAACAGTTCAAGGAGACGAACGGGACATCATTCTGTTCAGTATCACCTATGGCCCGGACCAGGGTGATCATGTCACGATGAATTTCGGTCCGCTGAACCGGGAAGGTGGAGAGCGGCGGTTGAACGTTGCCTTAACTCGTGCAAGATATGAAATGCTTGTCTTTTCGACACTTGATGCGGATCGAATCAATCTTTCCAGGACGCAGGCAAGGGCGGTTACCGATCTAAAGCACTTTCTGGAATATGCTCAGCGCGGACCCGCGGCGTTAGGAGCGGCTGTCTATGGCTCAATAGGTGACTTCGAGTCCCCGTTCGAGCAAGCCGTAGCGCGTGCTTTGAGAGACAGGCGTTGGATCGTTCATCCGCAAGTTGGTGTTTCTGCCTATCGCATTGACTTGGGTATTGCCCATCCTGATGCTCCTGGTATATATCTCGCGGGCGTCGAGTGTGATGGCGCCATGTACCACAGTTCCGCCTATGCGCGCGAGCGCGACAAGATTCGCCAATCGGTACTCGAAGGACTGGGGTGGACTCTCTTCCGCATTTGGTCCACGGACTGGTGGACGCACCGCGCTAAGGCACTTGATTCCCTTAATGAAGCGCTGACACTGCATCTGGAGACCGACCGAGAAAAGCGGAAACAATTGCTTGTGGCCGAAAACGAAGGGTCTGAGGAGAGCAGTCCCGCTCCATTTCAGGAGATTGATCCAGATGACCAGGCCGAGGTCCGGGCACCTGCTTCTGATTCATCTCTTATTGACGGTCGATCATCCGAGTCCACAGTCATGGACGGTAACGGCTCCAATATCAAGGTGCTGGGCAGCGACGAACTTGGGATAGACGAAGCGACCGTTATCCCTTCGCATGAGGCTGCGGGGGATCTTTGGGATCAGAGTAAGACTCAGTATGTGATCTCTCGACTTGATTCCGCATCGTACCTGTCTGATCCGGAATTGTTTTACGCTGAGGAGTATGTGCCACGGCTAACCGCGATGATCGAGCACGTAATCGATACGGAAGGTCCGATACATGAAGAGGTACTTATTCGGCGTATTGCTCGTCACCATGGGTATAAGCGGGCGGGGCGCCAAATCCGGAAGATTGTGCTTAACATTGCGAAATTGCGCCGAGGCAAGAGCATAGAAGACGTTGGCATGTTTTTCTGGCGAAAGGGCACCATCAAGGATCGTGTCGCTCCGGCACGCTACGAAGGACGCGATCCAGAATTGCGCAAGATCGAATACATTTGCAAAGAGGAAATCCGTGCCATTAACGAGTCACTAACGATTAGGAATAGTCCAATACAGATTGCCCGACGGGTAGGTGTTGCACGACTGAGTCAGAAAGCTCGAAGCCGCTTGGAAGAAGCGGTTGCAGTGGGGAATGGATCCTAGGAATTTGCCTAAGGCTCCAGCGAATGAACTGACCCTAATCCGACAAGTCCGCGCGCAGTTCGACGGTGTCGCATGTAACGGATAAGTCTGATGCACGATCAGCGAGACGACCTTGCATCCCAATTCCGTTCTGTGTTCCTGCGCTCTGTGGCCACTCAACGGCAGTGGTGTACGATCGCGCCGCGCTAGACAGGCTGATGGAAATTGCTCGGCGGCTCGGGTTATGGGGGAGGGCCAATTGGCCCCAATCCAAGCCCCAATTTCTCCGAGAAAGGGCAATCCAGAAGTTTTGCGTTGCAATTGCGGCTTAATCTACATCAATCTCAAGTCAAGCAGCTGATCGAAAGTCCATTGCCCTAGGTTCCACCTAGGCGATTTGTGTAGCGCTATCCCAAATCGCTTCATAGTGCCGCTGTTTGGCGGCACCAATTTCGGGTGCTAAAGGAATCAGATAGGTTGGTTTCTTACCGGCATCCTTAATCGAACCGCCGCTAACCCAGCATTGATCTTGGTCAATCATGACCACCCGATCATGCAGTTTTGCACTACTACGAACCTCGACTGTGGTTCCATATTGGGCGGAGTATTTCTTGGCGTATGGAGCGACTTCATTTGCGTAACGATTTGCCAATATACGAATGGATTCACTTGTGCGGCTATCTGCTAGGTAGTCTTCGAATGCACGCCCGTTGAAATAGGGATCCACCAAGAAGATTTCATTTGTTGCTCCCCCGATGACTTGTTTGAGATCGGCAAAATAACGATAAACATCTCCCGGCGCGTAAGCGGATCCAATGTCACTACGACCCTGCAATTCCAGTTCAAGTTCTACTTCTGCGATAACGTCAACGATCATTCCCTGAATATCGCGGATTGTCGCGTCGGGGTAATTTCCTAAGAACATCATCTTGCTTTCGAATTTACTACCCAAGTGAATTGCGTCGAAACGCTTCAGCAATGCTCCTGCTTTAGCAAGCCAAAGTCTCAATGCTGACTTTCCATCTATCCACCCCTGAGCAGAGTGGTCGGGCAAGTCATCTAGATGCGATTTCAACTTAAGCAGTAGCACCTGCGTTTCCGTAATGTCAGGCTTTCTTTGAAGGAAGTTCATACCTTTAATGTCTCAAGTGCAAACCTTCCGAGTGCTTCATTGCCCAGGACTTACTATGACACTTGACCTGCTTCATGCCGAGCCAGGCAAGGAGTGTTGTCCATTGACGGACTTCATTCCGTCTTGTTAGGACCATCACCAACAACGGCAGAAATTCGTGCCGTAAGCTGCTCGCGTAGGTCGGCGGTCTCATTCCATTCGATGTGATTGTATTGACGCGTGTCGAAATGCAGTTTGTCCATGCAGTCAGTATGGCAGGTAAAAATTACCTGAATGCCAAGACCATGAGCAAGCCCAGCCTCATAGTAGACACCCCCACGGGCCCCGTCCTTTCCTTGGGTGAAGTCGGCGACAACGAATCGAGACCGCTTTATCTCAGCAACAATCTCATCGCAAATTTTGTTGGCATGATGCTGCTCATCCATACGAATCGGTTCATACCCTGCAGCACGAATCGCGGGCCTAAGACCTTGGACCCAAGCTTCACTAGTCGAATTATCGAACCACATCGCAACGAATGCTCGCGCGGAGTCTCCTCTTGCCCCGTCCAGCTCCGAAAGTCTCGCAAAGCCGGTAACCGTCAGAATGCATCCTTGCGTGGGATTGTTGACACGGGTTCTCTCAATTAGGCCCGCCTGCACAAGAAATTCAAGCAAGTACAAGAATTCGTCCCCGTCTATGCACTCTGAGCACGCGAGCATTTTGCAGTACTCGCTAGTCAATACATCTAAGGTCGAATTCAGGTCGAGCCGATAAATCACTCCTCCAGCCATATTGAAGAGCACTTCCGTGCCAACAACAGTTGTCTTGGACTGAATTTGACGGAGAATCCTCATAGTCCTTTCGGGAATCTCCAAAGGTCTTCTCTGCAGAATGTCATCCAATTTGTATTCCATAATTTCTGGGCAACGAATTCCTAACCGCCTTTGTTCATAGAGCCAAGATGTCATTCTTGCCTTACGGTGTTCATCAAAGTCGGGAACAACATGTTGCGCTCTTCGGGATAAGAAGTACTCGCCTCCAGCACGGGGCGAACAGACTCGCACTCCGTCCCGGCTACCTTCGAGCGAAATCTTGGCTGCGGTACGCCAAATGGGGCATTGGTCTTCAAGGATCATGGTTTTCGTTACCTCTACCAGAGCGTATAGATCATTTGCGTTGCGATCCCAGTTTAGGCACGGAGGCTATTGAGTTATGCAAAGCGCAGTAATTCGAGTGCTATTGACCTTTGTCCTCAATACGGGTCGACCGAATTGAGGGCAAGGTAAAGAATGGGCCGTGAGGGAATCGAACCCGCAACCAATGGATTAAGAGTCCACTGCTCTACCTAGTTGAGCTAACGGCCCAGTGGGATGCTGGCGCACTACGCCAGCCGATGGGGGTGCAATATTGCCATAGCTTGCAGGCGCGGCGAGGTAGGGTGGGGTGGACGATGGGATTCGAACCCACGACGACCAGATCCACAATCTGGGGCTCTACCAACTGAGCTACGCCCACCACCGTTGATGCTTGCCGCCCGGCACGCCGCTTCGTGCCGTTTCGGCCGATGGCGCGCCTGGCAGGACTCGAACCTGCAACCACCGGCTTAGAAGGCCGATGCTCTATCCGGTTGAGCTACAGGCGCATCGACTGGTTAGTCCGGGAAAGCGGCGGCCCTTTGGCGCAGTGGTCGGGGTAAACGGATTTGAACCGTTGACCTTCTGCTCCCAAAGCAGACGCGCTACCAGACTGCGCCATACCCCGCCGCCATGCCGAGCCAGCAGCCGGCATGATAACACTGGCGGCGTTTTGGAGGGCGGGACGCTGTGAGGGCAGTGCCCTCACTCCCAAGCTAAGTGGCGGGTTCGGCGTAGGCGTCGATGTTGCGGGGATCGGGGGAGCGGTCGGAGAGGATGAGCTTGTGGCGGTAGAAGCGATCGACGCCCGGAGGTCCCATGCGGGAACGGCCGAGTCCGGACAGGTTGAAGGGGTCCTGCTCGAATTCGTGGACGGTGCCGGACAGCGATGCTTCGTTGACGCTGATGACGCCGCCGTTCATGCGGCTGGCAACTTCCAGGCCTTCTTCCTCGGTTCCGGCGAACACGCTTGCGCTCAAGCCGTATCGCGAGTCGTTGGCGAGTTCGACGGCCTCGTCGATGCTGTCGAAGGGCATGACGGGCAGCACCGGCCCGAAGGTCTCGTCGGTCATGATGCGCATGGTGTGGTTGACGCCGCTCAATACGGTGGCCGGATACCAGGTTCCGCCTTCTTCAATGGCCTTGCCGCCGCAATGCACGGTGGCGCCCTTCTCGACAGCCTCGTCGATGTGCGACTGGATGGTCGCCAGTTGTTTCTCGAAGATCAGGGGGCCGATGTGTCCCTTGTCGGGCGCTTCGGTATTGGTGGTTACCTTCGCGGCCAGTTCAGCGAGTCGCGCAACCAGAGCGTCGTGCAAGGGGCGGGCGACGTAGATGCGTTCGACCGATTGGCAGGCCTGGCCGGTGGCTGCCACCGAACCGCGCAGGAGCACCTGGGCGGTGCGTTCCAGGTCGGCCGATTCCAGGACGATGGCGGGGTCTTTGCCGCCCATTTCCAGGAATGCGGGAATGAAGTTGCTTGCCGCGCGTTCGCCGACCAGGCGGCCGGTCCGCACGCTGCCGGTGAAACAGACCGCGTCCACGTTGTCGATCACCGCCTCCCCGGTCGCCCCGGCGCCCATCGCGTAATCGACCACGTCCGTGAGTCCGGGAATTTGGGCGAAGCACTCGCGGACGGGGTCCGCGTGCCTGGGCGTGATCTCGCTGGGCTTGTAGAGGATCGCGCTGCCCGCAATCAAAGCCGGAACCGAGTCGATCATTCCGAGCAGGAAGGGGAAGTTCCAGGGCGAAATGATGCCGACAACGGGGAAGGGAACGAGCTGCGTGCGCGCATTGATGGTGGGTATCGAACTGTTGCGGGCGGCTTGGTTCTTGACCAGCTCGCGCGCGAAACCGGCCATTCGGTCGGTCATGTGCCGGAGGTTGTCGATCTCGATGTGGGTGATCAGGACCCGTCCCGTGTCCGCGACCAGCGCGTCGAAGATCGCCTGGCGGTTGTCCTGCACGGCATCGGCGAAGGCGTTCAGCGCCTCGACCCGCTTTTCCAGGCCGAGGTCCAGCCAGGCGGGCTGGTTCATGCGCAGGCGATCGGCGGTCGACGCCACTTCGTCGGGGGTGGCGGGCTTGATCACGTAGTCGCGTTCGCCGGTGCGGGGGTTTCTTACCTTTATCGGGGCGAAAGATGCGGATGCGGACATGGGCGGGTTTCCTTCCGGCGTGAGTGAGGCGGGCATTTTGCCATGATGGATACGGAGGGCGGGACGCCCTCGCTCCCAGGCTACTGGGTGCGGATGCGCACGGCCAGGTAGGCGCGACGGCCCCGGGGGTCCGAGGAGCGGGGGTCGTAGCTGCCGGC
>Ga0209543_1002440_pt1 | contig 13480 bp, 10 predicted proteins | sample MesohylFT_FD_187296 | JGI IMG/M metagenome (GOLD analysis project Ga0209543, IMG submission 187296) | Host-associated microbial community of the marine sponge Aplysina aerophoba from Gulf of Piran - sponge mesohyl, lysed by freeze-thaw... | ecosystem: Host-associated > Porifera > Sponge >...
GGCGGTCTTCCGGTAGATCGGACGTCGCAGATCGAGCGCCTCGATGATCCCCTTCGGGGTCATCGGGAAGTGCTCCCGCACCAGCCCCCCGATCATCGATTCGTCGATCCGTCCCGTTCCGAACGTCTCGATGAGGACCGAAACCGGATCCGCCACCCCGATGGCGTACGCGAGCTGGACCTGCACGCGCTCCGCGAGGCCCGCCGCGACGCAGTTCTTCGCGATGTACCGCGCCATGTACGACGCCGACCGGTCGACCTTGGTCGGGTCCTTGCCGGAGAACGCGCCCCCTCCATGGGGGGCCATGCCGCCGTAGGTGTCGACGATGATCTTGCGCCCGGTCACGCCCGAGTCGCCGTGCGGACCGCCGGTCACGAAGCGCCCCGTCGGGTTGACGAAGATCCGCGTGCGATCGTCCATCAGCGCGGCGGGCACGACCGGGTCGATCACCTGGGCACGCACGTCGTCGCGAATCTGCTCGATGGACACGTCCTCGCTGTGCTGACTCGACACCACCACCGCGTCTATGCGCAGCGGGCGATCGCCCTCGTATTCGACCGTGACCTGGGATTTCCCGTCGGGTCGCAGGTAGTCCAGCGTCCCGGCGCGGCGGGTCTCCGACAGGGCTCGGACCAGCCGGTGCGAGAGCATGATCGGCAGCGGCATCAGCTCGTCGGTCTCGGAGCAGGCGTAGCCGAACATCAGGCCCTGGTCACCCGCCCCACCGGGATCGACGCCGAGCGCGATGTCCGGAGACTGCCCGTGCAAGGCCGAGATCACGGCGCAGGTATCCGCGTCGAAACCGTACTTCGCCCGCGTATACCCCACCTCGCGAACCGCGGCGCGGGCGACGTCGCTGAAGTTGGCGCGGCAGGTGGTGGTGATCTCGCCGGCGAGCGCGATGAGTCCCGTCGTCAGCAGCGTCTCGCACGCGACCCGGCCCCCGGAGTCCTGCTCGAGAACGGCATCGAGAATCGCGTCCGAGACCTGGTCCGCGATCTTGTCCGGATGTCCCTCGGTGACCGATTCGGAGGTGAAGACGTATCGCCCTGTCCGGCGCATGTGGCTCCTTCCTGCAGACGGCTTCGTGCGTGGTCCAACCGCGCAGCCTAGCACAAACGGCGCCGCCGACGGGCGCCGACGGGCGTCGACGGGTTGCTCCACCGCGGCCGGGCCCGGCGGACCCTTCGGACCCGGGCGACGGCCCTCGGCCGCTTCCCGGTCGTCAGGCCCGCGGGTGGCAGGCCTCGTAGACTGCCTTGAGCCGCGCTTCGAGCACGTGCGTATAGATCTGGGTGGTCGACAGGTCCGCGTGCCCCAGGAGAGTCTGGATCGAGCGGAGGTCGGCCCCGCGCTCGAGCAGATGCGTGGCGAACGAGTGCCGCAGGACGTGCGGGCTGATCTCGCGCGGGAGCCCGGCCCGCAGGGCGTGCTTCTTCAGCATCTTCCAGCAGCCGACGCGGCTCAGCCGGCCCCCGCCGCGCGCATTGACGAAGAGCCACGTCGAAGAACGGCCGGAGAGCAGCCGCGGGCGGGCGGTCGCGGCGTACTCCCGCACCCAGCGCACGGCGACCTCCCCGACGGGCACCAGCCGTTCCTTCGAGCCCTTGCCCACGCAGGTCAGGCAGCCGGCCGCCAGACGCAGGTCTCCCAATCGCAGCGCCACGAGCTCCGACACGCGCAACCCCGCGGCGTACAGCACTTCGAGCAGCGCGCGGTCGCGCAGGCCCACCGGCGTATCGCTGTCCGGCTGCTCGAGGAGCCGATCAACCTCCTCCGCCGACAGGCAGCGCGGCAGGTCCGGCCAGGAGCGCGGGGCCCGCAGCTCGTCGGCGGGGTTGGCGCTCAACCGCCCGTCGGTCACCAGGAACCGGTACAGCCCGCGGATGCACGCCACGCTTCGCGCAACGGAGCGCGGAGAACGGCCGGACGCCATCCCGCGGCGCACGAACCCCTCGAGGTCGCGCCGGGCGAGCTCGTCGAGGCTCTTGCCGGAGCCGTCGGCGAAGCGGACCAGGTCCGCAACGTCGCGCGCGTAGCTCTCCACCGTATGGTCGGCCAACCGGCGGACCACGCGCAGATCCTCGATGTAGCTGTCCGCCAGGGCGGAGTTGCGATCGGCGGTGCTCACACCCGACTTATCGGCAGTTCGCTCCCGTCCCTGCGCGGGCTTCGCCCGTAGCCGCTAATCGCTACGGTACAACGAGTTGCGGGCACGGCCGGAGATTGCGCCGCTGCTCGGGCCGGTTGTATACTGCGGGTTGCGCCGCCGGTCGCCCCGAGTCCGGCGGCGCCGCCGAACCGAACCATTCCAGAGGGACGACGTGATGGCTCTACGATCTCACTGGCCGATTGCGACCAGCAGCGCGCTCGTCGCGCTGGCGCTGTTGACGACCCTCCCTACGTCAGCGGCGGGGTCGTCCGCGGCGACCGCGGCGCAGGACGACGGACTCGCTGCGCAGTTCACCGAGTACGTCGGCGCGCAGCAGGCCCTCGCCGCCGACGACGAGAACGCCGCACGCGCGGCGCTGGAGCGGCTGCTCGCCGTCGCGGACGACGTGACGCGGCCCCTCGTGCAGGCCGTCGCACGCTCAGGCGACATCGAGACGATGCGGGAGCGCTTCAAGCCGCTATCGGAGTTTCTGGCCGCGCTGGATCTGCCTCAGGGCTACGCCCGAGCCTACTGCCCCATGTATGACGGGGGATCGAACTGGGTGCAGCTCGACGGACCGGTTCGCAACCCGTACTACGGCTCGCAGATGCTCACCTGCGGCGTGGTCGACGCAGCGCCGGGAGCCCACATGGACCACTCCCCCCGCCACGGCGGCACGGTGTTCATGGCTCCGGACGGTTTCCACCATATCGAGGGCGCCTACCCCGAGCCGGGGGTGTTCCGCATCTACGCGACGGACAACTTCCGGGAGCCGGTGGACGTGACCCTGTGGATGGGCCGCGCCGTCCTCGAGGAGGAGTACGACGAAGCGACGGACGAATTCCGGGAGGTCACGGCGTTCGCGATGCTGCCCGCCCCGGGCGGGGCCTACCTCGAGGCCGAGGTCGGAGACCTCTCGACGCCGGCAGAGATCACGGCCAAGCTGCAACTGGACCAGGACTTCCCCGAGGACCGCTTCGACTTCATCTTCGCCGGCTTCTCGGGCGACCCGCCGCGCGAGACGCTGACGCTCGACCGACCCAACGTCCCGGCCGCTCTCCCGCTGGCCGAGCGCATCCGCCCGCGGATCCCGGAGCGGACGAGCGACATCGTCACCGGCATCCAGGCGCGCGACCAGGAGATCATCGATCTCGTGACGCGCGGAGCGTTCACGGAGATCTTCATTCCGGCGCTGCAGGCGAAGGAACTCGCCCTCGCCCTGCACGACCGTGCCGAGGCACTGCCGGCGCGCGCCCGGAACGACGTGCGGATCGCGGTCCGCAGCCTCGTGCGCGCGGCGTGGCTGCTCGACTGGTACGGCGATCTCGGAAACAAGCAGCAGGTCGACGGCGCGTACGACGTCTTCGGCTCCGCGGTGGCCGATATTTCGCGCATCTACGCGGGAGCGGGCGCCCCCTAGGAGTCTGCGCCGTAGAACGGTGCAGACTCCTGGCAGGGTTGGTTGGGCACCAGGCGGAGCCGTCAGGCGACGAATGGTGGGCTAGGGCGGAAGAGAGGCACAGCGATGCGGCGATTCAAATGGGGCGTTGTCGTCCTCGCGGTCGGATTCGTGGCCACGTCGGGTCCGGTTACCGACAGCCACACGCCGATCGCTTCGCGGTGGAACTACAAGGAACACCTGTTCCCGGTCTTCCGCGACAACTGCGGCGCCTGCCACCGGACGGACGGCATCGCGCCGATGTCGCTCATGACCTACCGCGAGGCGTTCCCGTGGTCGCAGTCGATCCGGGAGGAGGTGCTGGGTCTGCGGATGCCGCCCTGGAAGGCCGAGGACGGCTTCGGCGACTTCCGGAACGGACACTCCCTGCCCGCGCACGAGATGGACATGATTCTCGAGTGGTCGAGCGGCGGCTACCCGCAGGGCCCGCGGACCCTGGAGCTTCCCGCCGTCGCGGGTCCGGACGGCTGGGAACTCGGACCACCCGCGCTCGCGCTGCAGATGGCCGATCCGTTCGTCCTCGACGCCGGCACGAGCGAGACCGTGCGCTACTTCGTGCTGCCGACCGACAACTCGGATGCCCTCCGCATCGCCGGCGTCGACATCCTGCCGGAGGCAGGCGCCGTGGTGCGCGGGGCGATGGTCTACTTCGACGCCGAGGGTACCGCCAGACAGCTCGACGAGGCCGATGACGGACCCGGCTTTGCGACCCCGGACGCCAGTGTGTTCCCGGTCGGGCCTCCCGTCGCCGTGTGGTCCCCGGGCCAGCGGCCGATCGTCCAGGAAGACGTTGCACGCACCCTGCCGGCGGGTGCGGATGTCGTGCTGCGCGTCCATTACAAGAAGACGTGGATCACGGAGGGCCAGGACTTCCGTGACCGTACGGCGGTCGGTCTCTACGCGGCCGAGGGCGACGTCGCCGGCATCGAGTCGCTCGTTGCAGCCTCACCGGCGGCCCTCGAGGGGCAGGAGGTTTCCTTCACCCACACCCTCGACGAGGACGCTCGACTGCTGGCGCTGTTCCCGGAGATCGATGTCGAGGCCACGGACGTGCGGGTGGTTGCGACGACGCCCGACGGCACGGAGATCCCCATGCTCTTCCTGCGGGAGCCGAACGCCGCGTGGCCGACCCGCTACTGGTTCGACACGGCGATCGACGTGCCGCAGGGCACCGAGTTGACCGTGGCGGCGCTGCTGCCCCCGGCCGCGGAGCACACGCCGTCCGTGTCGCTGCTCGGCATCGACAGCGCCCCGCCGATACGGCTGCTGGTCGACTACGCGCCCGCGGCGGGGCCGGCGAACGACGACTGACGCGCGGAGCCCCCCCGGGCGTCACGAGGAATCGGCGGATCGACGCCTGGGGCGGCGCTTCGGACGCCGGTCGTTCATCAGCCCGTCCACGCTCAGGAGTTCCGCGTTCAGCACCGCGCCCCCTGCGGCGCCCCGGACCGTCTCGTGGCCGAGGGCCACGAACTTGCAGTCGAGTACCGGGCATCGACGGAGGTGCCCGATCAGTACGGACATCCCACCCTCGAGGTCGAGGTCGAGACGCGGTTGCGGGCGGCCGGGCTCGTCCAGGTAGACCAGCGGACGCCGGGGTGCGCTCGGCAGGCGCTCCGCCTGCGGCCGGCCGCTGAATCCGGTGAACGCGGCGCGCACGTCGTCCAGCGAGGGTTGCGTCTCGAAGGCCACCGACACCAGGGCGGTGTGTCCGTGGACCACCGGAACCCGCGTCGTCTGGGCGCTGACGGCTACCGGGTGCGGCTCGACCGTGCCCCTCTTGAGCGGACCCAGTACCTTCCGCGTCTCGGACTCCAGCCGCTCTTCCTCACCCTGGATCCACGGCAGGACGTTGCCGACGATGTCGAGCGACGCCACACCCGGATAGCCCGCACCCGAGACCGCCTGCAGCGTCGACACGGTCACGGAGCGGAGGCCGAATCGCCGGAGGGGCGCCAGGGCCATCGCCAGGACGACCGTCGAGCCGTTCGCGCCGGTCACGATGCGGCCGGGCCAGCGGCGGGCTCTCGCCTGTCTGTCGAGCAGCGCCAGGTGCTCCGGGTTGATCTCGGGAACGAGCAACGGGACGTCGTCCTCCATGCGGTGGTTCCGCGCGTTGCTGACCACGACGTGCCCCGCCGCCGCGAAGGCTGCCTCCACGTCGCCGGCCACCGCGACGTCCAGGCCCGAGAAGATCAGGCGAGGCGCGCCTCCCGGTTCGCACCGCTGCAGCTCCAACCCTGCGACGGCCGGCGGCTGCGGCGACGACAGGCGCCACGACACGGCATCTCCGTATCGCCTGCCGGCCAACGGGTCGCCGCCCGCCACCCAGGCGAGCTCGAACCACGGATGGTCGACGAGCGCGGCGACGAAGGACTGGCCGACGGATTCGGTCGCACCGAGAATCCCGACGTCGAGGCGGCTTCCGATCATCCCGTCAGGTTCCGGAAGGGGCCGCGGCGTCGGTGGGTGGGAAGAACTCGTCGTGCACGGCGCGCACGGCGCGGTCGACGTGCTCGGCCCCGATGACGCAGGCCACCTTCATCTCCGAGGAGCTGATGCAGTCGATGTTGATGCCCTCGCGCGCCAGCACCGAGAACATCCGGGCGGCCAGCCCGGGCGTCGAGGCGAGCCGCGACCCGACGATCGAGATCTTGGCGACCTCGCGCTCGATCAATCCCTCGGCCGCCACCCCGTCCGCCTTCCAGCGGGCGACGAGCTTCTCGGCTCCCCCGGCGTACTCGGCGTCGAGCACGAACGTGATCCGCCCCCGCCCCTCCGAGCTGGCACTCTGAATGATCAGCCGGACGCTGATGTCGTCCGCGGCCAGATCCTGGAACACGTGGGCCGCCATGCCGGGCCGGTCGGGCACATCGAGCAGGGTCACCTTCGCGATCTTCTTGTCGCTGCTGACGCCCACGACCGCCGCCTGCTCCATCACCATGTTCTCGCTCCCGACAATCCACGTCCCTTCGCGCGTATGGAAGCTGGATCGCACGTGAATGGGAATGCTGTACGCCATGCAGACCTCTGCGGCCCGCGGGTGCAGCACCTTCGCGCCGCTCGAGGCCATCTCGATCGCTTCCTCGTAGCTGATGGCCCGCCACCGTTGCGCATGGGGAACGAGGTTCGGATCGGCCGACAACACCCCATCGACGTCCGTGCAGATCTCGCAGACCTGCGCCGAGAGAGCGGCGGCGACCGCGGCGCCGGTGATGTCGCTCCCTCCCCGTCCGAGCGTCGTCACCTCGTGCTCGTCCGTCACGCCCTGGAAGCCGGTGATGATCACCACCCGCCGCCGGTCGAGCTCGCCCAGGATCCGCCGCGTGTCGATGGATTCGATGCGCGCGATGTTGAAGGCGGCGTCCGTGCGAATCCCGCACTGGCCGGCGGTCAGCGAGACCGCCGCGACCCCCTTGTCCTGCAGGGCAAGACCGAGCAGCGACACCGAGACCTGCTCGCCGGTAGCCAGGAGCAGGTCCATCTCCCGGCCCTGCGGCCGGGCGGCCACCTCGTGGGCAAGCGCCACGAGACCGTCGGTCGTCTTCCCCATGGCCGAGAGCACGACGACGAGGCGCGGGTTGTCCGGCAGGCACGCCGCGACGCGATCGGCGATCGCTCGAATCCGCTCCGGCGTGGCCACGGAGGTCCCGCCGTACTTCTGCACGGCGATGGCGCGGTTCCCGGCGCTCATCGCTCCGCTCCGGCCGGCGCGGGCCGCGGGCCGGCCGTCTCGCGGCCGAGCTGCACGTTGATCTGGTGCAGGAAGAGGCCGACGTCGGTGACGATACCGGCCGTCTGCGACGAGCCGCGATCCGCCAGCTTCGTCACCACCGCGGGATTGATGTCGACGCAGACGACGCGCACCGACGAGGGCAGCATGTTCCCGACCCCGATGCTGTGCAGCATGGTCGAGAGCATCACCACCATACGGGCGTCCTGGAGGGCCGCCGCGTAGCGCTCCTGCGCCACCAGCAGGTCCATCTCCGTGTCCGGCAGCGGTCCGTCGTCCCGGATGCTCCCCGCGAGCACGAAGTCGACGCCGTGGCGGATCGCCTCGTACATGATTCCCGACCGGATCACTCCGGCGGTCACGGCGGCGCGGAGCCCGCCGGCGCGGTTGATCGCGTTGATGGCCCGCATGTGGTTGCGGTGCCCCTCCGCCACCGCAACCCCGGCATCGAGATCGATGCCGAGCGACGTGCCGAACAGGGCGCGCTCGACGTCGTGCACCGCCAGGGCGTTGCCGGCCAGCAGCACATCGACGAAGCCCCGCCGGATGAGATCGGCGAAGTACTCGCCGCCGCCGCTGTGGACCACCACGGGCCCCGCGACGAACACGATCCGACCTCCCGCCGCCTTCACCTCGCGCATCATCGCGAGGACCTTGCGCACGCTGACCTCGACGCGCCGCTCGGTCGACACGTCGTTCGTCATGAACGCGAATCCAAGACGGTCGCGCTCGCGGAACTCCGGGGAGACGCGGATTCCCTCGACGCCGCACACGACCTGGTCGCCGGGTCGGACATCGCGCAGCTTGCGGCACACCGCTCCCTCGGCGGTCACCACGATCACCGCATCCATGCGCTGCCGGCCGACCTCCGCCCAGCGCCCGCCGTGGCGCACGTAGGTGCGGTGATTCGTCGTCGAGTAGAAGTCGTCCGGCACGCACGCCGCTCCGTCGGCGGGCTTCAGCAGCACCTCCTGCGCCGAGACGACGTGGCAGCCGAGCGGGACCAGATCCTCGAGCAGCCTCTGCAGGCGGCGTCCGTCCGGGGCCGCGACCCGCAACGTCAGCCGGGAGAACTCGTCGTTGGTGCGTCCGATGTCGAACCGCAGCACCTCGAACGTCGCGCGGCGTTCGATGACCTTGTCGAAGATGGCGTTCAGCAGTTGCGAGTCGACGAGGTGCCCCTCGGCTTCGACGACCTCGCTGAACTCGGGAAGCGTCTCGACGCCGAGGCCGGAGGTGGTCATCTCAGCCGCCCGCCTCCCGGTGGCGCCGATCCCGTTCCGCCACGAACGCATCGACCTCCGACAGGGAGCGCCCGAGCTGCGCCGGCGAAGGGAGCGTGTCGGCGATTGCGTCGGACGTCTTGTATCCGTTGCCGGTGATGCAGATCACCGTCGGCTCGTCGGCCTCGATGATGCCGTCCCGCACGAGCTTCCGCGTGACCGCAATCGTCGTCCCGCCCGCCGGCTCCGTGAAGACACCCTCCGTGCGGGCCAGCAGGCGGATGCCGTCCAGGATCTCCTCGTCCGTCGCCGCCGCACCCGAGCCGCCGGTCTCGCGCACCGTCCGGAGCACGTGATAGCCGTCCGCCGGATTGCCGATCGCGATCGACTTGGCAAGGGTGTCCGGCCGCACGGGCTCCGGATGCTCGAGGCCTGCTTCGAGCGCATTGATGACCGGCGCGCAGCCGGCGGCCTGCGCCGCGTGGATGCGCGGCAACTCCCCGTCGACGAGGCCGGCGTCCCGCAGCTCGCCGAAGCCGCGTCCGATTCGGGGCAGGAGGGTCCCGCCGGCGACCGGCGAGACGACGTTCCGCGGGAAGCGCCAGCCGAGCTGCTCGACGATCTCGAACGCGCAGGTCTTGGCCCCTTCGGCGTAGTAGCTGCGCAGATTGATGTTGGCGAATCCCCAGCCGTACCGGTCCCCGACCTGCGTGCAGAGGCGGTTGACGTCGTCGTAGGTCCCGTCGATGGCGACCACCTCGGAGCCGAGCACCGCCGAAGCGCGGATCTTGCCGGGCTCGAGCGAGCGGGGGATGAAGACATAAGAGGCCAGCCCGAGCCGCGACGCGTGGGCGGAAACGCTGTTCGCCAGGTTGCCCGTCGAGGCGCAGCCGAACACCCGGAAGCCGAGCTCGACCGCGCGGGTCGCCGCGACCGGAACCACTCGGTCCTTGTACGACAGCGTCGGGTGATTGACGGAATCGTCCTTCACCCACAGCTCGCGAAGTCCGAGCTCCGCCGCGAGTCGATCGGCGCGCAGCAACGGGGTGAAGCCCGATTCGAGGCCGGTCCTAGGGTCGCCGTCGATCGGCAGCAGCTCGCGATAGCGCCACAGGCTCGGCGGCCGCGACGCGATGAGCTCGCGCGTGAGCGTCCGGCGGATGCGGTCCCGGTCGTAGGTGACCTCGAGCGGACCGAGGCACTGATCGCAGACGTACAGTGCGCGGGGCGGAAACGGCGCATGACAGACAGAGCACTGCAGACCGGTTACGTAGCTCATGAGCGGCCGCCCTCGCTGGCCAGGATCGGCACCCAGACGGGACGCCGCACGTGGAAGTCGAACGACCCGATCTCGGCGAGCGCCTCGTTCACGACGGCGGAGCTGCACCGCTCGAGCGTGACGACGAACGGCAGTTCCGCCTTCGACCAACCGGGCTCCTGCAGCACGGCGTCGACGTTGACGCCGTGGCGCGAGAAGACCTCCGCGACGGACGCGATGATCCCGGGCCGATCGGCCACGATGAAGCGGGCGTAGTGCGGCGCTTCGAACTCGCGCTCGACCCCGTCCGCGGCAGGCGCCGCCGGCCATCCTGCGTGACCGTCCGCGCCTGCCCTCGCGATCGCTTCCAGGTCCGAGACGACCGAGACCGCCGTCGGACCGCCTCCCGCCCCGGCTCCCGAGAACGACGCCTCGCCACCGAACGCTCCCTCGACGACCACGACGTTCTGGTTCCCTTCGATCCGGGCGAGGTTGGAGTTGAGCGGTACCAGGGCGGGACGCACGAACGCGAGCACGCGCCCCTCGTCCGCGAGCAGCTCCGCGCGCGCCACCTGCCGAATGGTGCATCCCAGCCGTCTCGCGTATGCGAAATCGATCGGGTCGATCGCGCGAATCGAGGCGAGAGGCACCGCCTCGACGTCGATCCGCCGCCGCAGCCCCACCAGGGAGAGGATCGCGAGCTTGGCGCGCGCGTCCGCGCCATCGAGGTCTGCGCTCGGATCCGCCTCGGCGTACCCGAGCCTCTGCGCTTCGGCGAGCCCCGCCGAGAACGGCACCTGCGCGTCGGCCATGCGCGTCAGGATGTAGTTGCAGGTGCCGTTCAGAACGCCCTCGACCCGGACGAGGCGGTCACCGGCGAGCCCTTCCCGCAGACCTCGGATCGCGGGAATCCCTCCGGCCACCGCGGCCTCGAACAGCAGGTGTCGCCGGCGCTCGCGGGCCAGAGTCAATAGGTCATCCCCACACTGTGCGATGACCTGCTTGTTCGCGGTGACGACCGACTTGCCGGCCTCGAGCGCGCGCCGGATCCAGCCGGCGGCCGGATCGACGCCGCCGATGAGCTCGACCACCACGTCGGCATCGGAGCTCACGACCCGCTCGAAGTCGTCCGTCCAGACCACGTCCGCCGCCACCCAGTCGACGCGCTTCCGCTCGACGCGGCGATTCGCGATGTGGGTCAACGCCAGCCCGGCGGAGGATCGCGTGCACAGAATGCGCGCCACCGACTGCCCGACCGTGCCGAACCCGACGAGTGCGACCTTGAGCAAGACCTGTGTCCCGATCCCGGATCTCAAAGAAAAGGGCCATCATCCGCCGGCAGATGATGGCCCGTGAGAGTCGCTCGACTCGCGCCGGCTACTGCACCCGCCTCCGGCCAAGGTCGGACGCGCCGACCGACGCATCGTGACCAGGCGACGGGTGACCGCCCTGCGCTGCCTCGGCGATCGGCCCGAAACGCACGTACGCAGTTAGGAATAGTTATATATTGCGCGTTCGAACCAAGTCAAACGGCCCGCGGAGGCGTGGTGCGGGACCGGGATTCGAGCCGAAGGGACATGTCGACGCCATCGAAATGGAAAGACCTCCCAACGGAAGCGATCAACCCCGCCACGCTCACGATGGATCGGGCGTCGACGGAGGATCTGATCGGCCTCATGCTCGGCGAGGACCGCAAGGTCGTTGCCGCGGTGCAGCGCGAGCGGTCGCGGATAGCCACGGCCGTCGAGCTGCTGACCGGCGCGCTGCGGCGGGGCGGCCGGGTGATCCTCGTGGGAGCAGGCACCAGCGGCCGGCTCGGCGTGCTCGAGGCCGCGGAGATGATCACCACCTTCAGCACCCCGCCGAAGCAGGTGCAGGCGATCATGCCGGGCGGCCGGACCGCCTTCTTCGACCCGAAGGAGGGCGTGGAAGACCGTTACGAGGAAGGCAGCCGCGCCGTCGCCCGCCTCCGGCCGACGCGCAGGGACGTCCTCATCGGCGTGTCCGCCAGCGGGATGACCCGCTTCGTGCGCGGGGCGCTGACGCGCGCGCGCCGCGGCGGGGCCAAGGTCGTGTTCGTGACCTGTTGGCCCGGAACGGAGCTCCAGACGTTCGTCGACGTCGTCATCGCCCCCGCCGTAGGACCCGAGGTAATTGCCGGCTCGACCCGCCTCAAGGCGGGGACGGCCACCAAGATGGTGCTCAACATGCTGACCACCATCTCCATGGTGCACATCGGCAAGACCTACGGCAACCTGATGGTCGACGTGAAGGCCAACAACGAGAAGGCGCGGGACCGTGCTCGCCGGATCATCGCCATCGTAACCGGGCTCGAGGGCGACGATCCGGAGGACCTGCTGCGGGGGGCCCGATGGAACGTCAAGGCGGCGATCGTGATGCACGCCACCGGAGACAGCTATCCGGCCGCACTTGCCCGGCTCCGACGATCCGACAACGTCGTCCGGTCCGCTCTCGGCCGCGACGTGGAGCCGCGCCTGCGAGAGATGCTCCGCGGCCGGCAGGGGCGGCCCGGATCGCATGCCTGACCTGACCCGCGCGGGCGACATCCTGTCCGCGGGCGTGACTGACGGCGCCTTCCCGGCCGCGACCGCGGAGGTGGGAACGCGCGACGGCATCGTGTGGACGGCTGCCTACGGCTGTCTCGCCCCCGAGATCGGGGACGAAGCTACGGTCGACACGGTGTTCGATCTCGCATCGCTGACCAAGGTCATCGCCACCACGACGCTGGTCATGCGGGCCGTCGACGAGGGGCGGATCGGCCTCGCCGACCGCGTGCGCCGCTGGCTCCCCGCGTGGCGCGGAAGCGACCGCGACGCCGTCACGATCGAGGACCTCCTGACCCACTCGGCCGGCTTGACCGCTCACCTGCCCTTCTACCGCGATCATCGGGGCCGCGCCGAGTTCGAGCACGCTATCTGCACGCTTCCGCTGGAGTGCCCCCCCCGCACCCAGGCCCTGTACAGCGACCTCGGCTTCATGCTGCTCGGCTTCATCCTCGCCGACAGCAATGGGGGACGTCCGCTGGACCGCCAGTTCCGGGCGCTCGGCGAGGAGAGAGACTGGGGCGATCTCCGTTTCCTGCCACCCGCCGACTGGCGCCGCCGGACCGCACCGACGGAATTCGACGCCTGGCGCGGGCGCCTCGCGCGGGGCGAAGTGCACGACGAGAACGCCTGGGCGCTCGGCGGAGTCGCCGGGCACGCCGGCCTCTTCGGCAGCGTTCGCGCGGTCGGCGCGTTCGCCCGCGACATCCTGCGGGGAGGGCACGGCGACGACCCGGTGGCTGCACCGGCGACCCTCATCCGCTTCCTCACCGAGTCCCGGGTGCCGGGGAGCTCGCGGGCGCTCGGGTGGGACACGATGCTGCCCACCTCCTCGTGCGGTACGCGCATGTCTTCCGAGGCGGTCGGCCACACCGGATTCACCGGCACGTCGCTCTGGTTGGACCCGCGGGCGGGGACCTACGTCGCGCTGCTCACCAACCGCGTCCACCCGACGCGCGCCAACGACAGGATCCTCGCGGTCCGGCCGGCGTTCCACGATGCCGTCATGCTGGCGTTCGCGGGCTGACCGGCGCACGGGCAGGAATGGATCCTCACCCCGCTCGCATCAGCCGCCCCGTGCGAGCGGCTCG
>Ga0209543_1002445_pt1 | contig 13438 bp, 16 predicted proteins | sample MesohylFT_FD_187296 | JGI IMG/M metagenome (GOLD analysis project Ga0209543, IMG submission 187296) | Host-associated microbial community of the marine sponge Aplysina aerophoba from Gulf of Piran - sponge mesohyl, lysed by freeze-thaw... | ecosystem: Host-associated > Porifera > Sponge >...
CTTGGGCGTGCCCTGCGATGGGGTGGAGCGCGTCGGCTGGCAGGGCGATGCGCTGGAGGCGCAGGCCTTCGGCTACCTCGCCGTGCGCAGCCGGCGCGGGCTCGCGCTCAGCCTGCCGCGCACCACGGGCGTTCCCCGCCCGGTGAGCGGTGGGGTCTTCCACCCGGCTTAGATTCCTCAGTCGAGGCGGCGGGCGACGTAGCCTTCGACGATCTCCGACAGGGTGCCGAGCTCGCGCTCGTAGAAGTGGCCGGCGCTCTCGATCACGTCGTAGTCGATCTCGATCTGGCGCTGGCTCTGCAGCTTCTTCGCGAGCTCCGCCACCTCGGGTTCGGGCACCAGGTCGTCGGCCCCGCCGTGGACGATCAGGCCCGACGACGGGCAGGGCGCGAGGAAGGTGAAGTCGAACTTGTTGGCCGGAGGCGAGACCGCGACGAAGCCTTCGATCTCCGGCCGGCGCATGAGTAGCTGCATGGCGATCCAGGCGCCGAAGGAGAAGCCGGCGATCCAGCAGCGGTCGGCACCCGGATTCTGTATCTGCAGCCAGTCGAGCACCGAGGCGGCGTCGCTCAGCTCGCCCTGCCCGTGATCGTACTGCCCCTGGGAGCGGCCGACGCCGCGAAAGTTGAAGCGGATGACCGAGAACGACTGCCGGAGGAAGGTGTGGTAGAGCGCATGGACGATCTTGTTGTTCATCGTGCCGCCATGCTGCGGGTGCGGGTGCAGCATCAGCGCGATGGGTGCGCGCGGGTCCTCGGACTGCTGGTAGCGCGCCTGGAGACGGCCCTCGGGCCCGTTGATCATCACTTCCGGCATGGGCGGCTCATGGGCTCCGAACGCTGCTGAGCAAGAACACGGCGAGACCGATGCCGGCGACGCATGGCGGTGTTTCTATCCCCACGCACGCGACGCGGCGGATATACTTGACCCCAGGAGTCGGGAACTCTATACCCCGTCCAACGCACGGGTATACGGGCCGGCGGCGGCACTCCGCACCGGCCATTGATATACGGACGGCTGCACCATGTTCAAGCGAATTTGGGAAGACATCGGCTGCGTGTTCGGCCGCGACCCTGCGGTCCGCTCCAGGATCGAGGTGTTCTTCTGCTATCCGGGCTTCCACGCGCTGCTCTTCTATCACCTGTCGCACTGCCTCTGGCGGAGCGGCTTCCGCCTGCTCGGCCGCTTCGTGTCCCACGTCGGCCGCATGGTCACGGGCATCGAAATTCATCCGGGCGCCCAGATCGGCCGCCGCCTCTTCATCGACCACGGCATGGGCGTGGTCATCGGCGAGACCTCCGTGATCGGCGACGATGTGACGCTCTATCACCAGGTGACCCTCGGCGGCGTCACCTGGTCGCCGGGCAAGCGGCATCCCACGGTGGGCGACGGCGTGGTGGTGGGCGCGGGTGCCCAGGTGCTGGGTCCGATCACGGTCGGGCGCGACGCGCGCATCGGCGCCAACGCGGTGGTGCTCAAGGACGTGCCGCCCGGCGCCACCATGGTGGGCATTCCGGCGCGGGCCGCGGGCCCCACCGAGGCGAAGACGGAGGCGTCGTCGTTCGATGCCTACGGCACGCCCTCGCCGGATATCGCCGATCCGACGACACGCGCCGTCGACAAGCTGCTGGCCGAGGTCCGCACCCTCAGAGAGCGCGTGGAGGAGCTGGAGCAGGCCGCCGCCGCGGAGCCCGAGGCCGCGCCGCCGTCCGAGGGCGAAGCGGAGGAGGCTGCGACACCGCTCGGCCGCCGTGCTGCGGGCGGCTAGGAGCGCCCCGTGAAGCTCGGCACCAGGGGCCGTTACGCGGTGATGGCGATGGCGGAGCTCGCGATGCGCTCGAGCGGCGCAGGCGAGGCCCAGCCCGTCACCCTCGCCGAGATCGCGGCGCGGCAGGAAATCTCCCACTCCTATCTGGAGCAGCTCTTCGGCCGGCTGCGCCGGGCCGGCCTGGTGCGGAGCGCGCGGGGGCCGGGCGGGGGCTACCGGTTGGCGCGGCCTGCGGCGGAGCTCAGGATCGCCGACATCGTGGTCGCGGTGGACGAGAACCTGCGGGCCACGCGTTGCCCGCCGGGCACTGGCAAGGGCTGCATGAGGGACGCGAAGCGCTGCGTCACCCATGATCTGTGGGATGAGCTTGGCATCCACATCCACGGCTTCCTCAGCGCGGTCTCGCTCGAAGACGTCTGCGCGCGCCGGGTGCTCGGCATGAGCGAACGGCTCTCGGGCGTCGAGCGTGGCCAGATGGTGCAGGCGGCGGAATGAGCGCTTCGGGCCCGATCTATCTCGACTACAACGCCACGGCGCCGATCAAGCCGGCGGTGGTTGAGGCAGTGGCCGAGGCGATGATGCTGGCCGGCAATCCCTCGTCGGTCCACGGCTTCGGCCGCGACGTGCGCAAGCGCATCGAGGACGCGCGCGAGCAGATCGCGGCCCTGGTCGACTGTGGCCCAGCGGAGCTGGTCTTCACCGCAGGCGGCACCGAGGCCAACAACACCGCGCTGCGCGGCGCCGGCCGGCGGGCGCTCATCGTCAGCGCCATCGAGCATCCGGCGATCCTGCGCACGGCCGAGGCCGTGGCGGACGACCTGGTGGTCCTCCCGGTGGATGGCGACGGCGTGCTCGACCTGGGCGCGCTCGACGAGGCGCTTGCGAGCCACGGGCCGGAGGCGCTGGTCTCGGTGATGCTCGCCAACAACGAGACCGGCGTGATCCAGCCGGTCGCCGAGATCGCGGCGCGGGCTCGGGCTGCGGGCGCGCTGGTCCACTGCGATGCTGTGCAGGCGCCCGGCCGGATTCCGATCTCCTTCGCCGGGCTCGGTGTCGACATGATGAGCATCGCCGCTCACAAGTTCGCCGGCCCGAAGGGAATCGGCGCGCTCGTCGTGCGCTCAGGCCTCGATATCGCGCCCCTCATCACCGGCGGCGGGCAGGAGCGGGGCCTGCGCGGCGGCACCGAGAACGCCGCCGGCATCGTCGGCTTCGGTGCGGCAGCCGCCCTTGCCCGGGACGACCTCGGAAGGGCGGGTGAGATCGCGGCCCTGCGCGACCGGCTGGAGGCGCGGCTGCGCGAGACCGAGCCCGACGTCGTCATCTTCAGCGAAGGGGCCAATCGCCTGCCCAACACCAGCTGCCTCACCATGCCGGGCGTGCAGAGCGAAACGCAGGTCATGGGCCTCGATCTCGCGGGCGTCGCGGTGAGCGCGGGCTCCGCCTGCTCCTCCGGCAAGGTGGAACCCAGTCATGTGCTGCGCGCGCTGGGCGCGCCCGACGCCATCGGCGGCTGCGCCATCCGGGTCAGCATGGGATGGGCCACGACCGAGGACGAGATCGAGCGCTTCCTGGGCGCCTGGCGGGCGCTCTATGCGGGCCTCACCAACCGCTGGAAGGCCGGCGTCTCGGCCGCCGCAGGATAGGCAGCAGACCGCCCGTGCCCTCCATGACTTTCATCGACCCCGATGGCACCCGCCACGAGGTCGAGGCGCCCATCGGCGACTCCGTGCTGGATATCGCATTCCGCCACGGCATCGACATCGAGGGCGCGTGCGAGGGCGCGATGGCGTGCTCGACCTGCCACGTCATCGTCGAGCCCGCCTGGTACGGCAAGCTCGAGGAGATGTGCGAGGACGAGGAGGACATGCTCGACCTCGCACTCGGCCTCACGCGGACCTCGCGCCTCGGCTGCCAGATCGTCATCACCGACGCGCTCGACGGGCTGGTGGTGACGCTCCCGGCCGAAACCAGCAACATGATGTAGGGCGCGTGGCGTCCCATCCCACGCAGGCCAGACGAAAAGCGCGGCGATGACCGAGGCTGAGACGGGTTTCTTCACGGCGCTGCGCGAGGCCGCCGGGGACGACTGGCGGGCGTATGTCGATCACCCCTTCGTGCAGGGCCTCGGCGACGGCACCCTGCCGGAGGCCGCGTTCCGCCACTACCTGGTGCAGGATTACCTCTTCCTGATCCAGTTCGCCCGCGCCTACGGGCTCGCCGCCTATAAGGCGGATACGCTGGCCGAAATCCGCGAGGCCTCCGCCGGACTCAAGGCCCTGGTCGAGGTCGAAATGGACCTGCACCGCGCCTATTGCGCGGACTGGGGGATCGCGGAGGACGCGCTCGAAGCGGTCGAGGCCGATGGCGCGACGCTCGCCTACACGGCCTATGTGCTGGAGCGCGGGCTCGCGGGCGACCTGCTCGACCTGCGGGTGGCGCTCGCGCCCTGCGTCATCGGCTACGGCGAGATCGGCGCCCGGCTCGCGGCCGACCCGGCTACCCGCAGCGAGGGCAACCCCTACGCCTCCTGGATCGAGATGTACGCCGGCGACGAGTATCAGGCGTTCATGCGGACAGAGGTCGAGGCGCTGAACGCGCTCGGGGCGCGCCGCGGCGGCTCAGCACGCTTCGCGGGGCTTGCCACCACCTTCCGCACCGCGACCCGGCTGGAGGCCGCATTCTGGCAAGCGGGCCTCGACGCCGCCGGAGACTGAGGCACGCGCGAGTTAGTTTCCCGCGCGCGGGACCCTTCAGGCGCGCGCGACCCCGAACCATGGTGCGGGGCACGGCCCGCGGTGCCGGTGTCAGGATAGCGTCGCGACGACGGGGAGCACAGGGCGCGGCGGGCAGCGCGGAAGGGAGGCTGCCCGGCCCTGCGACTCACCACGATCCGCGAGGCGCGCGACGTGGCGGAAGCGGCTGCTGCCATGCTCGCGGCGATCGAGGGAGGGCGTTGGCGATGGGCGTGCGGCCTCGTCGCCCTTATCCGGCCCCCGGCTTCCCACGATCCCAGTCTTCCCGCCGAATCCCGGCGAATCCCGCCAAATTTTTGTTACCGCCCATCCCGCGCGGGCCGCGGGACACGTGGTTGCGCCGCTCCCGCGCGCCCCTATAGTGCGCGCCATGCCCGCAGACACCCTCGATCTCGGCCTCAGCCGTGGCGCGCGCGTGGTGGTCGCCATGTCCGGCGGTGTGGATTCGTCGGTCACCGCTGCGCTCTTGGCGGAGGCGGGCTACGAGGTGGTCGGCATCACGCTCCAGCTCTATGCGGCGAGCGGGCCGCGGGCGCGCCCCGGCGCCTGCTGCGCCGGGGAGGACATCTACGATGCCCGCCGGGTCGCGGACCGGCTCGCAATCCGCCACTACGTGCTCGACTTCGAGGCGCGCTTCAGGGAGGCGGTGATCGACGATTTCGCCGACTCCTACCTGCGCGGCGAGACGCCGATCCCCTGCGTGCGCTGCAACGAGCGGGTGAAGTTCCGCGACCTGCTGGCGCTCGCCCGCGACCTTGGCGCGGACGCGCTCGCCACCGGCCACTACGTGCGGCGCGTGGCAGGGTCGGAGGGACCCGAGCTCCACCGCGCGGTCGATGGCGCCAGGGATCAGAGCTACTTCCTCTTCGCCACCACGCAGGAGCAGCTCGAATTCCTGCGCTTTCCCCTCGGCGACATGCCGAAGGAGCGCGTGCGGGCGCACGCGGAACGGCTCGGCCTCGCCGTCGCGGACAAGCCGGACAGCCAGGACATCTGCTTCGTGCCCGCCGGCCGCTATGCCGGCGTGATCGAGCGGCTCCGCCCCGGTGCCGCCGAGGCGGGCGACATCGTGGACCAGGAGGGCCGCGTGCTCGGCCGCCACGAGGGCATCATCCACTACACCGTTGGCCAGCGCCGCGGGCTCGGCATCGCAGGGCCCGAGCCGCTCTACGTGCTCGCGGTCGATGCCGCGCGCCGCGAGGTCGTGGTCGGACCGCAGGCGGCATTGTTGCGTGACCGGATCTTGACCGGTCCTCTCGCATGGATCGGCGGCGATGCGCCCGCACCCGGCGAGGAGCGGGCGGTGGTGGCGCGGCTCCGCTCCAGCCATCCCGGCGCGCCGGCGCGGCTGGCGGGGAGGGCCGACGGCACCGCCGAGGTCACGCTGGACGAGCCGGAGCCCGCGACCGCGCCGGGGCAGGCCTGCGTGCTTTATGACGGCGACCGCGTGCTCGGCGGCGGCTGGATCACCGGCACCGGGCGGAGCGCCGAGCCTGCCAGCCGCAACGACCACGCCGGCCTGGCCGCGATGGCCGCCGCCTGACGACGCGCTCGTGAGTCCCAACGACCTGGCGTTTGCCCTGCGCGACCCGGCCTTCGCGAGCGGCGAGGGCCCGTGACCGAGCCCCGGCTGATTACCGAGAGCGCTCCGCTCGCCGCGCTCTGCGCGACGTGGCGGGAGGCCGAGTTCGTCACGGTCGATACCGAGTTCATGCGCGAGAGCACCTATCGCGCCAAGTTGTGCCTGCTGCAGATCGCCCCGGCCAATGGGGAGCCGGTCGCGGTCGACCCGCTCGCCAACGGGATCGATCTCGCGCCGCTCTACGACCTGCTGGCGCGGGCGCCGGTGCTCAAGGTCTTCCACGCGGCCAGGCAGGATGTCGAGGTGCTGCTGCCGCTCGCCGGCGGGGTGCCGCATCCGCTCTTCGATACCCAGATCGCCGCCATGGTGTGCGGCTTCGGCGATTCGGTCGGCTACGAGACGCTGGTCGCCAGGCTCGCGCGCGGGCGCATCGACAAGACCCAGCGCTTCACCGACTGGGCGCGCCGGCCGCTCACCGAGCGCCAGTTGCGCTACGCCCTCTCCGACGTGAGCCACCTGCGCGTGGTCTACCGCAGGCTCGCGGCGAAGCTGGAGCGCACCGGCCGGCGATCGTGGCTCGACGAGGAGCTGGCGATACTCACGGACCCCGCCACCTACGAGGCGCTGCCCGAAGAGGCGTGGCGGCGGATCAAGGTGCGCGGCGGCGACCGGCGCTTCTTCGCGATCCTGCGCGAGGTCGCGGCCTGGCGCGAGACCGAGGCCGACCGGCGCGACAAGCCCCGCCCGTGGGTCATGCGCGACACGGCGCTCACCGAGATCGCGGCGCAGCGCCCGCGCACGGCGAAGGAGCTCGCCAAGCTGCGCTCGGTGAGCCAGCGAACCGCCGATAGCGCCACGGGTGCTGCGGTGCTGGCCGCGGTCGGGCGCGGCCTCGCGCTCCCTGACGAGGACTGTCCGACGCTGCCGCCCCGGCCCGAAAAGCCCGCGGCGCCAGCGGCCTTGACCGACCTCCTCAAGGTGCTTCTCACCTTCAAGAGCGAGGAGACCGGCGTCGCCCGAAAGCTGATCGCCAGTGCCGACGACCTTGATCGGATCGCGCGCGGCGAGACCAATGGCGTCCCGGCGCTGCAGGGCTGGCGGCGGACACTCTTCGGCGATGCCGCGCTCGATCTCGTGCACGGCCGGCTCGCGCTTTCCGTGGAGCACGGCGGGCTCCGGCTGCTCCCCTGCGGCGGGGCCGGCGATCGCACGGTGGCGCCGGTTCAGCCGCCGGCTGCGGTGGAGAAGGGGTGAGCGCGTCCGCCGCCTGGTTCGATCCGTCGCGGCTCACCGGCGACGATCCCAGGCCCTTCTACAGAATCGGACCGGCCAGCGCTCATCCGCACTTCGTGCTGGTGTGCGACCACGCGAGCAACGCGGTTCCGGCCCACATGGAGCGCCTCGGCCTCGACCAGGCGGAGCTCGACCGCCATATCGGCTGGGACATCGGCGCGGCGATGGTCACGAGAGCGCTCAGCGCCCTGCTCGATGCGCCGGCCTATCTCTCCGGCTACTCGCGCCTGGTGGTCGATTGCAACCGCCCGGTGGGGAGCCCCACGGCGATGCCCGCGGTGAGCGACGGCACGGTGGTGCCGGCCAACCGGTCGATCGCGCCGGAGGAGGCCGCGGCGCGGACCGACGCGTTCTTTCGCCCCTACCACGACGCTATCGCCGCGTGCCTCGACCGGGCGATCGGGTTTGGCGCGGTGCCGATCCTGGTCGCGGTCCACAGCTTCACGCCGGTCTTCGATGGCTTCGCCCGGCCGTGGGAGGTGGGGCTGCTCTACGAGCACGACGACCGGCTGGTGCAGCCGCTGAAGGAGGCGCTGGCCGCCCTCCGCCCGGGGCTCACCATCGGCGACAACCAGCCCTACGCCATCGTGGGCCCGTCCGACTACTCGATTCCGGTGCATGGCCAGGGGCGCGGCCTGCCCCATATCGAGATCGAGCTGCGCCAGGACCTGATCGGCTCGCAGGAAGGCGCCGGGGCCTGGGCCGAGACCCTCGCCGTCGCGTTCAAGCAGGTGCGGACGGCGCTGGTGCCGCTCGCCATCGAGAACCGGGTGCCTGCAGGCGCCGGATGAGCCCTCCGCCCGCACTGTCGCGGGCGGAGGGGATTGGTAGCGCGTTGTTTGCCCTTACTCGGGCTGCGGCACGATCCTGAGGTAGGGCTTCGGGGCCTTCCAGCCGTCGGGGTAGGTCTTCCTCGCCTCCTCGTCGGAGACCGCCGGCACGATGATCACGTCCTCGCCCTGCTTCCAGTTCACCGGCGTCGCCACCTTGTGCTTCGCCGTGAGCTGGCAGGAATCGAGCACGCGCAGCACCTCGTCGAAGTTGCGGCCGGTGCTCATCGGGTAGGTGAGGGAGAGCTTGATCTTCTTGTCCGGCCCGACGAGAAAGACGGTGCGGACGGTGAGGTTGTCCACCGCCGTGCGCCCCTCCGAGGTCGTGCCGGCGCCCGCCGGAAGCATCTGGTAGAGGGTCGCGATCTTGAGCTCGGGGTCGCCGATCAGCGGGTAGTTCACCGCGTGACCCTGCGTCTCCTCGATGTCCTTCGACCAGGCGTGGTGATCGCTTACGCCGTCCACACTGAGTCCGAGGACCTTGCAGTTGCGCTTCTCGAACTCCGACTTGAGCCCGGCCATGTAGCCGAGCTCGGTGGTGCAGACCGGCGTGAAGTCCTTGGGGTGGGAGAAAAGAATGGCCCAGCCGTCGCCGATCCAGTCGTGAAAGTCGATCGCGCCTTCGGTGGTGTCTGCGGTGAAGTTGGGTGCCTCGTCGCCAATCCTCAGTGCCATTGCCTGATGTCTCCTCCTGAGCGGCCGCGCGCCGGCGCTTGGGCAGGCCGCGGTCTTGTCAAACTGGGGTCGAACAGCCCCACGCGCGCCGTGGCGGCCGCCGATAGACGACAATGTGGTGAGCGCCGCCCGCCGCGCAAGCGCCTTTTGCAGGCGCCTGCGCGGGGAAATGCGGGTTAGAGCTGCGAGAGCATGTGCTCCGCGCTGCTCACGTCCATCTCGGCCGGGTTCTCCTCCACGTTGAGGGCGGTGATCGTGCCATCGTCGACGATCATGGAGAAGCGGGTCGTCCGCTCGCCGAGCCCGAAGCCGGTGCCGTCGAGGGTCAGCCCCGTGGCCCGTGCGAACTCGCCGTTGCCGTCGGCCAGCATGTCGATGGCGCCGCCGGCGCCCGTATTCTCGCCCCAGGCCTTCATCACGAAGGCGTCGTTGACCGACACGCAGGCGATCTGGTCCACGCCCTTGGCCTTGAGCGCATCGGCCTGCGCCAGGAAGCTCGGCACGTGCTTGGCCGAGCAGGTCGGCGTGAATGCACCGGGAACGGCGAAGAGCGCCGTCTTCTTGCCGCCGAAGTAATCGTCGCTCGATACGTCCGAGAGTCCGTCCGCCGTCAACATCTTGAAGTTGACCGACGGCATCTTGTCGCCCGCGCTCACTGCCATTGTTTCCCTCTCCTCTTGGATGTTCGGTTGCCGGGCCGACCCCGGTTGGCGCGCACTATGCGAAGAGCGCATCGGGAATGCAAACCCGGTTCGGTTCGCCGGTTCGCATGCGCGGCCAGCGCCTCCGCAGGCTCCGTTTTCCGCCGCGTGCGGCCGTGCTAGCCCGACCTGTTCGTTCGTCGCCACCTCGATACGGGACGGCGCGTTCTCCAGGCGGCTCATGGTGGGCTGCGAGCAGAGCGCGCCCCCGCTCTCCGGCGCCTTCCCTGAGGCCAGCTTGAACAAAGGGTCCGCGCGGAGCGCGCCGCAGTCGTCGGCATCCTCCCACGGGACCGGCTTCGCCGGCCCGCGCACAGGCTCCACCGCAGGCGATCGCCAGCATGCGGAAGCGGAGCATGGCCGCAAACGCGTGGACCACCTGCGCCCGATTGCGCCGATCGCGGATGCAGCCTGCCAGGGTCTCGGCGAGGGGCAAGCTGCGGTCCGCCTCGCGCAGCAGGACGAGGCCGCCGTCGGACGAGATCAGACCGCCATCGAAGGCGGCGCTCACCTTCTTGCGTTGGACGCCTGGCAGATCGAAGGGGAGAGAGCTATCGTCGGTCATGGCGGGCGTGGCAGATTCGTTGTTCGGAGAGGAAGACGCCTCGACAACGAATTCCCACGCGATGGCAACGGCTTACGCCACGTTCGCCACCCCAAAATCAGACCCGATGCGAATAATCCGGGATAATCAGTTTGGCTTTCTTGAGATAATCTTGGACAGCACAAGGTGATTACGATCGCCTTGCTGGCGATAGGAGATAGTGTCTGCGTACTTGCGAACGAGATAAAGGCCGAGAACTCCCGATGATTGACTTTGTAGATGTGAGTCGAAGTCGTGCAGGTGGCTCTCGCTGAATGAGTCAAACATCGTACCGTCGTCAAGGATTCGGATCACAAGATTTCGCGAATCCACCCGAAATTCCATCAGGATGTCTATGTCATGCTCGTCGGCATCGTGGAATCCGTACTTGGCGATATTTATGACCGCCTCTTCGAGGCATAGCTGAAGCATGTAGGTCTCTTCCTCAGGAAAGTGGTTTCGTTCCGCGAAATCGTCGATCGACTCACGGATATCAGCGCGTCCATACTCACTGTGCTTCAGAGAAAGACTGAGAACGTTATTCCCGGTCATCTCGTGCCTTTGCGGGCATGTTTACTGACGTGTTCATCGACCAGATCAAGCGAGTGCAAGGTCAATGAGAGGACTGTAGGGAGCCTCGAACCCCTTGCCGCCCAACGAATGATGGGGTGTAAGCACAATTATGGAATGGTGGGCCCCTTGAATGGATACAGCATGCACGGGGGTTATCGGAATTCGAAAACAGTTGTCGGGATCACTACCGTGACGGGGGAATACCTGCGAGCGGCAAGACCAACTGCACCAGCTCCACCTGCCTGGATATCCCGTGCTTGTTGCAGATGTGATGCAAGTGCCAGCGGATGGTGCTTTCTCTGCGGCCCGTGGTCGAGGCGATTTCCTGCACCGTCTTGCCTTCGGCCAGCAACGCTGCCACCTGGCCTTCGGCCGGCGTCAGGCCAAGGGACTCAGCCACCAGCTCGGGATTGATCCGTGCCCGGCTCGCCGGATCGACGACCAGCACGAGCGCGGCGACATGCAGGGAAGGGAAGTCATGTTCGCCGTCTCCCGCCGGGCTGATATGCAACACCAGCCGCGGCAGGACCGACGGTCGCTTCACGGTCATCGAGCCGCTGGCGCCCTGGCCGCCGGAGCGGGGTAATGCGCGTTCCAATAGCTCTCGGAGATGAGCATCGTCTGGCGGCGACCACGCCCGCAAGATACCACCCTGGTCGCGTAGCCCGTCGCTTCTGCGCAGGAGGTCTTGGGCCACGTCGTTTGTCGCCACGATTCGTCCTCGCCGGTCCAGTTGGATGACGCCGCACCCGCTGTGGTCGAGCAGCCCGGAAAGCGACGTACCCAAGGCACTGGAATCGACCAGTGCCTGCCGGACACCCACGAACTGGCGGATGTGGGGCAGGAGACGCTCGATCATGTCGATCTGCCAGGACGACCAGTCGGTCCCGTCGATACTGTCCGCGATCGACCAGACAATGCGGGTGCCAGGAGGGCCATTCAGGCGCACGGTCAAAGCGTTCTGATAGCCGAATTGGGGCAGCATTTCGTTGTAGGCAGGAGAGGTTTTTTTTGCTCCTGTTCGGTAAAGAGGTCCCTAACGTGAACCACTTGGCTGTCGTGCAACCGCCTGACCCGTGGAACGGCCTCGTCCCAAGGATAGTATTCGTCAATATAAACACGTTCCAGTTCTTTATTGCGCTGGCCGTGATAGCAGAGTCTTATAAAAAAGAGCTGGGGATTTTCACTAAAGTGTTCGTAGCCGTAGAAAAGAGTATTGCTCTTGACCCGGCAGGCGCCGTCAATCAGGGCGGAGGCAACCGACCAGTGGGTGTCGTTGAACGCGGCACGGCTCAGCGCCGCCACGATTCGATTCAGGTCGTCGTGTTGGCTCATGACGGGTCAACGCCCTCTTCTCTCACCGAATTTCCCTGGTCATGTCGCCTAACTCCATCGGCTACCACGGGCGGTGGGCCACAGGGCGATCCGAGAGCCGGGTCTTGCCGGTCGCACAAGTCCTGCTGTGTGACGGGGATGGTCTTCGCGATTGCACCCCGCGCGGCCTTAGTGCCCTCCTAACGGCTGCTGCGTCGACGACCGACGGGCTCGGGCACTGCACATTGCCTACAGACCGTCCAGCGTTGCGCATTATGGCGACCTCCAGCATGAGCCACGCGTGCTGCAGTGTGTGCCAAGCATCTTATGGGGGCGAGCCGACCGCGAAGCCAATCAAATGATGGGGTATCAGCAAGTTTGTCGAGTGGTGTGCGCCCCCAAGAGGCTTGGAATGAACGGCGAAGCTTCCGGGATTCGAAGATCGTTGTCGGGATCAATCCCGTGACCACGGAACATCCGCGAGCGACAAGACCAACTGCACCAGCTCTACTTGCCTGGATATCCCGTGCTTGTTGCAGATGTGATGCATGGTGGCCGTGCACGGCATCGCAGGCGTCGTCGGTATCGAGGGTGATGGCGGCGGGAAGGGCTGGGAAGGAGGGGCAGAAGAGATCGACCAGCGCCGCCGTCACGCGTGCCACCTCGATGCGGGACGGCGCGTTCTCCAGGCGGCTCATGGTGGGCTGCGAGCAGAGCGCGCCCCCGCTCTCCGGCGCCTTTCCTGAGGCGAGCTTGAACAGAGGGTCCGCGCGGAGCGCGTCGCAGTCGTCGGCATCCTCTCACGAGACCGGCCTCGCCGGCCCGAGGACAGGCTCCACCGCAGGCGATGGCCAGCATGCGGAAGCGCAGCATGGCCCGGAGCGCGTGGACCACCTGCGCCTGATTGCGCCGGTCCCGGATGCAGCCTGCCAGGGTCTCGGCGAGGTGCAAGCGGCGTTCCGCCTCGCGCAGCAGGACGAGGCAGCCGTCAGACGAGATCAGGCCACCATCGAAGGCGGCGCTCACCTTCTTGCGTTGGACGCTTGGCAGATCGAAGGGGAGGAGGCTATCGTCGATCATGGCGGGCGTGGCGCTTTCGTTGTTCGGAGAGGAAGACGCCTCGACAACGAATTCCTACCCCGTAGCAACGGCTTACGCTACGTCCGCCACCCCAAAATCAGACCCGATGCGAATAATCCGGGCTAGTGGCATCAAAACCGGACCAGTTGTCGATAGCCGACGCTATAAAACGGCCTGCTTCTGTTTGCGCTGGTTTGCTCCGGCATTGTGCATTCGCGCCTTTAAAACCTTGGCGACAAAAGGTGATGTCATGGCGCGAACCACTGCGCTGTAGTTGGGTTGG
>Ga0209543_1002447_pt1 | contig 13426 bp, 15 predicted proteins | sample MesohylFT_FD_187296 | JGI IMG/M metagenome (GOLD analysis project Ga0209543, IMG submission 187296) | Host-associated microbial community of the marine sponge Aplysina aerophoba from Gulf of Piran - sponge mesohyl, lysed by freeze-thaw... | ecosystem: Host-associated > Porifera > Sponge >...
CACCAACTGATACAGCGCCGCCTGCACCATCGGAACGGCGGACGGCAGCTCCTCGAGGTTGATGAGCCAGCGTCCGGGGTCGTCGGATGGCGGCAGGAAGGCGGGCGGCGCCCAGCGGGTGCGGTCGGCCCCGTCGCGCCACGGGATGCCGCGCAGGTCCACGGGGTCGAGCAGGAGCGCTCGGACATCGACGTACCGGCGGCTGGCGGCCGCGGCGACCTGCTGGGCGATCTGGCTCTTCGCCGCGCCGGGCGGGCCCCAGACAATGCAGGGCTGGCGGGCTTCGACGAGAAGGGCGAGCACCGAGGCGAGCTCGCTCGGGCGCAGCGTGTAGTCCGCGGAGATGGTGTCGGGTTGGGTCATGGGCGTGCTCCAAATGGCGGGAACGCGGCGCGGGCGCTCCCTCCTGGGGCCCGGCCGTCGACCCCGCCCGGGCTTGCCTCTTCTCCGGGCGGCTGGACGGCATGCGGCTGGCCGGATGACGGAACGGGGGTTGGCCACGGGCGCGCGACCGTCGGCGGCGCGGCGGGCAACGGCGGGAGTGGTCCCGGATGGAGCGGCTGGATGGATGTTGACGGACGGGTTGCAGCGTCCGCGGAGGCGGCGTTACTTTGCGGGCATGGCAAGCTGGAGCGACAACATTGAGGCCGTCGCGCGCGCCGTCACCGCGAAGCGGTTGGCGCATGACGGCATCGGCGAGGAGCAACTCGCAGCCGACGTCGACATGTGGTGGCACCTGACCGCGGCGGAACTCGAGTGCGGCGTGATCGACGAGACCGGCGAATACGTGGGCGACGAGATCGACTGGAAGCGCAAGATGGACGGCTACCGCGACTGGATGCGCCGCCATCCGGCGAGCCGCGCGGTCTGGGAAGCGGCCCGGTACGGAGCGCCGCTACCCCGTCAGTGAGGTGACCTGCCGTCCGGCGGCATTGCGGTCGCGAATGCCGCGCGTCGGGGACAACGAAGCCCTGGCCGGATCGACGGGGATGCCGGTCAATTCGGGCAGAGGTTTGCGTGACGGCGACAGTGTGTGGCCGATGCGTCGCTCCAGGGCCGCGTAGCGCGCATAAAGGTCCGGACGAAGTTCGGCCGCGCGGCGCAGATCTGCACGCGAGGCCAGGATGCAGAAGCTGCAGCTCACCCTCGACATGCCGGCGGCATAGGCCCAGTGCGGTGTCTGACCGGCCTCGCGGATGATGCGGAACACGTCCGGCGTTTCGAGGGCGTGGATCGGCAGCCAGTCGAACCACTCCCGCCCGGCCTTGCTGTTGCGGGAATTGCGCTTCCAGGGGGCGAGTTTCGAGCGAGTCGGGCTTTCCGCTGCGCGCATGCCCATGGCGCTGACGATGAGGCCGCGGAACCTCGGATTGGCTTTCAGGTAGCGGCGGAGCTCCCGCTCGATCGGCGACCTCTTCGCATCGGAAGTACACCACCTGGCGGAACTGGACGGGAACATGCCGCGCTCCTCGATTCGGTCGAGGAGGGTCTTGCCCGAGGTGACCCGAGCCATAATGAAGGGGACACCCGCCGGAATCGTCGCCTCGACATGCGCCACTGTGCCGGGCCAATCGACCTCGCCGAGAGGCGCGTGAACCACAACGAGCTGGTCTCGGGGAACGATGCGCGAGAGTAGAATCGTCATCGCCTGGCTGTCCTTGCCGCCCGAGGAGTTGATCGCGACCAGTGCCCCGCCACGAATCAACTTCCGGCACTCACGAGGGATGGGGATGGCGGAATCGGACATGGCGTGGGGCCCCGTCTGAATGGCGTGTTCGGGATGAGGTGCGCGGCGCCTCGCTCGGCCCCGTGCGGCCTGTCCCGCCCCCACGGGACTCCGCCTCCTTCCGGCTCGGTGGATTTCTGTGGCGGGTCCCGGTCTCCGGAGGGGGGCATGCCGGTGCCCGGGCGATGGTGAATCGCTATGCGGATGAACGGCGCAGCGGCTCGGAGCCAGTCAGGTCGCCAACGGATTGGCGGGTTCGTCTATACGAGGTGCGGAACCCCGAATAACCTTCAGCCCGGGTAGGTGATCGGATGGGCGTGTCCAGGCTGCGAGCCTGGAGGTGTGGCGCGAATCGCCAGACAAGACCGCGTCGTTGGTGAACGCGGAAGAGGGAGACGGACGGTGAACGAGGACGAGCAAGCACTGATCGCGAGCATCTCGAAGTCGATGGCGATGATGTGCGTTCGCAACACCATGCTCGAGGACCTTCACGCCGGGATCGAGCCGGTCAGCCGGACCGGAGACTTCACCGATGTAATCGTGATCGACGCGAACGGCCGAGAGATTCCCTGGCCGGAGGTGTCGCGCATCGGAGACCAGGAGATGGGCCGCCTGATGCGTCAGGTGGTCAATCGTCTGTACACGTTCCAGGCTAAGGCGGACGACCTGCACTTCCTGGCGATGATGGATCGGGCGCTGGCCGAGGCCTGGAGATGGGACGAGCCGGAACTCGATGAGATAATCCTGTCCGGGATCGCGTCGAGCCGGCGTCGCGCGGAGGAAGAGGACTGAGAATGAGGGACGAAGCTCGTGAGCCGGCAAACCCGGCAAGCATCGGGGTAGGTGTGCTCGTTCGGTCGCATCCCCGGGATTGGAGAGCGGTCACCGCTGCCCGGCTGTCACGGGCCCTGAACGTCAACCGTTTGGGTCAGGGTGCGGCCGGAGCGATTTGGCCTCCGACACTCCACACTTCTCTGGAATGGCCACGAGGCGGATCAAGGGCGAGCGACGCCGGCGATTGTGAAGAGGTCCGTCGTTGCTCCGCACCAACCAAACCACATTCATCGCGGGGAAGGTACCGATTTGCTCAGCCTATCGCGTCAACATGGCGCGCAACAGCTACCAGTAGGGCTTCAGATGGCCCTTCCACCGATCCGCCGATCATGAAATGCTGTTTTCATGAAGGGGACGCGATATGCCAGCACAACGAAGCGACACGACCGATGAGGTCCCGCTACAGGTGACCGTCCCGCGGCGAGTAAAGCGGGAGCTCGATGTGCGTGCAGCCCAGACCGGCCGGACCAAGAGGACGATCGTTCTGGAAGCGTTGCGCTCCGTCGGGTTTGACATGACGGATGAGGAGGTGGCTGGTCGCCGCGGGAGAGGGCAAGAATGACGGCGGAACATACGACTGCGGAGACGGGATCGAGTGGTGAGCGCGGCAAGTACCGCATGACCATCTCGAGAATGACCGTCGATAAGCTCGGTGTGAAATTGTACGACAAGGTTTCTGCGGTCATCGCCGAGCTCGTGGCCAATGGCTACGACGCAGACGCCGAAGAGGTCACGGTGGAGGCGCCGATGGGCGTTACCCTCGCCTCGCTGTCCAAGGGGATCGTTTCCGACAGCGGATATGCCATCACGGTGCACGACAAGGGGCATGGGATGCAGCCCGATGTCGTGAATCCGTTCTATCTGACGGTCGGGAGTGAGCGTCGGAAGGATCCAAAGCGCGGCGATCGAACGCCGAGGTTCAACAGGCGTGTGATGGGGCGCAAGGGGGTGGGGAAACTCGCGCCGTTTGGCATCTGCGAGGAGCTGGAGGTGATCTCCTCGGGAGGCGACGAGATCGACGGAAATGACGAAGACGGCATGCCGGTACGTGGCTACAAGACTGCTCACTTCATAATGCGGCGGAGCGAAATCCTGACGGATGAGGATGGAAGCTATGAGCCGGAAGTCGGCCCACTTGACGAGACCGTCCAACCGGAGGCAGGCACAAAGATAGTCCTGCGTGAATTCAACCGGCGGCAAGTGCCGGACATGAAGACCTTCTCCCGCCAGCTCGCGCAACGCTTCGGCGTCGCTTCGGCAAATTGGAAGATCAAGCTCGTGGACACGACCAAGGCGCCCGGCACCGACGGTCGCGAGTGGGTCGTGGGCGACTTTGACATCGCCACCATGCCCAACACTAAGATCGTCCTCAGCGGCCCCACAACGGAAGCCGTCGATCCTTCACGGCAAGGCGAGTTCACCGCGATCGATGAGGCGGGGAACGATGTTCCTGGCGCTGCCGCCGGATTCATCTCGGCAAATGGGAATTTCTATCCGGTGACGGGCTGGGTCGCCTATGCGAGGGAGTCCTACAGAGACGACCTGATGGCGGGGATCCGAATCTACTGCCGCGGGAAAATCGCTGCCCAGACGGCGGTATTCAACCGCAAGTCTGGCTTCACGGGTGAGCACAGCGTGCGCACCTATCTCGTCGGAGAGCTTCACGCGGATTGGCTGGACGAAGAAGAGGACCTAATCCAGACGGACCGCCGGGACATCCTCTGGTCCGATGGACTCGGCAGTGAGTTCGAACGTTGGGGACAAGGCATCGTCGCCTTGGTCGGAACTCGGTCGCGCGAGCCAGAGAAGAAGAAGGTCTGGGAAGAGTTCCTTGAGACGGGCCAAGTTCTGAAAAGGGTCGCGGAAGCCTACCCAGGGGACCGTTGGAAGGACATACGCGAGAAAACGCTGGAGTTGGCGCGTCTGATGGGCGAGCGTCTGCGTCCCGCGGAGGCCAAGGATGAGGCGTACGTCAACTCGCTCGTCCAGTACAGCCTGGCGCTCGGACCTCACGTCATCCTGGACGACGCGCTGAAGCGCGCGGCCAGCGAGGAAGAGGCAGCGATAGCGGTAATGGCGACGATCCTTCGCACCGCGAGAGTCGCCGAATTGTCGTCCTACGGCATGATCGCCGAGAAGCGCGTGAAGGTCATCGAGCGGATCATAGAACTGAAGGATAAGGGGGAGACCCTCGAACAGGCGCTCCAAGACTCCATAGAGGAGGCGCCTTGGCTGGTGAACCCGCTTTGGTCGCCAATTACGTCAAACCAGCAGCTCTCCACCCTCAAATCGGAGTTCGAGAAGTACTTCGAAGAGCAAACCGGAATTCAGATTAATTTGGAGCCGTTTGAGAAGGATGCTGAGCGCAAGCGGCCCGATTTCGTCCTATCCGCTGACGACTTCGGGCTTCAAATCATTGAGATCAAGCGGCCCAAACACAAGCTGGAAAACGACGAATGGGACCGTATCCAGCTCTACATCGACCAGATGGACCGTTTCCTCAACCTCCAGGGTCATGAGGAGTTCAAACGCATTTTCAAGAGTTTCACGGTCACATTGGTGTGCGACGTAATCGGACTGAGCGGATCACAACTGCGGGCCTTCAGCTCCTACAAGGCCGACAGGACCGTCGAACACATTACCTGGAGCGGGTTCCTCCGAAGGACAGAGCACATGCACCAGGAGTTCCTGGCCGAGGCGGAGAGGCAAAAGCAACTGGCAGTCAGCAAATGAACGGAGAGAGGCATACCGCAGTAGAAATCTTCTCCGGCGGGGGCGGTCTCGCGGTCGGCCTGAGAGAAGCTGGATTCAACACTGTGGCTGCCGTCGAGGTGGAACCGCACGCAGCGGCTACCTTCAAGGCCAACCATCCAACGGTGCAGGTCTTCCGCCAGGATGTGCGCACAGTCACCGGTTCCATGCTGGATTCTTTGGTCGAAGGGAAGATCGACGCCCTTGCGGCCTGCCCACCCTGTCAAGGATTCTCGAGCCTTACGTCCAAGTGGCGCAAAGAAGACGAACGAAACTCCCTAGTTGGGGAAGTTGGTAGACTCGCCGACGAGATCCGTCCCAAGGCGATCATGATGGAGAATGTCCCGGGTCTGGCAAAAAAAGGCCTGCCGCTATTCGACGCCCTTCTGGAGCAGCTCCAGAACTTGGGTTACGAGACTAATTGGCGGATTTTGCAGGTTGCCGACTACGGCGTCCCACAGCGGCGGCGTAGACTCGTCATGCTTGCGGGACTGGGCTTTTCTATATCGATGCCCGAAGCGACACACTGCAAGATGGGCGTCGACGGTAAGGCGATGTGGAGAACGGTCCGCGACACCATCTCGGGAATGGACGAACCTGTTACTTTTCCCGAGGCCAAAGAGAGGGGAGGCGCACAGGCCTTCGACTGGCATGTCGTTCGGCAGCTTTCTCAAGCAAATGTGGAACGCCTCAAGCTGTCTCGACCGGGCGGCAACTGGAGAGATTTTCCAAATGACCTACGTGTTCCCTGCCATCGCAACGGCTACAAGGGCTTCTCGAATGTATACGGCAGAATGGTTTGGGACGAGCCGTCGGGAACCATCACAGCAGGTTGCACGACTCTCAGCAAGGGCAGGTTTGGCCATCCTGAAAAGGCCCGGACGATATCGCTCAGAGAGGCTGCATTGTTGCAGACGTTTCCTCCGGATTATCGATTCGAGACGCCGCACTTCGAGCGGGCCTGCGAAATTGTCGGAAACGCACTTCCGTGCGTGTTCGCAGAAGCCATAGCTCGTCAGGTGCGGCTAGCGATAGTTGCACATGAGGACAGACTTAAGGCGCCAGAGTGAGGATTTTGAGTTGGCACGGATGGTCGCTGCGTATACATTTGCGAAACACCAGTTAAAAGGCCAACACTGATTGGAACGGCACGATTGGCGTGGCGGAAACACGGGTGTCGACTGAGTGAAGACCAATTGTTGACATTTAGAGCGTCCCAATCCGATCTTTGTCGAGTTCCAAGAAGTCGAAATACTGGTATCGATCTACCACGATCTGCGCTGCATCCTGCAGTACCCTCCCGAGAAAAAAGATATAGACATTCTTCTTCCAGCCTCCACGATAATTCGCCTCCTGAGCGGCCAACCACTCGGTCAACTCGTTCCTGAAACGGATTTTCGTACGGTCCGGCCAATTCTCGGTCTCAAACTTGATGTGATAGTACTCCCGGCGCATCCATCCACCGCCATTGGCGGCGTTACATACCCGCCACCGGTCCAGTCTGAGGAGGATGTTGCCCTGGCCGAACTCGACTCCCCGGAAACGGATTGGTGCAAAGAGGATGCCTCCAGTGAGCCGGTCATCTGGAGGGCCGTTCCGCAACTGCCGAATGCATGTCGCGTAGGTGTCGCCCTCGCAGCCATCGACATTTAGGCTCCGATGCCTAAGCGAGGGATTATCGCAGTATGCCTGCGCGACCCGAGCCACGGTCCTCGCATTCGGCCTGTGTTGGCCGCCGCCATCGTTACGCCCATGGCCTACATGGACATCCCTAGTGGATTCGGCCGCCTCTGTGTTCGTCCCCGGAACGGGCCGCTGCGGCCTAGGCTCAAGAAGGCGCAGCCGCCGGGGCATGCCACCCTCAGCGGACCCTGCCCCTTCGATCTGCCGACGGCGCCCGGGGGCGGTTACAACTATCCGGCCGTCCTCGTCGCAATTCCTCCGATGCCGTTCTTTCGCTCGAAAATGTGCCGAGACATCAAATCTTCCGGCGCCGCATGCTACAGGCACCATCCGTACGGCGCAGGATACGCATTCCCATGGTCCCTCCGTACCGATGTTGCCGGTACGGATACGGTTCGCGTCGACCGTCTTCCTCGTCAGCCGGTGCCGCGCTCTATCCGCCATTTCGACCCCCGCGCTGTCTTACCCACCACCTCTCTCTCCGGTCCTATCCTGTAATCCCGTGGAGCGCTCATAGAGCCGGCGCCTCCTACTGGGTCGGGTCTGAATGCCGGTGCTTTCGGGAGCGGCACAGTCGTGTAGAGCGTCTTGCCATGCCAGTCGTACATAGATTCGTCCCTGCGCTCCGCCGCAACTAGAGACTGTCGGCGAGAGCCGGCCAAGTTAGCTTCAGCTGGTGAAGCTCAAAAGAAGTCATAGCGCGACTTGGATCGTCATCATTCATTGAGTTAAGCCATCCGACGGTAGCCTGCGCCCTACGAATTAGGGCCAAACCTACTTCGCTCCCCCTAGCGGCGATCCATTCGCCAGCGGAACTCCGCATCATAGATGCTGATCTGGAAGAAACCCGTCCCGTAACCGCTGCTTCGTCCAAGATGTCTGCGACATTCTTGTGAATCTCGCGCAGGGACTTTGTTGTGAGGGGGCCATTCTCGACAATGAATCGCATTGCGAGCTCAGTACGTCGATCAATCTGTTCAGAACCGCGTTCCAGTCGCCCTACTGTTTCTCTTGAGATGCCGATGGCCTCGGCAAATCCGGCTTGAGACATACCGGTCCGATGCCGTAGCGCTCGAGCGTCTTCACCGTTCATCTGACACCTCCTACAATGTGTACATTATTGCATGGGGCAGAATATAGGGCAATTTGACCTAGTTGTCAAGACATGATGTGTCAAAATAGCGCAATTTGTCTCGAAATTGCGGGCATGCTGTCGCTGTCATCAACGCCGGAATCGAGGTCGTGCTGGTGGCGCTTCGCGCCTGGTTGGTTGTAAGCAGGCACGAGCGCCCAACCCGGTTTGTCAGCTTGACGGACCGTCGAAGTTCGAGGGCAGGAGCTCACCCAGGTGGTTGTTCGGATGTCCGGCGGCGATTGCTTCGAGGCTCGCCCTGAGGCAAGCGTGGGTGTTGACGCCGTTCAGATTCGCCGGCTCGATCGGCGAAGCGATCCAGCCCCACGCTGCGGCGCCTTGGTCGTGACCCGCGAACACGCGTTTTTCCGATTTAGGGTAACAGGGCGGATCAGGTTTTCGACATTGTTGCTGTCCATCTCGACGCGGCCGTCGGCAGGGAACAGCTGGAGCCCGACCCTGTGGCGGGCGATATAGGCGAGCTTGTCGATGAGCCGGGACTTGGGCGAGACGCGGGCGCGCTGCTGCTTCAGCCATTCGCCGAAGGCTTCGACCAGGGGCGCGCTGCGTGCCTGCCGTTCGGCGAGACGCCGCTCGGCTGAACTGCTGCGGCCCGGATTGAGCACCGGCGCCCGGGTCTCGTCCATGAACAGCTCAGGCGAGCGTTTGAGATGCGCCGCCAACTGGTTAAAGACCGGCCTGAGATGGAACGCCGCCTTCCCGACCCTGCAGGCCAGCATCGAGCGGTCCAGATCGAGGCCGGAACGAGCGTAGATCGCCGATAGGCGATACATGGTGCAGTGATCGGCGTATTACGAGACGAGCATGTGGGCGATTGCGCCCTCGGTCGGCAGGCCGCCCTCGATCAGCTGGGCTGGCGCCGACGCCCGGAACGCCGCCCCGCTCGCAGGTTCCGCAGGCGTATCGGGCGGCACGGTGACGATAACCCGTAACTGCGCCGGCACGATGTCGAGGCGCTCGGAAGGAGGCTGGCGTAGGTCTCGTCAATGGCCGCGGCGGATGCCGCACATGTGATGCATGTGCCCGTGATGCTTGGGTGTGATGGGGTGGAGGGACGGGCGGACCATCCGCTAGATTGATAGTCTAAAGTCTTGGATGACGGTGCCGAGTAGCTCCTCCGGACTGCCGTTGGAGCCTTTGGTGCGCAGCATGTCTTCGATGTCGTCGTCGGAGAGCAGGATGATCATCTTTCGGTAGGCAGTCCACTGCTCGCGTATGGTCTGCTCGCATGAGGCGTTTGCGCCGTTTCTTGCGGCGATGATGCCGAACATGCCGGCGCCGTCGGGCTTGAGGTAGTTCGCGATTTGGAGAGCATGTGCCTTGGTGATCGGACCCTTGAGGTTCTTGGCGTCGACTAAAATGTAGTCAGCTTTGTATGTTTCGCGCATGTACTTCCAAAAACCGTCGAAGGCGTAGTTCGGGAGGATGATGTCACGTCGGTTGGCTCCAGTTCTGTCAGCAGACTCCCAGATGGGCCGCCCGAGAGGTGGTACGAACAACATCTCGAGCGCATCCTTAACGATCGTTTGGAAGCTGACCCAGTCGACCGCGCCTGGAGGACAGTTGCGTAGACGCTGAATGCATGCGTCGGTTTCCGATCGGGGTCGAGGCAGCTCAGCTTGGGAGTAGAGTCGAGTGAGCGGGGAGGAAGGGAGGTGTCGGATTTGATGAGAGAAGGTCGCGGCGATGTAGTCGAGGTCCCAGATCTCGATCTGGGCGGCTTGGAACATGGCGCGATCACGTTCCCGAATCCGCCCGGGAAATGCCAGTGCGGCTGCGTCGAATGACCCTGCGATCCGGTAGGTGTCGATCTGTGCAACTGTCGATTCGATCCGGCTGGCGCGCACGAATGGGGCGCTCTTCACTTCAATCACCAAGCGTTGTGTACCGCGATCCAGGTGTCGGTTGGCGGATAGATCAGGTCGAAGACGGCGGTCGACTCGCGGCTCGGTGAGGACATCGGAATACTGCGGGTGGGCTGAGAGTAGCTCGGCGAGAAAACGGGAGAATTCGAGCTCGCTGGGCTGGAACGGTTCTGAGGTTGGCATGGGCAGGCCGACATCGCTGAGGTTGATCCGGAAGGCCGTAGATTGCCACGACTGGGCTAGCCGAGCGACAGGTTGCGATGTGGATGGGGCGGAGTTGGATCCGCTTTCGTGGACACTCTATTCACGGACCACTTGGATCAGGTGCTCGCCCTTGACTCAGAGCAGGGCGCTGGTTGGGTGCGGGCCCCGACCCGGGCCCAGCGCGAAGCCTCAGTAGAGGGCTTGCGCCGTAGCGCGCCGGACCCAGGGGGCCAACGGACACGCATCACGAGGAGTAGCCGTTGAACGCCGAGTGGTTATGCCAGATAACTATTTCGTGCCGGCACTGCTCAGCGAGATCTTGTTGATCCGGCGCATCGCGATGACGCTTGAAGAGTATGGTCATGTTGTCCCGCGGTGGCCGATAGTAGTTGGCCCACCACGCCGACGCGGGGAGCGGAAAGCGCCCCATGTGTTCCTAGCGGGATGCCTCGATGGCTTCCAGTTGTTGTCGCCGCGCTCGTCTTGGGTGGATCCGATTTGTGCGGACGCAGTCGAGCCCGACGGACAATCGCGGAGCCTGGATCGATGACGGTGACCAGCGTGGGGCGGTTTCGACAGGGAGGCGTGGAGAGGGTCCGAAAATGCGCGGGTAGTTGAGCCGCAATCGCTGCCTAAACGCTTTCGGATTTTGTGGCAAGGGAAAAAGATGTGTTATTACAATGAGTTAATAATGTCTACCACGTGCGTGTCGACGGCGATCAACTCCCCCGCCCTTCATAGGCGGCGCCCCGGATGCGTTCCCAGCCCGCGCCCCGGAAGGCTTCCTGCAACCCCCGGCCGCGAACGCTGGCGTCCCGCAACACGAACGGTTCCGGTTCCCTTTCTCCTGCGCGCAGGACCTCGCGCAACCCCCGCTCGACCACCGAGCGGAAGGTCACGCCTTCCCGCGCAATATAGGCCTTCACCTCCTCGGCAAGGCCGTCGGAAATCTCCACGGTGGTCTTCATCCCATACTCCTATATCATGAAGCACAGGTACCCATATTATTGCTTGTGGGGTTACGGTTCAACGCTCGCACGGCCTCTTCCAGCCGTTCTTCGATCCCGGCCGGTACGGTATAAGCGCAAACGGGAACTCGCTACATCCGACGGCCACAGGGCTATTCGCCCGGGGGAGCGGTAAGCATTTCCTCGAGCGCATAAAGCGTTTTCTGCGGCAGCCTTTCCACCGGATAATATCGCCCCACCGTCTCAAGCGCAGCGTCGAGTTTCGCAACGTTGAGAGCGCGCAAGAGAAAGCGCACGTCCTGCTCGTCGTGAAACTCCTCTCCGATGCGCATTGCCATACATTTCATTGCCAGGAGATATTCTGGAGCCGCCGTCAGGACCCGAAGATGCGAACGCTCCATATAGGGGTGGAATTCGCCGCGGTCGCTCAAGAATCCCTTGACGGCATCGTTGAGCCAGTCTTCGTGCAAAGGGGTCCCCAGCGCGATGCGGCGCGACGCAGCTCGCAACTCTTTTGCCGGCCGGAAAAAGGCGTCCACATCCTTGGTCGAAGCGCGCGCGTCGAATACGAGGCACATGACCGCGCCCCCGACCAGATAGATCTCGCCGACGATTCCGGAGCGCTCGAGTTCGATGTTCAAGCGCTCGAAGAGTTTTTCGATGTCCTGCTTGAACAGTTCCACTAGGCGCGCTGTCCGATGGAAGAATCGATGAACAGGTTCCGGCGCCGGAACGGCGGAGGCGACCGGGTCAGCAGATGCAGCCGCAAACTCCTGAGCGAGGTTCCGAACCAGGGCTCCGGCAGCGGAGGAACGGCGCTTGTCCAGCGCGGGAGGGACACGCCTTTCGACGCGGCCGCATATTCGATCATCGCGGCCAGGTAATTCGCTTCGAAGGGAGGCAAATCGACTCCCGGGGGATTCGACACCGATTGCGCCAATTCGCTGCCGGTAAGCCCATCCAGAAAATCGTGAATTGCGGCGAACGCGAATGGGCGCTTGTCCGGATTCGCGGCAAGCGCCTCCACACTTGCACGGAATTGCTGCTCGAGGGGCGGAAGCGCCTGACGCAGCACCCAGTCCGAGACAGTCATGCCGGCCTCGGCTGCCCGATCGCGAATGCGCGCCTTGTCTGCCGGGCCGATACGGATCTGAAGCTGTTCGGACTTGTTCCCGGCGTTCATGGCCCGTAACAACTGGACGACCGCCGGCCCATTGTCAATACAGCGTATTGACTTCCGGTCCCGGTCCCGCTTCATGCATGGTCGAGTGGCTCGCGCGACCCGCTCCGCCGGGACTCGCCGGCCTCATGGCCGCATGCGGAAATAGCTGGGGCCGGTTTCCCGGAGCGGGGCGGACAGGTTGGCGAACTCGCACAGCAGCGGGCGGGTGTTGCGCGGGTCCACGATCTCCTCGATCCAGAAGCTCTCCGCCGAGCGGAAAGGCGAGCGCAGCTTCTCCAGCCGGTCCTCGATCTCGGCAAGCTTGGCGTCCGGGTCCTCGGCAGCGTCGAGGTCCGCCCGGTAAGCCGCCTCGATGCCGCCCTCCAGCGGCAGCGAGCCCCAGAAACCGGAGGGCCAGGCATAGCGGTAGGAGAGCCGCCCGCCGTTCTGGTGCGCCGCGCCCGCCACGCCGAAGACATTGCGCAGGATGACCGCGCACCAGGGGATGGTCGTCTGCCAGATCGCCGACATCGCCTCGACGCCGTAGCGGATCGTCGCCTCGCGCTCGGATTTCGAGCCGATCAGGAAGCCGGGGCAATCGACCAGATAGACCATCGGCAGGTGGAAGGTCTGGGCGAGATCGACGAAGCGGCGCACCTTGCGGCACGCGTCCGCCGTCCAGCCGCCGCCGAAGAAATAGGGGTCCGACGCCATCACCGCCACGGGCCAGCCGTCAAGCCGCGCGAAGCCGGTGGCGACCGACCGGCCCCATTCCCGCCCGAACTCGAAGAAGCTGCCCCGGTCCACTACCGCCTCGACGATCGGGCGCACGCGATAGACCTTGCGCCGGTCTCGCGGCACGGCTTCGATCAGCCAGTCCTCGCGCCGGTCGGGGTCGTCGGTCTGCGGGCCCTGATCGGCCAGGCTGTCGATGGAGGAGGGCAGGTAGGAGAGGAACCGGCGCGCAAGGTCGAAGGCGTGCTCCTCGCTGTCGGCCGCATAGTCGATGGCGCCGTTGCGGGCATGGATCTTCCAGCCGCCGAGTTCCTGCTTGTCGAGCTTCTCGCCGAGGCGCTCGAC
>Ga0209543_1002448_pt1 | contig 13414 bp, 16 predicted proteins | sample MesohylFT_FD_187296 | JGI IMG/M metagenome (GOLD analysis project Ga0209543, IMG submission 187296) | Host-associated microbial community of the marine sponge Aplysina aerophoba from Gulf of Piran - sponge mesohyl, lysed by freeze-thaw... | ecosystem: Host-associated > Porifera > Sponge >...
CTCGGCTCGGCTCGGCTCGGCTCGGCTCGGCTCGGCTCGGCTCGGCTCGGCTCGGCTCTTAACGGTGTGATCGCCCAATATCGTCACTTGTCAACCCCTTCTGCGGTCGTCTTGCCGGTCAGTCCAAGGCCAGCCCGAATTCGAGGTGATTTCGGGCTTTGGTTTGATGATCCTTGGAGTATAACCCTGAAACATACGCGTTCGCATCCGATCCGTGGGCGAGGACATCGCCCGCTTCGCCGATGGTTTGGCGATGATGCATCCCTCTCGCGGGGAAGCACGAGCTCTGACAGACGATTCCGGGTCGGCGCGGGACCGGATCGGGGCGCTGGAGCGGCGCGAAAGCCGGGTAGGGGGTGCCGCGTCCCCCCGGCGAGACCGCCGCGCTCAACACCGCGACGACTCGCGGGTCAGCGGCTGGGCCGGGTTCCGGGCCGCACCGAGGACAAGCTCCTCGACTTACTGTTCGTCGGCGTGACGGATGGCGAGCGCGACCCGGCGCGGCGCTGCGGCGGGACGCGCACGGAAGAGGCGTCCCGGACCCTCGGCGAAGGTGGCTCGACGGGCGCGGGAGTCCCGCCATTCAGGTCCGATTTTCCCGCTTTCGCGGCACGGTCCAGCAGGGTCCAGTACAACGGCAGAAAACGCAGATCGTGCAGCCCTGTAAGTAGTTAGACGATCTTCTGCCGTGATTCTGGCCTCGGGCGATCCGCCTCTTCCTCGGTATCTGCGGCGGCAGCTGGGCGACGATGCACTGGTTGTCGAGGAGCATCGACTCCCGGATCGAGACCCTGGCGGAGGTCAAGGTCCGGATCGTGCGGGCGCGCGACACCTTGGCGGTGATGCACGAGACGACCTGGGGCACCGAGTTGATCGAGATCAACGGGGAGCGCTACGTGGCGCTGCCCGCCGGCACGCCGGGCCGTCCGGCGTTCACGATGGACGGACGGCCCTACTTGAAGCTGTCGAGAGAGTGAGGAGGAAGCTGCGTGACCGACTTGGAACGGCGGCTGCCGACCGCATTGGAAAGGTTGTCCGAGCAGTACGAAACGGAACAGCGGCGGCACTCCGGACAGATCGAAGCGTTGCGCGAGCAGGTCGAAGTCTTGCAGCGGCAAGTCGAGCGGCTGAGCGGGCGGGTGACGGACTTGACCGGATACTCCGGCACCTACGGCGCCGGGCCAGGGCACGGGTGGAGATGACGCGGCGGTTGGTGGAAAAGATCCGGCGTCCCGGGCCGGATCGGGACTCGGGGCCGAGCCGGTGATTGTCTCCAACTGCCGGAGGGGAGATGACGCCCGCCGCGAGGGCGAGAGCGAGATTCCGGGCCAAGCCGATAGGGGTTCTTGGACGCGGAATGGGCTACCTGCCTGCCCTCGATCTCTTCTGGCCGCGACGCGGGATTGCGGTTTATCTTTCCGGCCCAGCGGGCGACCTCCCGGCACCCACCCCAGCCCACCCGCAGGGGGATTGACACGATGAAGACATGGCTTTACGCCACCGTTAAGCCGAGCCGAGCCGAGCCGAGCCGAGCCGAGCCGAGCCGAGCCGAGCCGAGCCGAGCCGAGCCGAGCCGAGCCGAGCACGACTTGGCAGGATCGCTGCCGGGACCATGAGCGGTCACAGAGCCGTGGTCCGGCTCTGCGTCGTTCTTGCGGCTCTCGCATTGTCGTTTGCGTGCGGGGACGGGACCACGGAACCCCCACCGCCTCCCGAACCCGCCCGTCCCACCACGGTCACGGTCAGCCCGGCAACCGCCGAGCTGACCGCCCTGGGAGCGAGCGTGCAACTCTCGGCGGAAGTGCGTGACCAGAACGGGAACGTGATGACGGGAACGGCGCTGGCCTGGTCGTCGAGCGATGCTTCGACGGCGACGGTCGCCGCGGCCGGACTGGTAACGGCAACGGGTGACGGGACGGTGACGATCACGGCAACGGCTGGCTCCGTGTCGGGCATTGCGCGGATCGTTGTAGAGCAAGCCGTAGCAGCGATCCGCGTGTCGCCAAGCTCGCTGGCGTTGCCAGTGGGGGACACGACGCGACTGTCAGCGACGGCGCTCGATGCACTGGGCAGCGAGGTTCCGGACGCCGCTTTCGAGTGGCGGTCGAGCGACGCGACAATCGCGACGGTGGACGACTCGGGGCTAGTGCGCGCCGAGGCGGTGGGCGCGGCGACGATCACCGCGGCGTCGGGGGCACTGGCGGACTCGTCTCGGGTCTCCGTGCTTTCGGACGATCCCTCGAATCACCACGCGGTGCTGACGGCGGGACTGCCGGAACGCCCGTTCGTTAACGCGACCGTGGGGGGGACCGAGGGCTCCACCGAAACGGTCGGCACGCTGCGGTTGGGTCTGAGTCCCGACGCGTTTCCGGTGATTGTCAGCGAGGGCGACATGCCGTCCGTGCTCGTGGCCGCGTCGCGGCTCGGGGCGGGCAGGGTGGTCGCGTTCCCCGGGCAAGACTTCCTGTCCCCAGGAAATCGGGCGACGCTCCTCGGCAACGCCAGTGCGGCCCGCCTCCTGGCCAACGCGGTGCGCTGGACTGGCGCGAAGAGCGCTTCGCTTCGCGTGCTCGTGGACAACCGGAGGGTCGCCGACGCGCTCGAGGCGCAGGGGATCGATGGGGTCGAAGTGGTCGATGGACGGGGTCCGTACGTCCGCGACTGGAGCGCCAGCGCGCTCGCCGACGCGGATGTCGCCGTGGTTCTGGCCAACGATTGGGGCACGGCCCACTTGGTCGAGGCATCCGTTGGGCCGCTCCGGGCCTTCGTCGAGCGTGGAGGCGGGCTGGTCGTCGCCGCCTCCGCACTCCACTGGAGCTGGTGGATCGAGCAACACCACGGTCCGCTGACGGCGGACGCTCTCCTACGCGACACCGGCATCTCGTGGAACGAGGACTCGATCGAGGAGATTGCGTCCGCCACCACAAGCTTTGACTTGCGCCTGATGCCGCACGTCGTATGGGGTGAGTACATCGGAGGCGGGTCACTCGACGCGTTCCAGACGGCGCTCCTGCCTGGCCTCTTCAACACTGTCCTCGAGCTTGGTCGTACCGAGGAATTGGACTTGGCCCTCGCCCGTCTTGTGCGCGAAACACCCGCATTGCCGACCTCGAGCACGGCGCCGGAAGCCCGGCTCGCCGCCGAGATCGCCGAGACGCTCGGTCCGCACGAATGGCCCGAGACACATCCTTGGGCGGCCGTGTTCCCGGGTCTCCCCGCAGAGGATGCACACCGCGTCGAAGGCACGGTGACCGTGGACGCCAGCCGGAGCGAGTTCCCCGCCAACGCATCCAGACGCGAGCGCCACCTACCGCTCGGATTCTACGCGCCGCCGAGCGCACTCGTTACAATCGAAGTGCCCGCCAGCCATGCCACGGGAGAATTGGCAGTATCGGTGGGCGAGTTGCATGACAACTTGGGACAGGGGTACGCAGCACAGTCCGAGTGGCGCCGCGCGCCTTGGCTTCGACGCGAGTTCCCGGTCGTCGACCCGCACACCGCTGTCACAGCCGCGTACGGCGGGTCCATCGCGCTCATGGTGCCGGCCGACTACTCGGGCACGATCCCGGTCACGATCCGGGGCGCGATTCCCATGGCCGTCTACACGGCTGGCGAGTCGAACGCCGCAGAGTGGCGCGCGGACCTGGACGGGGGAGCACCGCAGGCGATCATCCAGAAGGCTGGCGGTATCCGGTTCGTGATTTCAGCGGAAAGCGCGCGCGGCATCGACGATCCGGGAGAAGTCTCCGCGTTCTGGGACGGATTCCAGCAGCATCACGCCGAACTCTCCGGTGAGCCCACTCCACGAGCATACGAGAGCATCTGGATCTTCGACCCCCAAGTCGGCCACGGCTACGCCAATGCGGGAAGGTTGCGCATCAACTATCCGCTTCACGGGGAAGCCTGGGTACTGGTGCCAGGCACGGCGGAGGGCCGGGCGTGGCTCGCCTCTCTGCCGAGCCAGGGGCCGACACCGCATAGGATCCCCCCCCAAACAGGATATTCCCCGGCGGCGCACGGCGTGGACTGGTGGCTCTTCGGCCACGAACTCGGGCACCAGTGGCAGTCCGAGGACTGGACCGGACACGGGATCACCGAGGTCGGAGTGAACCTGTTCACGATGTACGCGCTGAACTACTACCTCTTCAGCGGCGACGATTACAATGTGTACACAGAGCAGAAGACCCACGGCTGCGCCGCGCCGCTGGACCATGCAGCGCTCGCCAACCAGCGGTGGTCCACCGCCGGTGACTGCGAAAAGCTGGCCTTGTACCGCCAGCTCATCGCCGAGTTCGGTTGGGGTGCCATGAAAGCCGTCTTCCACAGCTATTACGATCCGGCCTATCCGCGCTCGACCTACGGCGGCGTGCTCGACGGCTTTGCGATCCGGTTCAGCGCCATCGCTCAGCGCGATCTGGTCGCCTTCTTCCGGCACTGGGAGTACCCGCTGTCCGAATCCGCGGCGGAAACCATTCGGTCCTTCGGATTCGAGGAGTGGCTGCCGCCGGGATGGTAGGGATGGTCAACCTTGCCCGGCTTTCGGAGGACGCTGTAGGCGGCCGGTCGCGGTCCAAGGATGCGGGTGCCCCCGGATAGCAACCGGACCATATGGCCACAATAACTGGCAAGGCCTCTTCTGGGTCGGTCGGATCCCGTCCACGGGTCCAAGGATGTAATCGCTCGGTTCCTTGAGCCACCCAACGCGGCGACAAGCCCACTGCCTGACAACACAACCGAGGTGCTTAACAGTCTTGAAGTTGTCCCAGTCACGCGGCAGGCGGACCGACCGTGATCGTTCCGACACCACGGATCGAAATCGCCGCTCTCCGCCCGTCCTCATGGACGTGGAAGGGACACTTCGTCGGTTGTCCGGTAACAATCGAGGGCGATCCCGTAGGGGGTCTAGCCCACGGTTTGACCGAAAGATTACGTCCAAGAGCATCCGCTACGGTCGCGTGGATTCCTTCTCATTTCTGTATATTTCAAGTGATACGTGCTCCAGCTCCAGAGATGTTATTGTAAACTGTTGCGATATTGTCGGTTAGCATGTTGTGCATCGGTTCGGGCGGAATCGGACCGCTCAGACCGTGAGGTATCGGGCGGTTCCTTACGCGGGGCCTACGTCAATGATTTGATGGGCTGACGCGTGGTCGTGGGATTTGACGGCCGTGTTGGCGATGGCCCGGAAAACGTGGTTCTGTTCAGCGAGTTCGTGGAGGATAGCGCGCTGAAGTTGGGTCTGTTCCTCCACGAGTCCGACGAGCTGGTCGAGGAGGATCGCGGTACGCGTTTCGGAATCCAGCGTCTTGGCTTGCTGGCGTTCGGCGCTTCGGCGTCTGGCTGCTTCGAGGAGGGCTTGTTCCCCGCCGCTTCTGTATTGCGTCATCGGGTGGTCTCCTGGTACGGGCCGGATCCAGTCAGCTCGACGGGCTGGAAGGTTATGGCCGGGTTTCCGAGGGGCCGGGCCCACTTGAACCACAGTGACTCCAATTGTACCATCCCCGGGCGGGACGGCAACGGACCAAAGCCGGGTGTCGCACCCCTGACATTGGGAAGGCCAAACGGGCAGGAAAGGGGACGTTATGCAGCGGAAGATCTCAACCCTCGCGGTGCTGATCGGTTGTCTCACCGCGTTTCCATTCACGAACGGGATCGGGCTGGCGCAGGAACCGCCCGACACTGTCTTCGAGGTCGAGCAACTCGAAGTGGTCGTTGGGTTCGCGTGCCGGGGTGGCCGTTCCTGCAACGCTTCCCGTACCCGTGGACATCTACGGTGCCGAGGAGATCCGTACGGTGTCGCGGGACGGATCTGGTACATGCGGGTCAACGTGGTCGGCAACTAAGTGGGTGCTCGCGGCTGGGGCCGGGGAGAGGAGACACCCAACCATCAGCCCTAAAGGGGAACATGATCCGCATCCAGTCTGAGGCAGCCAGGACCGCGCGGCGGATGGAACGCCTGGAGGCATACGCGCGGCGCCATCTGATTGCCGCCGACGGCACCTTCGTCTGTCCACACCACGAGGCGTGCCGGGCCAGCCGGCTGTGGCGATGGGCGACGCCGGCGTGACGGGCACCGGCGGCCAAACCGTGTTCTTCTTGGTTGCGTTGACCCTGGTCGCCGTGGGGGCATGGGCGGTCATTGCCGCCCCTGCGGAGCTACGGGAGGCGTTTCAGGGACCGGTATCGGCGACATCCGTGCTGGTCGTCGTCTGGACCCTCTCGGTTGGCGTGCTCTTCGTCGCGTGGTGGCTCGCTCGGCGGCGACGCGGCGGTTAGCTGCACGCATGGCAACCGGGGCGACCTTGGGGGTTCTGCGTCGGCAAGATGAGGTCACACGGGGGCTGGTGCGGCCCATAGCCGTGACTGCCGTGTAGTCTCAATGCGGCCCGAGCGGGCGAAGGTCGAACTGGCGGGAATCCGGGCCGCATCAACCGACGCAGGATATAGGCGTGGAGCGAGCGGGGAGCAAACGGGGTCCGCCTCCCCTCCTCTTCGCTGGCACTCACCGCTCCCGGTTCTTTCGCCCCATTTCGACCACGGCTCCTTCTTGCAGACTTCCTCAACGTCATCCTATTGTGTCCGTAAGCGAACACCGCCGAAGCGTCCGGGCGGCCCCGATCCACATTCTCTCAAGGAGAGCAAAGATGACCAGTTCCCCCCCTGCGGCTGAGCGGATCCCTGCGCCAGTCCGACCGACCCTCGCCGTTCTGGTTCTGTTGGGGACACTTGCGGCTCCGTTGAACGCACAGGGCCCCGTTCGCCAAGGCGAGCGTGTCCGGGCGTTGACGACCGACGGTGCCCAATTCATCGGCGTCGTGACCCAGATCGACACGGAGTCTCTGCGCCTCCAGCCCGATCAGAGCATTGTGCCCGTGAACCTGACTCTTGCTGAGATTCAAGGGTTGGAGCGCTCTATCGGACAGGGACATCACGGAAAGAAGTGGGGCACCTACGGTGCGGTCGTAGGCGGCGGGATAGGGGTGCTTTCCGGTCTGACGTGGTGGGGTCCAGGGGAAGGAGGAAACCGGCTGGCGACGGTAGCCTATCTTGGCGTCGTCAACGCGATCTGGATGGGCGGTGCCGGCTACGCCGCGGGTTACTTTCTGGGCAAGTACGATATCTGGCAGACGGTCCAACTGGGGCGCTCTGCGCATCGGGGCTTTGGACTCGTCCTCGGAATCGGCGCGGCGCCACGCAACACGGGAGGTTCCCCCGTGCTGGTCGGCTTTTCCATTCCCTGGGGATAGTTCCTTGGGCCGTTTGCGCGGGTGGGTCGGCCCGTCCAAGCACCCGCGAACGCTGAGACCATAGGGGCAACGACTGCTTCTTGGCGCTTGCGAGAACGAACGATCGGCCGGGAGAGTGGCGGACCCTCCACCGGTTTCCCGCGAACCCTGTCAATCGCCACCTCATGGGTTGCTCGAGGCGGGCGGGAAGAGAGGAACCAAACCATCAGCCCGAAGTAGGAACATGATCCGCATCCAGTCTGATCCAGCCAGGACCGCGCGGCGACTCGCGCGGCTCGAGGAATACGTGCACCGCAATCTGATCGCGGACGGCACCTTCATTTGCCAGCACCACGAGGCGTGCCGTGCCAGTCGGCCCCAAGCCTTCTACGAGGGGCAGCTCAGCCACGTGGGCAAGCACTACGACCTCACGGTGAACGGGCGCGACGTGCGGATTGTCATTGTGGGGCAAGAGTACGGGCAGCACTATCGGCTGGTCAGCCTTCGGGCCCGGACGACGATGATTGAAGGATCGGCCGCCCTGAAGTTCGGGAAGCGGAACCCGCACATGGCGGGCACCACATCAATCCTGCGGCTCCTCCTCGGCAGAGAGGCGGGAGCCGGTCGCAAGGGCGAGGGGTTGTTCACCGACCGGGCGCAACCCGATCACATCTTCGATGGGTTCGCCCTGGTCAACGCCCTGCTGTGCACGGCACTGAAGGAGCCCCCGACGACCGGTGCGGGGAAAGGGTATTCGAGCGGCTTGATGCGACGGCGCTGTCCCAAGACCCACTTCCGGCCGACCATGGAGATCCTCGAGCCGACCGTGATTGTAGCCGAGGGCCAAGGCGTCAGGAGGTGGATCGCCCGTGCGCTTGGGCTCCCGCCACGTCCAAGGAGCAGCACACTTGACGTCGCCGACCTTCCCGGCCGCCCGGAAGTGTTGACGTTCGATCATCCGTCTGCCCCCGGCTCCGGATGGTGGGGAAGGTCGTCCCGCTCGGAGTACCTGACCCGCGTCGTTGCACCGGCCATTCGCGGCTGGCGCTACCGCACGCAGCGCACTACCGTCTAGTCATGGCTCGTTCTCTCAACAAGGTATCCCTGATCGGCAATGTCGGCGGCGACCCCGACGTCCGCACGACGGCCTCGGGCACCCGCGTCGCCAAGCTGTCCCTCGCCACCAACCAGTCCTTCAAGGACAGCGCGGGACAGCAACAGGAGCGTACGCAGTGGCATCGGCTCACGTGCTTCGGCCGACTCGTGGACGTGGTGGAACAGTGGGTCAAGAAGGGGGACCGGCTGTTCACCGAAGGACGGCTCGAATACTCACAGACCCAGAACGACGACGGCACCACGAGGTACTGGACCGACATCATCGTCAATGAGTTGATCATGCTCGGGTCAACGGGTGGGAGGCAGGACAACCGCCAACCTTCCGGTTCCGGTGGCGATTACCGGCAGAAGGCTCCCCGGCGGCCGATCACGGAACCCGAGGACGACCTGCCGTTCTGAGCAGGCGATCGGGTGTCGATTCAAGCCAAGTGCCCGGCCCGCATCCACGCCGCGTCCGAAACAAACTCCAGTGGGCGGACGCACCACGCACGTGATAGGCCCGTTTTGGCAACCCCCGCGCGTCCCCCACGATGAATTGAACGCTCAAATCCGCCACAACTGCGCTGGCTACAGCTAGTCGATGTCCAGCAACGACAGCGGGACCGCCGTGGATTTGCCCCTTAGGCCGGGGTGGAAGCGGATATTGCGGTTGGCTGCGTGAACGCCCTTGATCGTGCGAAGCGTCTGCGTCCACGAGTCCTGAAACGGCGTGTTGCGGAGCTCGTGGGGGACCCACTCGCTCCCGTTGCCGATGTACAGGTGGTTGTCCATGACCCGGAGGCCCAACTGCCGCAGGTAGCGATCGACGACGACTTTCGTCAGGACCGGCTTGTGGCCTTCGGCCTTGGCGGCGATCTCGACAAGTTGGCCCACCGCGTACTTGGACCCGTCGAGGATCTCCTGCGCCTGTAGAATCTTCGACAGGATGTGCCACCCCTCGGGGCGTTGCTCGGCGACGCACTCCTCGACGCCCAGGGACCTGTACCACTCACGCATCTCGTGCTCTTCGGGCACGTCGTCGTGGCTCATCATCCACGCACCCGCCCCAAGGGTTCCGTACTGGTCGCCGTTCCTCGAGTCCTTCATGACCGCCGTGGCGGCGCTCTTCGACACCATCAGCAACTCGTCGAAGTCCCCCGACCGGAACCACTTCGCCGTCCGGCCGATCAGGCGCTGGCCGACGGCTGGCGTGAGGCGGGCGATCTTGCGTTGAAGCCGGCCCCATTGGGCCGCTTTTTCCTCGTCGGATACGGTGTGGCGCGACCGTAGCCGGATCATGGTCACTCGGGACTTGTCCGCCCCCTCCTTGAGGCCCTCACCGATCGAAGCCATGCAGAACATCGCCCTGATCTTGTAGACCAGCGCCTTGCCCGACGTGGCGCCCTTGATCACGTCCGTTGTCACGCCCGACGACGACCACAGGAGCTTGATGACCCTCGCGAACTGCTTCGGCGCTGCTTTGCCGTCGCGTTCCGCGGCGTCGTAGACGACCGGCAGGGCGTTGAAATGAAGCCCGTGGCGGATTGCCGCCTCGGAGGCCCCCTCGAACGTCACGCACATCTCGCCGAGGAGGGGCTCGACAAGCCGTTCTTGAATCGTGCTCTTGCCGCATCCACGCCCACCCGCGATCCAGATGTGCGGTCGCCACCCTAGCGCCCCGGAGAACGGGGCAAGGCACACCCATCCCGCGAGCCATATTCCCGACGCCTCGTCCTCCCACAGGATGTCGTCCTGAAACATCTCGACGATGCCTTGGGCCTCGCCAAGGGACATGACCTTGTCCGATGAGGGGCCGATCACACGGGGGAGCCGGGGGTAGACCCTCCGCCCGTCGCGGTACTCTTCGGGCGCCATGTACTTGCTCTCGCCCGGTGCCAGAAGCCGGTCGCCGAGGTGGAGGACGACGCCGTCGTCCTCGCTGCGCCATGCGCCAAGTCCTCGTAGCCGTTCGGGGAGGAACACCCCCTTGCCGTGGGCCTCTTTCATGATTGAGGTCATCGCCCGGAGCAAGTCCACGGGGGTCTTCTTCGCGTTGGGGCCGGGCCAGTGGTTGATCCACCACCCGAGATCGTCGTTGAGGCCGATCAGGCTGGAAGCCGATCGCAACTGGTGGGGCGCGCGCCCGATCAACTGGCCGGTCGTGCGGGGCAGGAAGTAGTAGACGTCGTCGTTGTGGCCGAGACATCGGAAGGGGGCGCTCTCCTGCCAGCCCACGGCCGGGTCCGCTTCCTCTTTCTCCTCCGGCTTGTCGGCCTCCTGTGCGGGGTCGTCCTTCGGCGGGGGATGCTTCAGCCAGTGCACGACCTGGTCCATGCCCTCACGCTGGCGCAGGTCGTCGTAGTCGGTGGGCTTCCCCTCGAGGTCCTTGAAGTAGGGCACCCGGAGAATGCCGCTGATGGCCCGGGCCGCTTCGGTCGCGTGGGTCACGCCGGGGTTCGGGATCTCCTCCTTGCCCTTGGTGATGGTCGACCACTGGTCGTTGTCCGCACAGACGATGATGTGCGCGTCGGGGAACTTCTTCCGGATGAGCTTCCCGACCGTGATGAGGCCGTAGTCGTTGAACGCGACCACGACCATGGCGCCCGTCGCCTGGTGAATGGCCTCGCCGGTCGCCCACCCTTCGGTGAGGTAGATGCGCGTCGCCTTGGGGTCCCCGCCGATCGTGAACCGGCACCCCGAGGGGGAGCGGTGCTTGTAGAACAGCTTCACCATCTTCTGGCGGGCGTTGTGGTAGAAGATGCGTTGGATTTGGGACAGGTTGCCGTCGTTGTCGAAGGCGGGGATCAGGAGCGTGTCGCCCAACTGCCGGATCCCGATCGCGTTCGTGATGCCCTTCTTCGTGAGGTAGGGATGGTCGACGACCTTCGACGCCTTTTCCCAGTCGGCTGTCAGCTCCTTGAGAATCTGTTCGGCGTCGTTCTTCTTCTCGGCGTCCCGCTTCTCACGCTCACGCTCCCACCGCTTGACCGTGTCGGGCCGGATCGGCTCGTCGTGGTCGAGCTTCCAGTGCTGGTAGAGGTCGCCTTGGGAGTAGTCTCCGAAGACCGCTCCCCGGCGGTCGGCGAAGGCGCGATACCAGCCGGCGTCGTTCTTCGGACCCTTGCCCTTGCCGGGGAAGCGGTGCTTGCGGTGGTCCCATACGATCGTCTTGGGGAGCAGGCCGTACTTGAACATGGCCATGCGCAACTGTCCGGTCGGTCGGACGCTCATAGCGACAGTTCTCCTTGCCCTCGTGAAGACGCGCTCTGCACTTTAGAACTTAGGTTGGGAGCCACCCACTTCCAAACGGCGGCAAACTTCCTCGACGGGCTCAAGGATTGATCAGACTCCTTACGGCTCTGCCTGCCGTCTGGCGAAGTCGTGAAGCACCTTGAGGTTCTCTCTAGCCCGTTGCAGTGCGTCAAGTACGGTTCCGGCGAACCAGTTGAACGAGGTCCCGAAATGGAGGTGAGGGGTCACCCACTTCTCAACCCTGTTGCCCGAAACTAGGAGCGTGACCAACGTTCGCCGACGCCGGCGATAACTCCGTTCGGGGTTCAAAACACTCTCTCGCACTCTCCAAAGCACGCATCCAGCCGGTCATGTCCAGCCGGTCCAGCGCAATGGGAGTGGGCAAAATGCTCGACTTCTTGATCGGGACACGGCTTAGCGACCTGCCAAGCATCTCGCTTCCAACTGACCCTCACAAGGTCAGGTTGCGGAACCCTGTCGCGATACGCGGTCAGCAGGACCGGATGGGCCATCTCCCGCTCGATGAGTCGTGCAACGGGCCAACCGTCGTACTCTTTGCCCTCAAGGTTGACGCCCAGCCCGTAGGTCTCGTTCTCGGCGATACCAGGGCGTTCCATTGCACGCCCTGGGCTCCATCCAAGATTCCCAGAACGCCACGCAAAGGACTGCCGAAACGGCGCCCACGGCACTCAATCACGCCTCGAAAAACCTCGGCCACGACTGCGGCTCGTTCGACCAGCAGGCTCACCCGTTCACCTTCTCTGCGGCATCGACTGCTACTGGCCAGCATATCGAACACTCCCCATACGGTGACGGCGTGCGTTCCTCCCCCAAGTGCTCGGCCGCCTGGTAGGCCGCCTCCATATCCTCTTTGGAACACTGGCACTCCGCGAAGACTCGTGCCGCAGCATCATGGGCACGATACCAAGCCCGTTCATTGGATTCGTCGCTCGGGGGAGACTGTCCCTGTCCTCGCACCCAATCGTCTATGCGGGCGACCACGACCCGTAATGCCACTCGCTCCGCCGACGTCATCATGTAGACGTGGTGCTTACGCATTTTCTCTCTCCTTGTGAATCCCAAACCCAGAACCAACACCGGTCCAGAGCGCCCTAATGAGTTCGTCGATTTTCCCCCTACTTCTTCATCTGCTTCGGGCCAACCCGGATGCTCAGCCGCACCCCTTCATGCCTGAGCATCGCGATCTTGGCCATCAACAGGTCGCGTTGCCCCTCCCAATTGCCCGCGTCGACCTTGCCGCCGGCTCCCACGACCCGCCACCACGGCACATCCATCGGACAGCTGGCGATCACGTTGCCGACCGGTTGCGCGTGCGTGCCAAGCGCCTCCGCGATCGCGCCGTAGGTCATCACCTTGCCCGGTGGGATTTGCTTGACGTACTCCCACACCTTCTCGTTGAAACCGGTCATGTCCTATTTCTTTCCTTTGTCTCCGGGGGACGCCACGGGGCACATGCCCCCTTGAAACGTAGGGTTCAGGAGACTGTCCGAACCCGTCTCAACCGCACCGATACTAACTGGACCGTCCACGGGTCGCCAGATTCGCCGTCAGCCCGGCAACGGCCGCCCCTGTGGGGACCATCACGGAACTCAAGGTGCATACTGTGAGTGATAATTCACGAGACATGAGTCATGTATCATGTTGGCATTATTATAGTTACGGGAACCTCATGTCCGACACCTACGCGCAGGTCATCTGGGCGCAGGTCGCCATCGCCATCGCGATCCTGCTCGGTCCGGTGTTCATCGCGTTCCTGCTCTTCGAGCCGCTCTCGTTCCTGTTCTGGGGATGGTTCCGGACGCTGATGGTCTACACGCTCT
>Ga0209543_1002457_pt1 | contig 13347 bp, 12 predicted proteins | sample MesohylFT_FD_187296 | JGI IMG/M metagenome (GOLD analysis project Ga0209543, IMG submission 187296) | Host-associated microbial community of the marine sponge Aplysina aerophoba from Gulf of Piran - sponge mesohyl, lysed by freeze-thaw... | ecosystem: Host-associated > Porifera > Sponge >...
CCTCCCGCGGCGGCAGCGTGGCCAGCACCCTTTTGACCTTGTCGCGCAGGTTGGCGTGAATCGTCTGCTCCAGCGGCTTGGCGATGTGCTTGTCCTCGACGAAGTCGCCCAGGCGGCTTTCCTCGTCATCACCCATGGGAGTTTCCAGCGAAACCGGCTCCTTCACGATACGCATCAGCCTGCGGATCTCGTCCGTGGTCAACCCCATCTCGGCGGCGACTTCATCCGGCTGCGGGTCTCTCCCGAGCTTGCGGTGGAGGGAGCGGTGCGCGCGGATGAGCTTGTTGCGGGTTTCGATCATGTGGACCGGGATGCGGATGGTGGGCGCCGAGTCGATGATGCCCCGGGTAATGCTTTGTCGGATCCACCAGCCGGCATAGGTCGAGAACCGGTAGCCCAGCCGATAGTCGAACTTTTCCGCCGCACGCATCAGGCCCACGTTGCCTTCCTGAATCAGGTCGAGGAACTGCAGGCCGCGATTGCCGTACTTTTTCGCCAGGCTCACCACCAGGCGCAGGTTCGCCTCGATCAGGATCTTCTTTGCCGACGAGGCCTTGAACTCGGCCGCGGTTATGCCCTCGACCTGACGCGCGATGTCGGCGGCCGAAGACTCATGGGCCTCCTCGATGGCCTCGATCTCGGCGGCTATCTGCTTGGCCAGGTTGCCGCGCGTGTGGGCGCGGGCCTGCGCTTGCAACTTGACGATGGCGCGGTGCGATTCCTTGAGGTTCTCCCCGATGTCGTCGATCCACTCCTTCGAGAGGTGCAGCGCCTTTACCGCGTCGATGATGCGCGCTTGCTTCTTGGCGAGATCGGCTTCCAGCGTCACCCGGCGTTTCTGGGAGGTCCTCTTGCGAGCGGACTCCGTCTCGATGCGCGTCTGTTCCTTCACCAGCCCGCGCAGTACCGTTACTCCCTTGAGAAAGCGGCGTCGTTCGATGGCCTCGTCAAACCCTTCCCTGTCGTCGCCGGCCATCAGCACGCGGTCCAACGGCGTTTCGTTTCGCTTGATTTCCTCGGCGAGGTCGAGTACCTGCCGGACGGCAAAGGGCGAGGCAATGACGCTGTCGATGTACTCTTCCTGCCCCTGCTCCATCTGCATGCCGAGCTGGACCTCACGTTCCCTCGTCAGCAGCGGGGTCGAACCGATGTCCCGAAGATAGAGCGACACCGGGTCGGTCTTTTCGTCCGCCCGTTCGCTCTCCACCGGGACCTGACTCGGCGGCGACTCCTCCGAAAAAGTTGCGGTCTGCTCTTCCTCCTCGACTTCACCTATGGCGATATCGTCAATCTCGTCAATTGATTCGTCCATCGCGTCCTCGGTGTCTTCGATGTTCAATGCTCTCTCCATCATTTCGTCTTCCACAATGATTGATGCCGTCGTTCAAGGGGTGTATCTCCCTTGAACCATCCGGCAATACAACAACGATCGGATAGCTGAAAAAATCCGCAACCCTCGTAAAACCGTTGACGCTCCTGGAGCACTACCGGAGGAGTTGCGGAACAGGCACGATACTGCAATTGTGCGTTGGGACAGTTCCTGTGGACCCATCAAGACTGAGCAGCGGTCCTCGTGGAAACTAAGCAACAACCTACGGTAACACCGAAATTATCCCTTGTCAAGCACTAAGTTACGGGCTTGACGGGGGCCTACTTGTCGTCCCGGAGGCCGTATTTTCGGAGCTTGTACCGGAGGGCCCGTTCGCTGATTCCGAGGCTGTCGGCGGCCTTGGTCTGAACGCCGCCGGCGGTCTCCAAGGCGTCGGCGATCATGCGCCGCTCCATCCCTTCCACGACCGCGGAGAGATTGGTCTGGTCGCCCGTGCCGGCGCGCGTTTCCTTGATCGTAAGCGGCAGTTCACCCAGCCGGATCACGTCGTCACGGGTGAGCACGATGGCGCGCTCCACGAGATTCTCCAGCTCGCGGACATTACCCGGATAGTCGTAGCGCAACAGTGCGTCACGGGCCTCATGGGAGAATCCCTGGATGGTCTTGCCGTTCTTCTCGGCAAACTTTCGCAGGAAGTGATCGATGAGCGCGGACAGGTCCTGCCGGCGATCCCGCAGGGGGGGCAGGATGATGGTGACGACATTGAGGCGATAGTAAAGGTCCTCGCGGAAGCTGCCGTCCCGCATCGACTGCTCGAGGTCCCGGTGGGTCGCCGTGATGATGCGCACGTCGCTGGTAATGGCTCGGTTCGACCCGACTCGCTCGAATTCCTTTTCCTGCAGCACGCGCAGCAGCTTGGCCTGCAGGTGGGCCGGCAGATCGCCGATCTCGTCCAGGAACAGAGTACCCTTGTCGGCGATCTCGAAGCGCCCCTTGCGCATGGCGAAGGCGCCCGTGAAGGCTCCCTTCTCGTGTCCGAAGAGTTCCGATTCCAGCAGCGTTTCCGGCAACGCGGCGCAGTTCACCTTGACCAGGGGACCGTTCCGGCGGGCGCTGGCGTAGTGGATGGCCTTGGCGATCAGTTCCTTGCCGGTGCCGCTCTCGCCGCGCAGCAGGACGGTGGCGTCGCTGGGAGCCACGCGCCGCACCAGGTCCAGGACCTCCTGCATCTGGCCGCTCTCGCCGATGATCCCCTCGATACGGTGGCGTTCCTGCAACGCTTCCCGGAGCTCGGTGTTCTCCCGGACCAGTTGGTGGCTGCGCTTTACCCGTTCGATACGCAGCAGGAGCTCCTCCAGATTGAGCGGCTTGGTGAGGTAGTCGGTGGCCCCTTCCTGCATCGCGGATACCGCGGTTTCGATGCTCCCGTACGCGGTCATGATGATCACGGCCACCTCGGGACCCACCGCCCGACACTGCTTCAGCAGGTCGATGCCGGACATTTCCGGCATACGCTGGTCGGTCAGGACCAGGTCGAAAGGTTCCTTACGGAATCGCTCCAGTGCTCGGGCGGCGCTCTCCATCAACACCACCTCGAAGCCGGCCTTGCGCAGAAAACCGCCGACGAACTCGAGCTGGGTGCGTTCGTCGTCCACCACCATGACGTGGAAGCGGTCGCCCCGTGCCGCCGCCAGATGGCTCGACGGCCGCACGCCGGGATCTTCTCGATATGCCTGTTCCGTCACCACGCGAGTGTCCTGTTCCACCAATCCGTCTACGCCAGGGCGTGGTCCAGGGGCAGCACGATCTCGAATCGGCTGCCGTTCCCTGCCCTGCTGGTGACGTCGATGGTTCCGCCGTGGCCCTCGACGATTCTGCGGGCAATCGCCAGACCCAGTCCGGAGCCGTCCGTCTTGGTGGTGAAGTAGGGCTCGAAGATCCGCGCCAGGTTCTCCGGTTCAATCCCCACCCCGGTGTCGCTCACCGAGAGCCGCATCTTGCCGTCCCGGGCGGCGGTCTCGATGGTCAGCGTGCCGCCCTCCGGCATGGCCTGGAGACCGTTCAGAATCAGGTTCAGCAACACCTGCTTGAGGTAGTCGGGGTCGGCCTTCACGACCGGCCGGGGCCCGTGGTTGACCACGTTGATCTCCACCCCGGATACCGCGGCGTCGCTCTCGGTCAAGGTGGTCAGCTCGTTCAGCAACTGCTCGACCTTGACCAGGTCGGGCTTCATGCTCAACGGTCGCGCCAGGGTCAGGAATTCCTCCACGATGGCATTCAGGCGGTGCACCTCTCCACGCATCAACTCGATGAAGCGACTGTAGTCATCCTCGTCCTGGGTGGGCTGGAACTCGCCCTTGAGACGTTGCAATCCCATGGAGATGGCGTTGAGCGGATTGCGGACTTCATGGGCCACCGTGGCCGCGAGATTTCCCATCATCGACAGGTGTTCCCGGCGGTCGACTTCCGCTTCCAGGGCCTTGATTTCCTGCATGTGGAACCGCTGGTTGTAAAGGATCGCCGTGAACCCGAGCATGCCCAGGGCCAGGATGCCGCACCCGAGGCCGACCATGGACCAGAGGCTCTGCTGCCACGCCGCGTCCACGGAGTCCATGGTCAGGCCGATCCGGAGGAATCCCATGGGATCGTCGTCCAGCGTGATGGGCTTGACCAGTTCGTAGCGCCGGCCCCCGCCGTCCGCCTTCACGATACGGTGCGCCGAGCGTTGGGTGGCGCGAGCCCTGGCGGTCAGGTCATCCACCATCCGGATTCCGGGAAGCGCGGGGTCGGTATGAGCGAGCACCGTGAAGTCGTTGTCCAGCAGCGCCAAGTGATCGATGTCGTCCTGCCGCCCCAGGTCCTGGATCTGGCGCTGGACGCCGATCTCGCGCTGCAACTTGAGCATGTAGGAGGCGTCGGCGTGGACGGCGATGTACCCGGGGAAGCTGCGGGCTTCCAGGGCCACGCCGAAGACGCTGTCTTCCCAGAACTTGTGTTGCGGAAGCGGTGGCGCCTGTCCCGGGAACCGGGACCAGAGCTTGCCCCAGATGTGGACCGCCGCCTTGCGGCCGGACCACCGTTCCCGAAACTCGGCCAGGAGGTCGCCGATCCGGGGCTCCGTCCCGGTGTGCGAGACCCACGGGCGCCCCTGACGGTCCAGCAGCTCCACCTTGTGGAGATCGTTGATGGCGCTGATGCGCTGGACCAGCGGCTCCGGGGAGTTGGCGGTCAGCAGCCGGTCGATGAGCCGCGCGTTGTCCAGCAGGCGCTGGCGGACCAGTTCCTCGATCAGTGCGTTGCCCTTGATGGACTTCTTCGCGCTGGTCTCCATGGTCTTGGTGAGAGCCAGCGCCTTGAGCTCCACCTGGCGCACGAGTTCTTCTTGCAGCCACCGGCTCTCGTAGAAGACATACAGCGAGAACAGGCCCAGCAGCAGCAGGACCGAGGCGAGGAAGTAGGGAACCAGCGAAGCTCGTTTCATGACATTGGGCGGCCGTTTCAAACCGGTCGCGATGGAAAATCGGAATTCGGCATCAAAGGCTAAGAACCATTATACAAACGGCCTTGAACTTCGCAAGAATCCAAGGCCGGCCCGTGGCGCGCCAAAAAGGGAAGGCGATGGGACGGACACGCCGCCCCATCGCCCCGGAGGAAATGGCCGGTCAGGGTAACCCTAGCTCTTGGCCACGAAGAACCGCGTGTTGTCGCCCCGCTGAACCAGCAGCAAGGCGTTCTGGCCCTTCTCCACCTTCTCCAGCGCCTGGTTGTAGGCGGCCAGCGTCGCCACCGGGGTCCGGTTGACTTCCAGGATCACGTCGCCCCGGCGCAGCCCGGCCTCTTCCGCGGGGCTCCCCGGCTTCACGGCGGTGACGAGGATTCCTTCGGTGCGCTTCACCGAGAGCTTCTTGGCCGTGTCCGGAGTGAGCTCCCGTACGGTGAGCCCGAGGTCGGAACCCTGCTCCTCAGGCGTTGCCACGGACTTTTCCTCGAGCTTGCCGATCCGTACCTTCAGCGTCCGTTCGCTGCCGCCGCGCAACACTTTCACGCCGACTTCCTTGCCGATCGGCGTGCGAGCAACGATGATCGGGAGGTCGCCGGAGTCCTTGACGGGGTTCTCGTCGAACTCGACGATGACGTCACCGGCCTGGATTCCACCCTCCCGCGCGGGGGTGTCGGGCAACACTTCGGCGACCAGCGCGCCGCGGGGCTCGCCGACGCCCAGGGATTCCGCCAGCAGCGGCGTCATCTTCTGGAAGGCCACCCCCAACCAGCCGCGGGTGACCCGGCCGTCATTCCGGAGCTGCGGCACCAGTTCCTTCACGAGGTTGATCGGAATGGCGAAACCGATGCCGACATTTCCGCCGCCCCGGCTGTAGATGGCGGTGTTCACTCCCACCACCTCGCCGCGATGGTTGATGAGCGGGCCGCCGGAATTACCCGGGTTGATGGACGCGTCGGTCTGGATGAAGTTATCGTACGGCCCGGCGCCGATGCGGCGTCCCTTGGCGCTGACGATTCCGGATGTCACCGTACGGTCGAGACCGAACGGGTTACCGATGGCCAGCACCCCTTCACCGATCTCCAGCGCGTCGGAGTCGCCCAGCGGAACCGTGGGAAGCGTATAGCCGGCGTTGATCTGGATCAGGGCGATGTCGGTTTTCTCGTCCGTGCCGATGATCGTTCCCTCGAACTCGTTCTCGTCGGAAAGGGTAACGGCGATGGTGGCGTTCTTGCGGCCCGCCACCACGTGATGGTTGGTCAGGATCAGTCCCTTGGAATCGATGATCACGCCCGAGCCGTAGGACTGGGTCCTGCGGGGCTGCCGGGGCGTGCCGGGGCTTCCGAAGGGGCCGGGCATGGAGAACGGAGGCGTTTCGAAGAATTTACGCCACGCATCGGGCAACGGATGGCCGAACCGCTGGGACCATGTCGCCGACCGGGTCTCCCCCTTGGTGGTTATGTTGACCACCGCCGGGCTGACGGCCTTGACCAGTTTGACGATGGTGTTGACCGGCTTCGGGTCCGCCGCCGCGGTCTTGGTCGATGCGTCAAGCGGGGGCTGGCTGAAGCCCGAAAGAAGGGCGAACGTGGCGAGCAGCAGGGCGCAAACGCCCAAGGCCTTTATGCCTGTCGAACGAGATGGTTTGCGAAGCATTGAGCTACCTCCTTGTGGAAATCGGTATGCCCTATGAGTAGCATGTTCCGTGCCAATGCCCGACGCAGCAGGAAAACGTCGTCTTATTGGGGAGTTGTGCTGCCTCCAGGGGCTGCCGCCACGCCCAAAGGGTCGAACCGCCTCGACCATTCCGTCGAACCCGGGCAGCCACCATGCCCGTTGGGGGTCATTCCACCTCGAAGATGGACTCGATCTCCACCGGGATGCTGTTGGGCAGCGTCGCCATGCCCACCGCGGAGCGGGCGTGCTTGCCGATGCTTTCGCCGAACACCTCCACCATCAGGTCGGAAAAACCGTTGATGACCTGCGGGGTCTTCTGGAAATCCTGATCGGCGTTGACCATGCCCAGCACCTTGACGATGCGGCGAACGCGGTCGAGGCTTCCGAGCTCCGTTCTCAGGGTGACCAGGGCGTTCAGCGCCGTCTGGCGCGCCGCCCGGTAGCCTTCTTCGACGGTCAGGTCGCGGCCCAGCTTGCCGCGGGAGATGGGTTTCCCGTCGTCGCCCAGGGGGCCGTGCCCGGCAAGGTACAGCAGCGAGCCCGTCCTCACGGCACTGACGTAGTTGGCCATGGGCCGGGGCTGCGGCGGCAGGCTCAGACCCAGCTCTTTCAAACGTGCTTCCGCGCTCATGCGACCTCCTCGCTCGGCTGTCCGACGGTTTTCTTAACAGGACCCTACATCCCTCTGAACCAGACGTTGTTCGGGTCCAGGCTGAGAAGCGCCGGGGTGATGTCCGGAATCGCCGGAGTGCCGGTCATGATCATCACGCGCTTCAACTCGTCCGTGAAGATCGACAGCACCCGGGCCACGCCTTCCGGTCCGGCGGCGCCGAGACCCCAGCAGATGGGCCGTCCGAGCAGGACCGCCTTGGCCCCCAGGGCCAGCGCCTTGGCGATGTCGCCGCCCCGGCGCGCGCCGCTGTCCAGCAGCACGGGAACCCGCCGGTCGGCCGCATCCACGATTTCCGGCAGCACCTCGATGGCGGCGCGGTTGAAGTCGAGGATGCGGCCGCCGTGATTGGACACCACCAGGCAGTCCGCGCCGGCGTCGATGGCGATGCGCGCGTCGTCGGGGTTCATGATTCCCTTCACCACCACGGGAACGGACACTTCACGCTTGAGCCAGGTCACGTCATCCGGCGAGGAAAGGTGGACGGTACGAGGCTTCCCGTCCGAGGACATGGGGACCCGGTCCCTCAGCTTGGTGGGCTGCAACGTATCCATGGTGAGTCCCACCGCGGCGTAACCGATCTCGTCCGCCCGGCGGACCGCGCTGAGCACCTTGTCCCGTCCCTTGCTGAGGTACGCCATGTAGACCAGCGGGGATGAAATCCCTTCCGCCCACTGGTCCACGGTCGATTGCGTGGCGCCGCTGATGAACACCATGGTCCCGAACAGGCTGCCGCCTTCCGCCACCTCGTGCTCGCCGTTCTTGCGCAGCAGCCGGAAGCTGCCCACGGGGCTGATCAGCGCCGGGGACGGGAGCTTGTGGCCGAACAACTCGATGGAGGTGTCCGGATCGGTGACGTCGTGGAAGATCCGTTGGCGGAACAGCAGCCGGTCCAACGCGGTGCGGTTGCGTTTCAGGGTGGACTGGCTCTCGGCGGCTCCCATGACGTGTTCGATGGCTTCGGGCCGGACCCGGGACCGAAACAGCGCATGGAGTTCGTCCAGGCTCAGTTGTTCAAGCGGTTTCTGTTCAAGCAGTCGAAGGCTCATGGTTCCCCCCGCGGATGGTTTCAGGATTCACGAAGAAATCCCGCGCATCTTAGCACACGTGTTCGTGGGACAGACACCCGATGCAAGCTCACAAATCATCGATCATCCGGAACTGAAGCAACAGCGTCCGCTGAAAGGGCCGGAAGTTGTCGTCGGAGAGCAGGTAGAGCAGCACACGTCCGGCGGGGTCCTGCCGGAGCGCGAGCCCCTCGAAGTTGTCTACCGACATCGGATGCTTCAGATCGGCCAGGATCTCTCCTCGGACCCGGGTGCCTGCGCTCCGCCGGGCCATTTCCAGATGGTTCTTCGCCACACGGACAATCCGGGCGTGTATTCCCGACAGCGTGAGGCCCCGTTCGAGCAGCAAGGCCCCGCCGTCAGGCAGAGGAGCGAGGCCCGTGGGGTTGAGGCCGTTGGCCGGCATGTAGGCGACCTCATGGGCCGCACCGTCCTTCATGAGCCATCCCTTGAGGCTGCCGTCTTCGTTTTCATGCCGTTCGGTCACGCCCAGGACCGCGCCGTCGGACAGCACGGCGATGCCTTCGAGTCCGCCATTGACCGGCGCGCCGTTCAGCGCGCGAGGCGCCGGCACCGGCCGGGGGAGCCCATCGAGAGCCGTCGGATATCGCCAGATCCGGTGCCGCCTTTCGAACGAGACCAGAAAGGTGCCGCGGGAGCCCCGTGCCAGACCCTCGGCATCCCGTTGGCGGCCCCGGGCCGGTTTGCCGGCGGGGGTCAACATGGGGGCCGCGCGCCACGAGTCGACGGCGACGAGATGCCCGTCGGCGTTGTGGGCGAGCCTTGCGGTGATCCAGGTGCCGCGGTCGGAAACGGCCCGCAACCGCTTGCCGTCCGGACTGATCTCCAGGCCGGAAAGCCCGCCGAACCGCGGGTGGTCCGATACCAGCTCGAAACCGCTCAGGAACACCAGCTTTCCGACGGTCTTGACGGACGGCCGCTCGGGATTCAGCTCCACCGGCACCGCCCTGACCGCGATCTCTCCGGCGCCGCCGCCGCCAGGGGTCCACAGCATCGCCAGGACGGACGCCACCGCCCAGGCCGAACGAATCCGCCGCGCGGTCGGGGCTCCAGGGGTCACAGCTTCAGGTCCGGCCAGACCGCCAGGACCGACTCGCGCAGGTAGTCTCGGCTGTACAGGTCCGGGTCGATGACCTCGCCGTTCCACACGACGATGTCGAGATCGATGGTGCGGGGCCCGTATCGATCCGGTCCGGGTTGCCGTCCGAGCAGGCGTTCGATGGCCTTGAGGTCGGCTTTCAACCGTTGCCGGCCGACCGGGGTCTCCAGCAACAGGGCGCCGTTGGTGAAGTCCGGCTGGTGGACATAGCCGACGGGGGCGGTCTCCAGCAGCGGCGATTCGGCGACGATCAGGTGCCGTTCGGCGATCCGTTCGCGCGCCCTGGGCACGTTGATCTCGGGCTCGATGTTGGACCCGACGCCGATGACCGCCCGGTTCATCCCGTCCTTTCCGCCGAGCATTCCACGGAAACGGAATCGGTGTAGCGGAGCGCCGTGGGCTTGGCCACCCGGACCCGCGCGCGCCGGACCCGGCTGTCTTCCATGACCATCGTCAGCAGATGGTCACAAAGCTTCTCGATGAGAAAGAACGAGGATCGCTCCACCTCGGCGATGAGCCGCTTGTTGAGTTTCTTGTAGTCCACGGTCTCGTCGATGGTGTCGTGCGTGAACACCGTGCCGGGCGCCAGTTCCAGCTCGACGTTGACGACCACGTCCTGCCTCGTCTCCCGTTCCCAGTCGTTGATGCCGATGATGGTCCGGAGCCGCAGGTTCTCGATGGTGATCTTGACCGGATTTCGCTGAATCATGGGACGATCTCGCGACAAAAGACAAAAGACTACAGGTGCTCGCCGCCGTCGACGTAGATGCATTCCCCCGTGATGAAGGGATTTTCCAGCAGGAACCGTACGGCGGCGACCAAGTTAGCGGTGTCGCCGATGCGTTTCAAGGGCAGGCCGGCGCTCCGCCGCTCAAGCTCGTCCACCACTCCGCCCGGCGGCGGCAGGATCATGCCCGGGGACACGCCGTTGACCCGGATGGCGGGTCCAAGCTCCCGGGCGGCCATCCGGGTGAGCTCCAGGAGCGCCTTTTTCGACAGCGTGTAGGCGGCGTGGTGCTGGTCGGAACGGCTGACACGGGTATCCAGGATGTTGATGATCTGGCCGTGTTCGCAGCCTTCGGCAAATGCCTGGGTGAGGAAGAAGGGCGCCTTGAAATTGATGTTGAAATGGCGCTCGAACAGGTCACGGCCGGTTCCCGCGAGGGTCCCGGGTTCGAAGATGGACGCGTTGTTGATGAGCACGTTCAGGCGGGGGAATTGCTCCCGCACGCCGGGAATCAGGCCGGTCATCTCCTCGTGGCGGTCGAGGTCGCAACGGAACAGCCGGCACCTGCGGCCGAGCCCCTCGATCTCCTCCGCGATGCCTTCGGCCGACTCGGCGGACGTCCGGTAGTGGAGCGCGATGTCGTACCCGTCCTGCGCCAGCGCCCGGGCGATGGCCGCGCCGATGCGTCTGGCTCCGCCGGTAACGAGGGCGGCCCCCTTTGGCGTGGACATGGCGGCCATCATAGCCGGTTCGCGGCCGGCCCACCACCGGCAGCTTTGACAGTGGCATTGGCTGGTGTTAGGGAGACGTTGATTGAAAATGGCGCCCTTCTGATGGAGATGGCGCCCTTCGACTTCGCTTCGCTACGCTCAGGACGAACGGTTCGGATATGTTCTCCGGTACGGAAGTGTTCTCCGGTACGGAAGTGTTCTCCGGTACGGAAGTGTTCTCCGGTACGCATGCGGTCCCCGGTTTGGATGTGTTCCCCTTTCGTCCTGAGCGTAGCGAAGCGAAGTCGAAGGGCGCCATCTCTGAAGGACGCCGAACACGTACCCCGCACATGGAGCCCAGACGGTGACGCCGATACCCGAAATTGAGGAGATCGTGGGCAAGTTCCGCGCCGGGGAGGCGGAGGTGGCGCGGCGTTTCTTCGAGGAGAAGCGGCCGCTGGCCCGGCATCTGGACTGGCTGCGTTTCCAGGTGGCCCGGGAGGCCAGGAACCTCGAGGAGATCGCGTCCCACCAGCGGTGCGAGCTGGTGGAACAGGTTGACCGGTCCGTCACCCGTGAGGCGCTGGTGGACCAGCTCACCGAGGACTACCAGGAGGTCCGGCACTACGGAATGCTGGCCTACATCTACGAGGGTATCAGCGGCGAGCGCGTGCAGTGGCGCGAGCTGCGGGAAACGGCGCGGCAGGCGTCGTGGTACCAAGTGTCGCACCGGGAGCACGACCGGTGGGCGGAGCTCCGGGCCGGCGGGTCCGAGTTGGAGCTGGCGGCGGCACTGTTCACCCGCGGCGGCGGTGGCTCGCTCTTCTACGGCATGGTCCCGCTTCGGGGCGGCGACTACGAGGAGGCCCTCTCGCGGGCATCGAAGATCATCCTGCGGGACGAGATCGAGCACGGCGCCTCGGAAGGAAGGGACGACCTGTACCGGCTGATCGGCGGGCCGGGAGACGTCGAGACCGCCGTCGGGATCATCGCCGAGATGGGCGCCATAAGACTGGAGATGAGAAACGAGCAGTACGGGAGGCCGATGCCGGCGGCGCGCCTGCGGGAGATCCGGGAGGGTGCCATCGCCCCGGTGACCCTGGACGAGATGCTTTCGGCCTGCCCCCGGGACGGCGAAGACTGGTTCGAGTGGTATCATGAGAGGCCGAAGCCGCTCGCCGCGGCGTCGGTTCTCTGACGGTGCCGAAAGGGGCGAAGCCCGGTGGACGCGCTTGAAGTGCTGGCAGTCATCTTTGCCGTCGTGGTCCTGGTGAAATTCGCGGCGTTGCTGGCGTCGCCGGTGTCCTGGATGAATACCGCCGGCGCCATGCTGGACCATCCCCGGGCCTGCACGTGGATCTACGCCGTGCTGGCGGCGGTAGTGGGATACTTTGTTTTCACCCGGATGGGCGTCGTCGAAGTGGTATCGGCGATGCTGCTTACGTCCTTGCTGATGGGAATCTCCCTGGGTCCCTATTCCCGGACGATCCTGAAGCTCGGCAGGGAGATGGCGGGCGAGGGGTTCGGCCGGCTGTGGCCGTCCATGGTTATCTGGGCCGTCATCGCGGTGTCGGCGCTCTATGCCGTCCTCACGTCAGAATGAAGCGAGTGGAGAAGTCTATGACGATCAAGACCGTTGTATTGTTGAATCCCGGCAATATGGGCGCCACCATCGGCGCCTCGGTGAACGGCCCGCGAGTGCTGTGGGTTTCGGACGGACGAAGCGAAGGGACGCGGCAGCGAGCCCAAAAGGCCAAGCTGGTGGAAGTGGAGACCTTGGCCGAAGCTGTCGGCGAGAGTGACGCGGTCCTTTCGGTGTGCCCGCCCCACGCCGCCGAGGAGGTGGCCCAAAGCGTGGCCGGGCTGGGCTTCGCCGGCTTGTACGTGGACGCCAACGCGGTCTCACGGGCGACCGCTGAAAGGGTGGGGCAGGCGGTGGGCAAGGGCGGCGCGACTTTCGTCGACGGCGCCATCATCGGACCGCCGGTGACCAAGCCGGGAAGGACGCGCCTCTATCTTTCCGGAGCCGAAGCCGAGGTGGTGGCGGAGCTCTTCTCCGGGAGCATGCTCGACGCCAAGGTGATCGCGGGGGATCCGGGAGCGGCCTCGGCCCTCAAGATGACCTATGCCGCCTGGACCAAGGGCAGTGACGCGCTGATCCTCGCCATCCGCGCGCTGGCGGCCAGGGAGGGGGTTGAGGAGGCGCTGCTCCAGGAATGGGCGGGGTCCCAGCCCAACCTTCCCGGCAAGAGCGAGCGGGCGGCCTCGGTAGCCGCCCCCAAGGGTTGGCGTTACGTGGGCGAGATGGAAGAGATCGCCGCCAGCTTCGGCGCCGCGGGACTGCCCACGGGCTTCCACGAAGCCGCGGCCGACCTCTACCGCCGGCTGGCGCCGTTCAAGGACCGCACCGACCCCGGACCCGAGGTCAAGGAAGTCCTCGACGCGCTCTAGGAGGTTGTTGAAAACTCCCTCCCGACATGGGTCGGCGCCCTTCGACTTCGCTTCGCTACGCTCAGGACGAACGGGATCTTCATCAGAATTCCTTGA
>Ga0209543_1002467_pt1 | contig 13299 bp, 9 predicted proteins | sample MesohylFT_FD_187296 | JGI IMG/M metagenome (GOLD analysis project Ga0209543, IMG submission 187296) | Host-associated microbial community of the marine sponge Aplysina aerophoba from Gulf of Piran - sponge mesohyl, lysed by freeze-thaw... | ecosystem: Host-associated > Porifera > Sponge >...
CGGGGCCTTCGCTGCTCGGGCCGCGTAGCTGGTAGATGGCATGTTTTCGTCGGAACGAGACCAGTTTCGTTTGTTCGGGGTCGAGGCGCGCCCCGCCGAGGCGTTCGAGTTGGTTACCGAGCCAATCCGTGTATACGGCTTCGCGGCTGCGGTTCATGCCGTCGGGAGGGTGTTGGTCGGCTTCGACGACGAACACGTCTCGTTCCCCTGCTTTAGGGTTGGCCCCGCGCCGGGACTGGCGTACGACGGGTCGTATCCTGGTTTCGAACCCGATACGCTGACCTGACCGCCAGGCTGTGGGCATCGGTTTGGTGTCGATCCTGTCCGCGGGGATGACACGGATCTGGAGGGGGTCTGCGCAGATGCGGGTCTGTTCACGCAACGCTGTGCTGTTAGCCGTGCCGTATCCGTAGAGCACCCCTTTGGTACCGTGACGTGGGGTGATGAGACGGAACGGTTTGGGGGCCAGGTCACCGAAGCATTCGGTGAGGAGGCTGTGGGTGGCGTGGTCGGGATCCTGTAGCCGGCGGATACCCATCCACCGTTGGAAGTCGCGCAGTTGCACTTCGGCGCGCATCATTTGAAGAGTGCTTAGGTACCGGGTTTCGTTGGCTGCGGGCATCCTCTGACCACTCATCGGGATCCGTAGTCGCTGCCGGCCGCGGTTGGCGGGAACTCGGCCCGGGGTACACGACCTTCGCAAACCGTCCGGCTTCCGCCGTGGAGCCCGGACGTGTCCCAGTTGCGCTGATCGGTGATCTGGTACTCGCGGGTCGGTGTGATAGTGCTTGGTGATTCGTGCGCCGACCAGATCAACCGTATGCCTTCCGTACCCGTGATGGGATGCTCCGGCGTTGTTGTGTTGGAGAGTGGCCACCCGAGTAGCGCCGCCGGGGCGCTTTCGGCGTCGGTGATACCTTCGAAGAGCGCTGCTGAAGGCAGGCAGGGTTTGCGGCCGATGAATAGTGGCCGTGCTGGGTGCTGCAGCGCGTCGGCCAAGTCGTCCACGTCTGGACATTCGGCTGCGGGCTCGAGCCGCAGCGCGACGGTCACTACCATGTCGGCTAGGTAGTCACGGTATCGGATGTGGGGCGACTTGTACGTGCCGGTCCCACCTTTGCGTTGCTCGGGGATGCCTCTTGTTGTCCAACCACGATCGTTGTGGCGTAGGCTCGCCGTTTGGAAGTCGCGTAGATACCATCTCGAACCGGGCTCGTGGTCAACCCGTGCAGCGAACACCAACCGGTCTTGCAGGTGCTGGTGCTTTGTACCGTCGGTCCGGCGCCAACCGAGAGCGTTGGCGAAGATTCCTGTCAGCATCGACGCGGCGGGGAATCGGCGGGTGACGCCGAAGTGGTCGACCGTCTCGCCCCCGAAGGCCATCAGAGGGCTTTCCAGATGAACCAATAAATGTCGCATGAGCCTCCTATTCGGGCTTACCACTGCGCACGGTATCGGCCGACCAGGAGGCGAGAGCGTCGAGGGTCACGCGGATGGTACCGGGGAGTTCGGTGTCGTCGACTGTCATGACGCGTCGAGATTCTGCGAGCCCGTAGGCAGAATCGAGCCGACCGAGGTGACGACTTAACGAGGTAACGGCGTCGTGGGTTTGGGCTGCGACGGGGGTACGGAATGCGTTTGCCAGGCTACGGGGTTGGCGTGAGCCGGCTTCCACTAGAACCAGGTCGGCGTAACTGTAGGGTGCCGTCGAGCCGCGTTTAGCGCCGGGTGACACGGTTGCTATGAGATGTACCAGGTGATCAACAACCTCGCCGGCCATGCTGCGGTCGGCATCCTGCCATTCGTCCGGGGAGCAACCTTCGAGGTTTGATGTCAGCCCGGGCACGTCAACAACGACGTAACCGTAGAACAGGCCGGCGGTGAGTTCTGTATCGCCGATGTGGGCTGCGCCGGAGTCTTCGCCTGGTTCCTGGAGGTCATCCACCACCGAGAAGTAATCGCTTTCACTTTCTTCGTGATGGACGGTGAAGGCGTGGGCGACATGTATCGCTGCGTCGATGTTGGCTGCCGGGTCGGAGGTGACCATACGACCGAAGAGGGCACCCTCAAGCCCGCCGGGAAGCCTGGTCTGGTCGCGGAAGGCCTTGAGGTTCTTGGCGGATTCCTTGAAGAAGTTCTTCGCGGCGCGCGTCGCTCCTTCGGTGTCGGCCGGGTGTTGGCCGCAGATCCGGGTGGCCTGTTCGCGCAGGTACTCGACCTCGGGCATGCCCAGCAGCAAGGGCTGGCGACCCGTCTCCGTCTTGCCTTTGTCGCCGTAGACACCGACGTTGAATGCTTCGCTAACGGCTTCCAGTACTTCCCCCGAAGTTTGTCCGGCGGCTTTGATCGGTGCTATGACCGACCGGTTGACAACGTTCCGAGATCGGATGGCGGTGGTGCTGTTGGCGATGTTGCGGATAGCGAACTCGTCCTCGGCCGTCCGCCAGTGTCTCTTGAGACACTGCGAAGAGATGCGTGTCCTCACCGCACCCCCGAACGGCATCCGCTTGGCGAGGCCGCTGTCGTCACGGTTCAGCAGCGCGGCAGGATAGGAATGGAGGGTGTGGATCTGTAGAAATCTGGGTACGGTCACGCGTGGCCTCCTAGGTAGTTTGTGATGTCAACTAGTGGTAGGTGATGCCTGCCGGTGTTCCTCCCGGTAGTAGGAGCGTGCGATACGGCGGCGGGCCTGTTCGGCTCTTGATTCGTTGTATCCGTCGTTGAGGATGAAGCGAGCCATTTCCCTCCAGTCGAAGGAGACGCCTGCCGACGCGAGCATCCGGAACATGCGGATCAGCAGCGTGTGCAGCATGGTGCCCCGGGCGGTTAGCAGGCGATTGAATCGGGTCTCGCTGTACAAGGCGGTTGCGCCTCCCACGTCGCTTCCCCGGTACAGCGCCGCACCGACACTGCGCTGGGGATCGTGCGCGCTCTTACCGCCGACAGTGGGTGTCATCAGAGCGATGCCGTGGACGATCAGTGCCCACTTGCGTTCGAGACGAGTCCCTCCCAACAGATCGTACTGGGCGGCTAGCCGCCAGAAAGCCGGGGTGTCGGCAGCGGCCGGTGACATCCGCCGGAGCGCCGCCAGATCACCTCGGGGGAAGTTCTGCCGGGCCAGGTGGTTGGCGAGGCGGACAGCGGTGCTGTCCCATCCAATCCGGTTTTCTCCGGCTTGGGTCGTTTCATCGGTCATGTTCATCATCCGTCTTCGGTGAACAGGAACGGTAACCCACCAGCACCCCGTATCCTTCCCTCGAAAAGCGATTCTGCAGAGGTGCGGGCCCGGTATCGATGAACAGCAGGACAGGGCAGCGTACTGACGGCGTCCTGCAAGAGGACACGCGCCTGGTCGATGACCCACCGCAACCACAACCGGCGAACGGCCGCTTGGCCGTCGGGGTCGGCCTCGAACTCCACTTGTAACGAATCGAAGTAATCGGCATCCACCGCGGCATCGAGTTGATTCAGCCAACCTCGAGCACGTTGGCGATCCTCTGGACGGATGCTATCCGGCCGGCCCCGGGCGAGGAAGGTCTGAATCGCATGGCTGAGGATACGTTGGACGACCTGGACCTGCTTGATGCGTTCCCGGGAGAGATCACCGATACTCTGGGTACCGGCGGCGCTGCCGAGGGCCTTGACGGTACGGGCACGTAGCGGGACACTCCGTTCGTGATAGCCCTCGGTCTTGCCTTGGCCGCGCACCATAGCCCGGGCGACGATCCGCATTTCTTCACCAGTGTCGCGCTCTGTCGGGGTCGCCTGAAGCAGCACCGGTTGCTCATAGTCGCCAGAGGTCAGATACTCCGCTACCCGCCTGTACGTGAAGCCACCCGCGGCGAGCGTCAGGGCTTTGCCCTCTTTTCTGTTCACCGGTGTCCAGGGATCCCCGGTCCTTCCCTTCAACTGCCTGGCCTCGACACGCGGACCTCTCGACGTTGCCCGTTTCGCCCGCAAACGATCTCCTGAATCGGTGTACATCCTGATCCGGCGGCACACCTCGATGTAAAACGGATCAAGGTCACCAAGAGACAATCCTTCCTCCCTAGCCCCATCCCAGGGGATGGTCCACAGAAGGGAGTGAACAGTGTCGGTACGTGGGAAGAGTTCGAACAGTTCGAGACGACGGTCCAGCAGAATGGCCATATCCCGCTGGACATGGGCGCCGAGTCCGCCAGCAGGGGCCAGCGAGAACGCCGGGCGGTTACCCATCCCTCCGTTCATCCGAGAGATTCCGTAGTTGCCAGCACCTTCGAATCCGTCCATCGTTTGCACCGTGACGAGAGCGAATATCCAATCATCGATCTTCCCACCGACGGCTAGAGCAGACTTGAGATCGTGATTCTTCGCGGTCCTCAACATGTCCAACTCGTCTGCGCTGCTAACCGTCCGCTTGTAGTCGGCTTCCCGGTCCACAGACGTGGCCGAGGGTTGCAGGAACGCCGGGCGCGTGATGTCACCGCTCACGAGATACCAAGGTTCATCTTCCGGGAACTGAACCGTGAGGCCACGCAAGGTCGTCGCCCAACCAGCCGCCTCGACAGGCAGGTCTGTCGCAGCAGCTCGATGGAGCGCCAAGGCGCCCAATTGCACCACGAACGCGTGCCACGCATGACGCTGATGCGGGCGCAACGCGGGGAACGACACCACAGCGTCGGCCATCAGTGCCTCGTAGACCTGCGGCAGCGACCCCTCAACCCGCGAACCGTCAACTGTGTCAAACCGGATTACCGGTTCATTCAACGCATGAAACAACAAGAGGTCCCCACATAGCTAGCGCCGTGACCCGAGATTACCAGTAACAGGCTCCGGCAGAACCAGGCACGCCGCGGTCTGATAGAGACTCACACGCCGCGGCGCTGCAGACCGAAACGGCTGTAGTGGAATACACGATCAGCAACACCGAATACGAACCCATCGTTACCGGCTACGGGTATCGCTGGTTCGTTCTCCCACCGTTCGGGAAGCCATCGCCTAGGGATGACCATGCGGCGAATCTCCTCAACGCCGAACGGGCTCGCTTGCGGCGGGTCGAGTTGGATTTCAATTCCCTCATCACCGAGCCGTGTACGGATTCTCTCCTCCATGGAACCGAACACCACGTCATGGTTGTCGGCACAGAAGGACTTGTGCCACGCCACTATTGCATCACGTGCCGTAAGCCCGTCGGCCAACTCAACGCCTTCGACCTGATAGGTATGTTCACGCCACCCGCCTCCCAACTCTTGGGTGATCGCCTCCAGCGCGGCGGGGTGCGTGGCCAGCTCCACAAGTTCTCGGTTCATGGCAGGGATTGTCCATTCGGCATCGGGGTCAACCAACCGCCGTGTTGCCTCGAGGATCCGGAGGTCGGGGTAGACGAACTGGTTCAACCCGTTCACGCCCCGCCCAAGGAGCGGTGTCAGGTTCCCTCGGCCTGGCAACAAGACAACACAAACTGCCGTGAGGTAACCCTCAGGTCGGTCCCTGCGGGGATGCCTGTGCAGTCTGCCGATCCGCTGTAGCAGCACATCGGATGGACACAGATCGGTAATCAGTAGATCAGCATCTATGTCGAGTGACTGCTCCAAGGTCTGTGTACCGACCAAGACCAGTCCACGATCCCGTGGTTGCCTGTGTTTGCCGAGCCATTCCTCTACCAGCCGGTCGAGCACGCGACGGTCACCAGCGGCGAAGCGACCGTGATGGGGTGCAGGTAGGTCACCGCAACCGAAAAGCAAATCGTTGCCGCCGGTGTCCGCAGCTTGTTCGACGGCTAGCTGGGTGAGGACGGCATGACCGACGGTATTGCGGATTATCAGAACCCTCGCCCCCTCTCGTGCTGCGTCGAGGGCACGCATGGCTACTGCATCGAATCGCCCCATCAGTGGCAAAGCCTCTATTCGGACTGTTTTCTGCTGCCCGTTTTCCCCGGTTGAGGCCATCCGCTCTCCGCGAGTTGCCGGAGTACTGACGGCTGGGTACGGACAACCGATAGCTTCTCTGAGCGGAAGGTCACCTGTACCGCCACCGCTGCCGGCGGCCAACCACCGCCGACGCGCGACCGAACCGAGCGTTGCCGACATCAGCAACGCGTGACCGCCCGATCCGAGATGCGCATCCAGCAACGCTCGTAGGATCACACCCATGTACGTGTCGGAGGCATGGGCCTCATCCACGACCAGCAGATTGCGCGCCAGACACGCCGCTCGCATGTGAGAGTGCTTCACTTTGAGCACCGCCAGCATCGCCTGATCCACAGTCCCGACCGCGATCTGCGCTGCGAGGTAACGCTTGCTATGTTCCGCCGCCCACCTTCGTCCCCGTGTCGCGTCGTCGGGATGGTCATCCCACCACACCTCATAGTGCTGCAACGCGCGACCTGTCGCGTCGCCCGCTCGCAGATAACCAGGTACTGCGAGCACAACCTCGGGAGCGGCATCCCTCGGGAACGCGGAAGCCACAAAACGCTGTATACGCTCGTATATTTGCAGAGCAGCCGCTCGCGTGGGCAGGGCGAAGTACATGCCATCCACCCGGTTTGCCTCATACAAGCGAGCGAAGCGCCACAACGCCGCCTCGGTCTTGCCAGAACCTGTCTCGGACTCCACGATCACCAGCCGCTCGTCCAGAGGTGTAGCGATAGCCGCCTGGTTCTGGATAGCGTTGGCCACCGGGAATCCGAAGAGACAACGAAAGCCCGGCAAATCCCCCCGCGCACAAACTGCCCGCCGCTGTGCCCGGATGTCAAGACCGCACTCCTCAACAGCACGCCGGGCCTTGTCGCGGGCGGAGTCCATGTACTGGCTGTCGGGGTCGGACTCGTAAGGGAACCACCGCTCGTTCGAGCCGATCCAATCCGCCAGCGTGCACAACCCGAGGAACATGTGCTGGAAGCCGGGCTCAGCGGGCAACGGAGACGCGCCTCGATCCCAAGCTTCAGGGAACCAGCCTCGTATTAGGCGGCCAACACGGCGCACATAAGCCTCGGGATCCAACCCCCCGAACGGACGCCACACCTTCGGGTTCGCTTCTCGCCCTCCTTCCAACGCCAGCGGCAACCCATGATGAGACAACGTTGCCACCAACAAATCGCTCGCGACATTACCGCCGCTGTCGTCCCAATCACTGAGATCGCTCCACCCCAACGCGTCGAAGAACCAGCCACACGCCTCCCGGTCTTCTCCTCTCAGTACCGGAACCAGGTCCAGCGTGTGTCCAGCACGCCGCCCGCGCCGCCCGCTACCCAAGTAGGGGGGCTCCCACACCTGTGTCTGGAAACCAACGTTCACCTTGCCGATATCATGCAGTGCAGCGAAGACACACAACCGGCCAGCGGTCGTGTCGTCCAGTTCATCCCGACCAGCCGTGTGAGCCAATCGCCGGCGGACGGTAGGCTGGGAAAGCACAGCCTCAAGGCAGGCACCCACATCAGCCAAGTGATACTCAAGCAAATGAATCCGGCTCGGACCGCGCTTCCGATAGGGCCATGACTTAGCCCAGAAGTGTCGCGTGTACGAGGGGCTAGTAGTGTCGTGCCTCACTGGTCGCGATGCAGCGTTTGTAACAGGCGGTCGTCCACTGAGGTCATAGGATAATGGCATGAATCCAGGCCCGGCAACACGGCCAAAGCGATAGAATGGAAGGCCCACAAACCGTTGAGCGCCCTCACCTTCAACGCGGTTGACGTAGAAACCGCCAACGCTGATCCCGCAAGCATCTGCGAGATCGGCGTCGTCCAAGTCCGCGATGGTTCGATCCAAAGCCAATGGTCGACGCTCATCAACCCGGGCGAGCCCTTCAACACAGACAACACCTCCATACATGGAATAACCGAAGAAACAGTACGGAACAGCCCCACCTTCCGAGACTCCTACCCCGAACTGTCGCAGCTGCTAACCGGAACAACTATCGTCAGCCACACCGACTTTGACCGAATGGCACTCGATACCGCAGCGCAGAAACACGGTCTTCCAACCATCCAAGCAAGATGGCTCGACAGCGCCACGGTAGCCCGACGCGCTTGGCCTCACCGATACGGGACGCGGGGATGGTCCCTAGCCGCCATCGCAGCACGGCTCGGAATACAGTTCCGGCACCATGTCGCTGTCGAAGACGCGCGAGCGGCAGCAGAAATCGTACTACGTGCATGCGAGCAGAAACAACTGGGTCTCGACGATTGGTGGCTCATATAACCAAAACCGCAAGTCTAGGTAAAGCGATCCGGTACTAGCCGCTCATCCTCGATCGCTAGGCCACAGTCTCGTTGTCTCCATGACCGCGCCGACATAAGGGATGAGTTCAATGGGCTTCCCCCCGTGGGCTGAACACCTGGTTCAAGCAGCCCTTGGCCATTCAAGGGATGGTGACGCCCCGACCTCGCTAGGACGGTGACGTTGATGATCAAGCACTTACCCATGGGGCCGGTAGGGCAGGCGGAGGGATACAGCTTGGCAAGTAGGCCAGTTAGGCCGGATAAGGAGCGCACGGTGCATCTGATACCACAGTGACGAGAGACACGCTACGGCCCGATCTGGACCCCCGCAAAAGTACGGGGCGTGGTGTCCCGTGATCGGCCTGGGGAGGCCTACGAAGCGGCCGGGTGGCACAATCCTGAAGGATTCATGAATCCGGATCGGCCGACCTGCCGTTGGGGCCGTTCAGGGTGGCGCGTTCCTGCCCTCAGCCCGGACGTCTCGGGCCGTAGCGGCCGCCGCCGACAGCGGAGATGGCCAGCAGATCCCCTGGGAGGCCGGCCTGGTCTACCCACCGTAGCGATCACGCCCGACCCGGGTGTTCCGCTATCCCGAACGGGGCGTCGGTCGTCGACCGCAGCGAACTCGACCACCAACCCGGGGACACCGGAGTGTGCGGTTCGCCTCAGCTGCTCGGCCGCTGGCGGCGACCCGGACGTAGACTTTGCGCCAGGCCTCCAACCTGTAGTCGGTCCGGTCTGCCGGGCTCCCCTGAATCGGGGCATGGTCTCAGCATATTGTGATGGTCCGTTTACTTGGGAAGGGGATGGCAAACGGTCACCGCAGACCGAGCACTATCTGCAGAGCCATGTCTGCCCCCCATAGCTCTTCTGGTGTGAGACGTCCAGCGAGGTGCCCGAGGCGGGTCACGTCGACGGCTCCGACGTGTTCTACAACCACCCGGGTCGTTGCCCCGTCTACCTCTACTTCAGGCCGGAACGACGCTGGCTTGGCGCTCGTCGAGGTGGGCGCTACCAACACGACCGAACGGGGCAGGAACGGGTCGGCTTGCACGACGACACCGTAGCGTTTGCCCTTTTGTTCGTGACCGACCCCTTTGGGGAGCCGCAGCACAAAGAGGCCACCTCGGCGCACGCAGGCTCTCCATGATGCGGGCCACTGCCAGCATCTCCACCCGGTCGTCTTCGTCGGCTTCTAACGCCGCCGCTTCGGCGGCGAGTGTCTCTTTGTCTCGTCGTCGTGCTGCTGTCTCCACCAGGGACACCCGGATGGCTTCGGAACGGGTCAAGCCCGTCGCCTCCAACTGGCCTAAAGCGTGTAACGCTTCGTCGTCCAACCGTACAGACAATGCTCGAGAAGACACACCACCATCGTATCACGTTCTGTCCTACAGCACGGGTTCGGTTTGTAGCACGCGACGGGCCCATGCGGTCTCGGTCCCCCCAGAAGCCAACGCTCACCGCCGTGTTTGGCGTAGCGGTACCGCTGCTTGGAATACGCCCGGTGAGCGCTGCAAGTCGCTGTATGCGCTCTTCGGTGCGTCTCTGCACCCACATGCTCAGCCCCGGGTAATGCCCTTTGTACGTGACGACAAGGTTGACCGCTCGACAGTCGACCTGGAGTTACCCCCGGTGGCCGGACATTCCCACAGTGAGTGTTCGGTGTTTGGCGTGGGTCAGGTTGTGGGTTGGAGGCTGTCGAACCAGTCTTGTAGGTCGGTTTGGCGCCAGCCTTTGGCTCGGGTGGTGGGGGGTCCTAGGCGGATGGGCGACGGGAACGATCCGTCTCGGACCCGTCGCCAGATGGTGGTTCTGCTGAGGCTGGTGAGTTATGTCCCGTCGGCTTGTCTCAGGATTCTGATGTGTAGTTCGGATACGCTGGGACCAGGACTTGCGGACGCCTCCGCTGGCTCTTGGTCGGACCAGCAGGGTGAGCCCGTAGCCGCCGCGGCCGTCACCGTAGGAGCCCGGTTGTTTGACGGCTCGGACGTGTCCGGCTGTTAGTCAGCCCATACCCTCCCCTTCTGGTAGCACGTCTGGTAGGTCTTAATTGGTGATATAGACGATTCCTGGTGAAACACTGAGGGACAGGTTACCGGGAGAAAAACCGCCTGTTACCAGGCATTATAGGCATCGTATTAGACCGTGTAGCACAGCATGAAACAGACTAATGAGGTTTTGACCGAAACCGGATACAGTCATCGACACGTGCGGTCGAGGTCCGCCTATCTGCATACCCTCTAATAGAGTTCGAGGTATTCGTTGGTCTCCCAGGCGCTGATCTGATCGGTGCGTTGCGAGTCCGGGTCCTCGTTCTCCTCCGCGGCATACCGGCCCAACTCGTAGCGGCGGACGGCGAGGAGCGCGTCCTTGAACTCCTGGCCGAAGAATTCGGTCGTGGCCGCGCTGGCCTCGAAGTGGTCAAGGGCGTCGCCGAGGGTGGCGGGGAGTTTCTCCAGTGACTCGTTGTCCTCGGCGGGCTGACCCTTCCGGGAAGGAGGCGGGGGCTCCAACCCTTGCTCGATCCCGTCAAGACCCGCTGCCAGGATGGCGGCGCTGGCCAGGTACGGGTTCATCAACGCGCTGGGCGAACGCGTCTCGACCCGGGTGGCGTCCGGGCCGGCCGCCTTCACCCTCAGCAAGGCCGAGCGGTCCTCCAAACCCCATGAGATGTTGGTGGGGCTGAAGGTGTGGGTGCGCCGCCGCCGCCGGCAGTTGATGGTCGGGGCCAGGAGGGCGTCGATCGCGTTGGCGTGGGTGATCAGGCCGGCCACGAACTGGAGGCCCACCTCGCTCAGTCCTTGATCGTGGGACTCGTCGGCCATCACGTTCTGGCCGGTGTCCTTGTCCACCAGCGACATGTGGATGTGGCAGCCGTTCCCCGAGTGGCCTTCCCACGGCTTCGTCATGAAGGTGGCCACGTAGCCGTCCTGGTAAGCAATCTGCTTGACGCCGTTCTTGAACGTGAACGCCTTGTCGGGACCCTCTAGGCCCAAACCGGGAGTGAAGTTGATCTCCCACTGCGACCCGGCGTACTCGCAGTTGGAGGTGATGATGTCGATGCCAGCCCCCGGCATCAGGTCGACGATCCGGTTGATAGTAGGAACCCATTCGTTGCGGACCACGTTGAAGATATGGTAGCCCTCGAACAGACGTTCGTGGGTCTGGCCGTCGACGAGGTAGAACTCGAACTCGCATCCGGTCATCGGTGCGAAACCCATGCTGGCTGCCTTTGCACGTACCCGGCGGTAGACGGCCCGCGGGGTGGCCTCCAAGGTGTTGCCGTCGTACCACCGAGCATCGCATATAAGGCGAGCTGTTTCGGGAGCCCAGGGCACGATCGCAGCAGTGGTCGGGTCTGGGAAGAGGAGTTGGTCTCCGTAGCCGACCTCCTCGTTGTACAAGCTTCCGGGCACCACATCGGAGCGGGTGTCGAGCACCGCGGTCCCTCCGTACATGTTGAGACCATTCAGTGCGAAGCTGCGGGCAGCCTTGAGGGGAATGACCTTGGCACGAGAAGTCCCGTGCAGGTCGGGCAGTTCGAAGCGCACGCGCTTGATTCCCTGCGATTCCCAGTCGTCGAAGATCTGGTCGAACTCGGACACCTTCCGAACCTCCTCGTGGCCGGTCCTCCGCTCCGGAATGGCAAAGGCCTACGTCGTGCGCTGACGATTATAAGTGACCGAGCGCCGTGCTCGTCTCTCAGCGTCCACTCCGGCGCCGATCACCAACCGGTGACAGACAATCAACGACAGGTATCATCCCTTTGATGGCGAAACTACAACCCCGCGAATCGGCGGTTTTCTACCGCGTCCCCGACGACCAGTACCCGACCATCGTCCGTGGCTCCGGGTTTCACCTCTGGGACTCCTCCGGCAGGAAGTACCTGGACCTCTCGAGCGGCATCTCGGCTACTGCGGGAATAGGGCAAGGGCGGCCGGAGATAGCCGAGGCCATGGAAGCCCAGGCGCGAACCCTGTCCTTCGTCCACAACTCCCGGGTGACCAACGATCAGCAGGAGTTGCTGGCCAGCCGCCTGGCCGAACTCGCTCCGGAAGGGGTGGACAAGGTCATGTTCACCTCCGGCGGATCGGAGGCCAATGAGCTGTCCATCCGTATAGCTCGCCAGTACCACCTGGCCCGGGGTGACTGGGAGCGGACCAAGATCGTCGCCCTCTCGCCGAGCTATCACGGCGCCACGGTCGGCGCACTGTCGATGACCGGCCGCTGGGATGTGAACCGTGCCTACGACCCGCACCTCATGCACACGGTGAAGGTGACGGCGCCGGTCAACTTCCGGGGACCCTTCGCCGGGCTGGAGGGAGAAGCCCTTACGGACCGAGCGGCAGCAGCCGTGGACTCTGCCATCGAGGCGACCGGACCGCATACGGTATCGGCCGTCATGGTCGAGCCGGTGTCGCCATCGGGCGGCATGGCGGTTCCTCCCGATTCCTACTGGCCGAAGATCCGTGAAATCTGCGACCGTCACGGGATCCTGTTGATCACCGACGAGATCGTGAGCGGTGCGGGGCGGACAGGCGAGTTCCTGGCCATGGACCACTTCGGGGTGGTTGCCGACCTCTGCAACCTGGCGAAGGGCCTCAGCGGTGGATACGTACCCCTCGGGGCGACCCTGGTCCGCACCGGGATCGTCGAAGAGATAGCGGTCCAGAGCCGCCGGATGGCCGAGGTCCACACGTTCAGCGGCGCACCCATCTCTTGTGCGGTGGGTGTGGCTGTGCTGGACGTCATCCGCAGGGAAGGGCTGGTCGAACAAGCCGCCAAGCGGGGGGCCTTCCTCCGCTCGCTGCTCGAGCACGAGTTGGGTCACCTGCCGGTCGTCGGCGAGATCCGCGGGATAGGTCTGATGCAGATGGTCGAGTACGTGCGGTCACGCGAGGATCGTGAGAAGTTCCCTCCGGAGTCGAACGTGGCCCCGTCCCTGTCCGCGGCCATGTACGAACGTGGGGTGGTACTCAACACGCTCGGCTCCCAGAGCGCACTGGTGGGGGATTGCACGGTCTTCTTCCCGGCGCTGACAATCGGCGAGTCGGACCTGGAACAAGGGGTCGCCGTACTCCGCGAGGTACTGGAGGACCAGC
>Ga0209543_1002468_pt1 | contig 13297 bp, 9 predicted proteins | sample MesohylFT_FD_187296 | JGI IMG/M metagenome (GOLD analysis project Ga0209543, IMG submission 187296) | Host-associated microbial community of the marine sponge Aplysina aerophoba from Gulf of Piran - sponge mesohyl, lysed by freeze-thaw... | ecosystem: Host-associated > Porifera > Sponge >...
CCCAAAAATCTGATTGCCTCAAGCAACCGCAGGGTACCAAGAGCGTCTGAGTTTGCCGTATATTCAGGTTCTTCAAAGGATACCATAACATGGCTTTGAGCGGCAAGATTATAGACTTCATCGGGAGCGGTGACTTTAAGTACATTCGTAAGACTTGAACTATCGGTCATGTCACCGTGATGCAAAACGAATTGTCCTGTTGACCCGTAATCTCCCTCAAACAAATGATTAATTCGCGCTGTATTAAACAGTGATGTGCGTCTTTTGATACCGTGAACCTGATAACCTTTCTTCAGCAAAAATTCAGCTAAATAGGCACCATCTTGACCTGTAATACCTGTTATCAGTGCAATTTTTGTCATCGTAGAAGTGACGCTTTAGTCTAGTTTTGTATCAAAGATATCTGAAAGAAATTTGGAAAGGTAGGATTTAATTGACTTTACTCAGAAAATTAAACCTATTTGAAGTTCAAGTATCTATAGCAAATGAATCTGCTTCTTCAGATATTGATTCCGGAGTGACGTCGGAGGGTTCAGACTTATTTTCTATAATTTTCGGTGCTGGTCTTTGCCACGCAGTGAGATGTACACCAACTTTGTCGTAAAAGTCAGGTACTAATTGCTCAAGGTCTTTAATGAAGTTGCGCTGTTGGGTAAATCGAATCCCCAAACAGTTTGACTCAAACAAGTGAAAATTTTTGGGCACACTATTGAGTTTAAATTCATCTACCAAGTCGTTATTTTTTTCAATATCTAGTAACGAATGCTGTGTGAACCCTTTACTATTTTCCCAAGTAATCCGTAGATGCAAATTATCTAATTCGCTTGTTTTGATTTGGCGCAGCAGCCAATTCACTCGTGCTTTTGTTGTTTTTTTGTTTCTTGGTGCATTGAGCGTCATTCCTATGTCTACGCAACGCCGTGCCAGATCAGCGACGATGTCAATCGGGGCAGCGGCTCCAGGAATATCTAGAGCAACTGCAAGCTGCCTTTTGCTGCATAAATTTGCGAGTTCAGATTGGAATCTCAAGTCCGTATTTAGAAAATGTTTTCTAGGCAATTTTATTGTAACTGGTGTTGCCGTCATGCGGCTTAGGGCTAGGGATAAATCACGAATTTCTTGGTGCCAAGCTCCTAGGATTATTTGTGCTTCATCAGGTTGGGTGGCGATATCGCCTCCTGCTGAAATAAATTTGTTCAGCTCAGTCCACTCTCGTGGCATTTGGTCGAAACCTCTGACTCCTGCGCTTTCATGGGCAAGAAACCGCCGCAATTCATTGAGTAGGAAAATAAAATCTTTGTTAGAGTTACCCTCCGCGCTAATGAGCAAGTCAACTGTGGTTAAAACGTGCATCCAAGACCAATGGATCACGGGAATTTTTGAGCGGCTCTTTCTGACAGATTCAATGGGGTGAGAAGTCGGGACCGTAGTGAATTGGTTAGAAATTGTAATGAGACAATCGATCCCATTTGCCCTAGCCAGATTGCGGTAATCTTCAATTTGTGATTTGTCCAGTTGGTTTTTCCCAATTTTCACTTCAAAAATTGCTTTCCATTCTCTCTTCCCGATGCGCAGAACGATCATACCGTCGGGGCGAAGGTTTCTGTCGTCGGGTAAAATGGAAGGAACGACCTCAACATAACATTCAATTTTACATCTTTTACCAATTTTTTGATTAGCGCTTTTAAGGAGTTCCTCAGCAAGTATTTGGACCCTTGCCATGCATGACAGAAATGCCGCCATGGTTCTCTTTTCTTTGGAAGTATCTGAAAGAACCGAGAACAGGCGGGGAGGTTCTCCTTGGGATAGATATTCCGGCAACTCATGATTTGACATAATGTTTCTCCTAATACAATCCCACCTTAATACAATAACCTCAATGGCGATGCAAATATAATTTCACCTGTTGTAGATTTTTATCTCGAATCGGCTTCTCAAATTATTCTTGTGCTGGCTTTTATTTTACGAGGGTAATTATATGACTTGTTTACTCAAAACTCTTGTTAGCTGCTAAAAAATCAGTGATTCCCCAGTAATTTCTTAATAGACGTTGGATACTTCATTGACTTTCTGTAACTACTCAGGTAGTATCAGTGTCAGATTAGTAAAGCATCATCGGCTGAACAAGGATCTTGTGGAGGACTAGTATTTTAAGTGTCAGGTGCTGGTGCCTCGGAAGCAAACCGTACCATCAGCCCACCCGGATTGGTTCCCAAGGCATCAAGTGCGTTCACCCTGCGTTTGCGGTTGGCCTCTCACACACTGCGTGGAACCGCAAATTCTCGCACTTCGGCTTCGGTTCGAAAGCTCCTTGAGATCTTCTGCTTGAGTTTCACAGGACGTATATCTCGCTCAGCCAGATTATTGGTGGCGGGAACAGGCGGGTTATGGAGACACCGCAGAGTAGCCTCACGATGATGACCGAAGCGGAGGACCCAGTTATGACTTGGTCGCCGGCGGCGGCGCTCCCGATCCTTTTGGGGCAAGGAGTCACGTTGGTTATGATCGTGAAGACTATATTGCACAAGGTGGTCAAAGCGTTTTTCTATTGACTACCTGAGTAGTTACGACTTTCTTTTTTTTTATGCTGCTTCGCTTGTTACCATCTCGTACATTTCCGCTTCCGGGTCGTCTAGTGGTACTTGTTCCTCGAGTGCTTGTTCCAGTGTTAGATCCGGTTGGAGGAGTTCCACTAGCAGTCGAGCGTACGTTCCCTCCCACAGTGCCTGATTGAACCTCACTGCCATCTGCATTACGCCCGGTGTTTGTTCCGGGTACTGATTCAGATACATTGACACTGGATTCGAGAACACCGGTATTTTCAGTATTTCCGCGAACTGTTGCGTCATTTTGAGTTTCGCCCACGGATCCCACTGATCCCCGTTCGGATCCCTCCTTGACCTTTCTATTGGTATTGGTGGTATCTTGATAGCCATTTTCTCTCATCCTCTCCATTAAGTTATAAATTTTTTCAACTGAATCAAGGATTCTGAATCTTGACACCGGGATCATTTTATCTTCGTCATGTGGTTTTCTAGTTTTTTGGAAGACGAATACCAGATTATAAAAAATGTCCACCCGAAAAAATAATAACTAAAATAGCGTTCTGACCCATCTAGTAAACTGCTCACCACGCCTTCTTGTTCTTCTCTGAGAGGTAGTACAATTTTTTTTGGTCACTCAAGATCTCATGAAAAACGACGCCATAATGTGGGGTGTCATATTGCCAATGGTGGCTATTTTAACCTCAATCAGAGAAGTTTGTTTGGATATAAGAATGTTTAAACCCTTTGTTAACAATTAATGCTATAGTGATGATAGAATGAAAGTGTTCTTAATATGAATTCATAATTTTTTGCTCGTCAATTAGGTATTAGAACCAATATTCCCCAAAGGGTTTCGGTCGTACAAGGTTGAAATAAAACTTCCAACCTAAACCCAAAACAGTCAGAAACAGCTTGAAAAATTATGATTTAACAAATAATCTAATCTCACCCCGTATTTGAACTTTAAAAATCCAATATTGTTATGAAAGCGTACGCACATTCTGGAAAAAATAAAGACCGAAGTGACTGGCAGCCACTTGAGAGTCACCTTTCAAATGTTGCAAAACTTGCGGCAAATATTGCAGAACCGTTTAATCTATCAAAAATCTCTTACCTTGCCGGAGCTTTTCATGATTTCGGAAAGTATAATCCTGAATTTGATAAGGTTTTGACTGATGATTCAAAGAAAGTTCGAGTTGACCATTCTACCGCTGGCGGGAGATACTTGATTGACTTCGCAAAAGATCCTAATCAGAAGCTAATAGCTCGATTACTTGCTCATGTAATTCTCGGACATCACGCTGGTCTACCAAATACCTTAGATAATACAAATTCAAATCTTACAAAGCGAATAAGTTCTCATAAGAATAACACTATACCAGAATTAAATAAAAAAATTAATTTGCTTATGCACTGCGCCCCAGGAGACCTTACGGCATCTGCTCATGAAATACTCTCAAAAATTCGGTCTAAAAATACTGCTGGTTTTGATTTGTCAGTAGCAGGTAGGATGATTTTCTCTTCCCTTGTCGATTCAGATTATCGTGATACTGAGTTATTTTATCAAAATCTAGAAGGTCGCTTACCCGAAAGAACGCAAAGCGATTTAAGAGAAAAAATACAATATCTACTAGATTCCTATAATCAACACATGGATAAACTGATTTCGTCGGGTAAGAATTCTGAAGTGAACACTCATCGGCTTAATACTCTCAAGCATATCCGTAAAAATGCAATAATGAAGCCCGGATTGTTTACCCTTACTGTGCCCACAGGAGGTGGCAAAACACTCGCTTCTATGGGATTTGCATTAGATCATGCCAAAAAATTTGGACACCGAAGAATAATTTATGCAATCCCATACACATCAATTATTGAACAAACCGCATCCGTATTTTGTAATTTGTTTGGTGATGAGGATGTTGTTCTAGAGCATCACTCATCAATTGATGAAAAAGGAAGTTTAGAGGCCCAAAAAAAACTTAGGCTCGCAATGGAAGATTGGGCTCGACCAATCATTGTTACTACAAATGTACAATTATTTGAAAGTTTATTCTCAGTGCGTCCTTCAAAATGTCGAAAAATTCATAACATCGCAAATTCAATAATCATTTTAGATGAAGCACAATGTTTGCCACGGCATCTATTAATGCCAGTACTAGCAATGCTTGATGTATTATGTTCCCACTATGGGTGTAGTGTTATTTTTTGCACCGCAACACAGCCAGCTTTTGATAGTCGGCAATTAAGAAATGGGGGCTTAAAATTAGAGGGGAGGGAATTAGCACCAAAACCAGTTGAAGCTGCAAAGAGAATGCAACGTGCTCGCGTTATTGATGCAGAATCTATGTCAGATGAAAATTTAATTTCCGAATTAAAACATAATCGCCAAGGGGTCGTCATTTTAAATACTCGTGAGCATGCCCTAGAACTCTATGAATTAGGTAAAGAAAATAACCTTAAAGGCTTAATTCACCTTACAACTAGGCAACACGCTCACGACCGTAAAGAAATCCTAAAGGAGGTAAACAGGAGACTAAAAGAGGGGATGGATTGTCGACTAATTGCCACAAGCTTAATTGAAGCAGGTGTTGACCTTGATTTTCCTATTGGGTGGCGAGCCGAAGCTGGCTTAGATAGCATCATTCAGGCTGCTGGGAGAGTGAATAGAGAAGGAAGAAATTCACTTGAAAAAAGTATCCTGAAAGTCTTTAAACCTGTAAAGGACCAAAATCCTCCACCTGAAATTGCTTTAGACGCTGAGGCGACTTGGCGAATTGCTGGAAAACACGAAAGTTTGGTTGCCCCGGAGGCAATTAGGGATTGGTTTGAAGAAATCTACTGGCAAAAATCCCCTGAATTCATGGGGAAAGAATTAGTAGATAAATTTAAGCTTGGCAGTGAAGAACCAATTTTACCTTACCGGTGTGTGTCTAATGAGTTTGAACTGATCCAAAATAATATGGTTCCAGTAATAATATTGCTGGATTCTCAAGGTGATAATATTTCAAAAAAGTTAAGTGACCGATCAATAAAATCGTATGATATAGCTCGTCAAGTGCAAAGTTTCTCAGTTCAGGTTCCAATGAAGGTTCGTTGCGATTTAATTGAAAACGGTCACGCATCTTACAAATCACCTGAAATCAGGGGAGACCAGTTTTGTGTTTTAGAAAATATTTCATTATACACTTATGAAACGGGTTTAAATTGGCGGGAATTAGATTATATTGGCAGAGGATATAATGTAATATGATTAACCCAAGCAATAAACAAACTAAGCAAAATTATGGAATTTGCCTCCATGTATGGGGGAAATATGCGCTTTTTACTAGACCTGAGCTAAAGGTTGAGAGAACAAGTTATGATGTCATGACTCCATCAGCTGCTAGGGGTATATTGGAGGCAATTTACTGGAAACCCCAAATAAGGTGGGTCATTGACCGCATTCATGTGTTAAAGCCAATAATATTTCAATCAATACGGCGCAATGAGGTTGGGAAAATAGCAACCAAAGGGTCATTAAGTTTATTTATTGAAGAGGCCAGACAACAAAGAGCATCCTCAGTTATCGTGAATCCAGACTATTTGATAGAAGCTCACTTTGTTATACTAGGAGACACAAATCAAGATAATAATAGTGCCAAACATTCAGAAATGTTTAAACGACGAGCACGAAAAGGTCAATGTTTTCATCAACCATGTCTTGGTACTCGTGAGTTTGCGGCACATTTTGAGCTAATTGATTCTGATAAAAATCTTCCTAGAGTAAATATTGATGATCAAAATTACGAATTAGGATTTGGTTCTCCACGTGACCTCGGGTTTATGCTTTGGGACATTGAACATGAAGACCCCAACAAAATACCACTTTTATTTAGGGCAACTTTGAAAGAAGGCATTATTGATGTTCCTCAACCTGGAAGTGAAAAAATAAAAAAATGAGTCTCTTTTCTAGTCTAATCACAGCATATCAACAATTGCCCGAAGAACGGAGGCTTAAATTTGGCTATGCAAACCAAAAAATTTCATACTGTATCATATTAAAGGATCGCGGGAATGATTTTGATGTCATGGACCTACGACAAACCCAAGCAAAATCGACTCATTCATATCCAAAGGTTCTTCCTTTACCTTCCTCACCAAGTCGAACAGGCAAAAAGTTAGCCCCACACTTTTTGTGGGATAATATGGTATACCTGTTTGGAGTCGATTTTAATGACAAAAATAAGTGCTTTGAACTTGTTAAAACTGATTTCGGAAAACGAAAACACGATGAGTTTAAAACAAAGCACTTAAATTTTTTAAGCGAATGTGAACACATTGAAATCAAGGCCTTTTGTAAATTTATCAGATCTTGGCTTCCAAATAAAAATCAGTTTCAGAAACTTACGAATAAAATAAAATCTACAGAAATGGTAAATTGTATTTTTGCACATGAAGATACTTATCATGATCGATTTCTCCATCAGAACCATGAAATTGAAAAACTCTGGTCAATCAAAATGAATGGATGGCATGATAAGACAACTAAATTAGGTCAATCCGTCTGCTTTTTGACTGGCGAACACGGACCTATTGAACCAACCCACCCGTATATTAAAGGAGTATGGGGCACACAATCAAGTGGTGCTCCACTAATTTCATTTAATCTCCCCCCATTTAAATCGTATGGTCGTGACCAAGGTGATAACGTTCCTATTTCATCACATTCTGCATTTTCATATTCAACTGCTTTAAATGCTTTTCTCAATGATAACACTCATAAAATTCGAATAGGCGAAACCACGGTTGTTTTCTGGTCATCTTGTTCCAATGCAAAAACCTCTGAGGAGGCAGTTTCGATTTTTTCTGAATTTCTCAATCCAAGAACAGAAGAAGAAATTTCTGACATAAAGATAAAAGATAAATTACAAGCCATTAAACGTGGCGATAGCTTATCTAATTTAGAACTTGATGATAACATTGAATTCTTTGTTTTAGGTCTTTCCCCAAACAAAAGCAGAATTTTTGTAAGATTTTTTTGGGAAGGAACTTTTGGACATCTAATTGATAACTTTCGCAAGTACATTGCAGAAATTAAAGTTTCAGAAAGTGAAAATAATTATTCTATTATGAAAATCGTAACAAGTCTTGCAGTCCAGAATAAAAGAGAGAATATTATTCCTAGACTAGCTGGAGAGTTTTTGGATTCAATTTTATCTGGTAAACCTTATCCTCTCAGTCTATTAACAAACTCATTAATTCGGATTAGGGCTGATGGAAATATCTCAACTCCCAGAGTTGGGGTTATGAAAGCAATTTTAATACGAAATTTAAAAAGAGAGGTACCAATGACTCTAAATAAAGATTTTTCGGATAGAGGCTATGTTCTTGGACGTTTGTTTGCCGCTTATGAAAAAATTCAAGGCGATGCACTCGGGAATGTAAATTCATCTGTCAAAGACAAATATTTTGGGCTTGCATCAGCTTCGCCCCAACAAGCATTTTCAACGCTTATGGACGGCAGCCAAAAGCATTTAAGCAAAATACGCAAATCAAAGCCTGGTCAGGCGGTCAATCTTGAAAAATTAGTTGGTTCCATAATGGAATTAATGGCCCCTGACAAAGACCCAATACCAATATCACTTAACCTTTCTGAGCAAGCCATGTTTGGTATTGGTTATTACCATCAGCGCAACGATTTTTTTAGGAAAAAAGAAAGTTCTATTCAAACTAATGAGGTATCGAAATGACAGAGTTGAACTGCAGACATGATTTTACGTTAATTTTTGATGTAAGGAATGGTAATCCCAATGGTGACCCCGATGCGGGAAATATGCCACGTTACGACCCTTTCACCAACCAAGGATTAATTACCGACGTGTGTATCAAACGTAAAATTCGCAATTATGTGCAATTATCAAAAAATGATACCGATGGCTTTCGTATTTACGTACAAGAAGGTGATATATTAAACGAAAAGCATCGTGAAGCATATAAGGCACTCGAAATACCTGAAACAAACAAAGCACTTAACAATCCAAAAGAAAAAAATGTGGACAAACTAAGAAATTGGATGTGTACAAATTTTTTTGATATACGAACGTTTGGAGCTGTTATGTCAACAAAAGTAAATTGCGGCCAAGTAAGGGGCCCGGTGCAGTTAACATTTGCTTCTTCTGTGGAACCTATACATCCTTCTGAAATCACTATAACTCGTATGGCAGCTACAAACGAGAAAGAACAAAAAGAGAGATCAGAAGGATCCGATGAGGAGCGTAGTGAAAATCGTACTATGGGAAGAAAGCATATTGTTCCCTATGGTTTATATGTTGCCCATGGTTTTGTTTCAGCCGCACTAGCAAAAAATACTACTTTTGGTAATGAGGACTTAGAAATACTTTTTGAAGCAATGAAAAACATGTTTGAACATGATCGGTCTGCTGCTAGAGGTGAAATGGCAACGCGAAAATTAATTGTATTTCGGCATTCTTCAAAACTTGGGAATGCACCAGCACACAAGTTATTTGAATCTATTCAAATTGGACGAAGAATTGATAATAATTTTCATGAAATTACTGATAGAGAATTGGGGAATTTGCCTCCAGCGCGAAGATTCTCTGATTATATTATAAAAATTGATCATGATCAAGTGCCCAATGATGTGGAAGTTTTGGAGATTGTTTGATTCATCTAGAATACAAAACTCAAAATGATGACTTGCTAGTTCCAATTTCAGCTTTACAGCATGCGGCCTATTGTTTGCGGCAAGCTGCGCTAATTCACGTTGAAAGAATTTGGAAGGAAAACAAGTATACCGCTGAAGGTCGGATTCTACACTCTTTAGTTGATAAAGGTGGAAGTCGCAAAATTAGAGGTGTCAGGCGGGTTTATTCAATGCCGTTAGCATCTGAACGATTGAAATTAACGGGTGTTGCAGATGTTGTTGAATTTTTTGTAGAAAATGACAAAGAAGTTCCTTTTCCAGTAGAATACAAAAGAGGATCACCTAAGCGTTTTCTTGCTGACGAAATTCAACTTTGCGCTCAAGCATTGTGCCTTGAAGAAATGACGGGTATCATTGTTGATTCTGGAGCGATATTTTACGGTGAAAATAAACGGCGTGTTAAAGTCACTTTTGATAGCAAATTGAGAAAGATTACAGAAGAACTTGCATTTGACCTTTTTCGTATAATTAGTGAATTTAAAACACCTCCACCAACGACTCATAAAAATCGATGCCGAAACTGTTCTCTTTATGATCAATGCCAACCAAAAGTTGTTGTAAGGTCTGCTCATAAATGGCGGGAAAACGAATTAAATAAAGCCATAAATGAAGAAATTACTTAATACCGTCTATGTAACTTCACCTGAAGCGTTGTTGCGAAAAGATGGCGAAAACCTCAAAGCAGAAATTGAAGGTAATGAAAAAGCCCGCTTCCCTTTGCATATGCTCAATTCAATCATTGTCTTCGGACCTGCACTACTTACACCTGCATTAATTTCTGATTGTGCTGAAAAAGGTATAACAATCACTTTATTGAATAGATTTGGAAAATTTAAGGCAAGAATTGAGGGACCCGTTTCAGGAAATGTATTACTCCGTAGATCTCAATATGACCTAGCAAATTCTGCTACCGAAATTGTTCGGTCAATAGTTATAGGGAAAGTTGCTAATCAACGGTCGGTTATTCGGCGGCATATTCGCGATTACGGCGATGACATGGAACAAAGCAATTATTCAGAACTAGAAACTTCTTCTAAGGAGTTAAATGCACTACTACGAACGGTCCAAAAACCTTCTCTTTCAATAGATCAACTTCGAGGCATTGAAGGAAAAGCTGCAGAAAGTTATTTTGGAGTTTTTGATCACCTTATACGTTCAAAATCTGAAATGTTTCGTTGGAAAGGTCGTTCAAGGCGCCCACCCCTAGACCCAATTAATGCACTACTTTCTCTATTTTATGTTATTTTAACACATGAATGTCGTTCTGCTTGTGAGGCTGTTGGTTTAGACCCTGCGGTCGGATTTCTTCACAAAGTTCGTCCAGGTCGTCCTAGTCTAGCACTAGACTTAGTGGAAGAATTCCGTGCCCCATTTGCTGACAGACTTGCTTTGACTCTCATTAACCGCGGGCAAATACGTTCAAATGATTTTCACTATAAAGAAAGTGGTGCAGTACTGCTAAAGGATAACTCACGTCAAAAGGTATTAGATGCCTGGCAAGAACGAAAAAAAAGAACAAGGATTCACCCTTTTCTCAATGAGCGAACACCAATTGGACTAACGCCGTTTATTCAAGCGCAATTGCTTGCAAGACATCTTCGAGGCGATCTTGACTGCTATCCTCCTTGGTTTTGGAATTAATATGCTAATACTTGTCACATATGACGTTGGTAATCAAAAAGAAGGAGGCTCTAAACGACTGAGAAAGATAGCGCGAGCATGTCTGGACTATGGTCAAAGAGTGCAGTTTTCTGTATTTGAAATTGAAGTTGACCCCGGTCAGTGGGTAAAACTTAAATCAAGGTTGGAAAAAGAGATAGACCCAAAATATGATAGCCTTCGCTATTATTATCTTGGAGCCAATTGGAAGCGCCGCGTGGAACATGTTGGTGCCAAACCAGCACTGGATTTACACTCAACTTTAATTGTTTGAATTTCATTGCGAACATATAGTGTATCAAAAATACTGACTGTTTCGCAAAAATTCTAAATCTTAAATTTCCATAGCAATACTGGTTAATATTTCCATATTGGATTGCGATATTTAATTTTTATCTGTCTAAATTGATAAGAAACTATGTGGTTCGCAATTTAGTTTACATTGATATTGACTAAATCAGCATCCATATGAGTGGGGTCGCTCCCTACACGGGAGCGTGGATTGAAACAAATCCCGGCAAGATGACCTCATCATCATTGACGAGGTCGCTCCCTACACGGGAGCGTGGATTGAAACATGGATTAAAGGAGTCATAGTTGTGACGGGGACATGGTCGCTCCCTACACGGGAGCGTGGATTGAAACCTTTCTTTCCTGCCTTGGAACCCAGAGATATAAGGTCGCTCCCTACACGGGAGCGTGGATTGAAACCTTAATTTGTTGAGTGAAGTTATCGGGGTTAGACAAGTCGCTCCCTACACGGGAGCGTGGATTGAAACGCTTGGTCAAACCAATTCGTAACGCAAGCCAGCCGTCGCTCCCTACACGGGAGCGTGGATTGAAACCCTCGAAGAGTGAAGACAATGCTCTCTCCGTTTGTCGCTCCCTACACGGGAGCGTGGATTGAAACAATCCCTCTCCACGTTTGACCCTCGAACGCAATAGTCGCTCCCTACACGGGAGCGTGGATTGAAACACCAAACAAAGCGGTTCCCGACCCTTGCTCCCCGAGTCGCTCCCTACACGGGAGCGTGGATTGAAACTAGTTTTTCGAGGGAGAACCGTATAAAGCCAATTGTCGCTCCCTACACGGGAGCGTGGATTGAAACTGTTTAGCGGCTTTAACAAATTGCTCATTACGAGGTCGCTCCCTACACGGGAGCGTGGATTGAAACGAGTGAGTGGAGAAAGTTTTAAGATTGGATCTTTGTCGCTCCCTACACGGGAGCGTGGATTGAAACTTCTGTCCTCGGGTTTTCTTCAGTAAAAATATCGGTCGCTCCCTACACGGGAGCGTGGATTGAAACACGCATTTTATTACTGCACTCTTTACAGCGACTAGTCGCTCCCTACACGGGAGCGTGGATTGAAACATTAAAGCCGAGGAAGTGGATAAGTTAAACGCATTGTCGCTCCCTACACGGGAGCGTGGATTGAAACCGTATATGCTTCGGGGTGCTTCAACAACACATCAGTCGCTCCCTACACGGGAGCGTGGATTGAAACCCGCCGAGTGAGGGGTAGAAAGGAATATTAGCTAAGTCGCTCCCTACACGGGAGCGTGGATTGAAACATTGCTTTGCGCTTGGCGGGGATTGATATCCTCAGTCGCTCCCTACACGGGAGCGTGGATTGAAACCCGGTTGGGAGTGAAGACCAGTTACATTGGAGTTAGTCGCTCCCTACACGGGAGCGTGGATTGAAACAACCAGTAAAGGATAATAATATGTCTCTAAATCAAGTCGCTCCCTACACGGGAGCGTGGATTGAAACACCGAGGGAAATGTCTAGGACCCCTCAATGTAGGGTCGCTCCCTACACGGGAGCGTGGATTGAAACATTCTTACCGCCGATTCGAAAGACGGAATACCGACGTCGCTCCCTACACGGGAGCGTGGATTGAAACAAACCTCATTTGTGACTATATAAATGTATCAATAGTCGCTCCCTACACGGGAGCGTGGATTGAAACTACTGGGCGACAAAATCGACAAACGGAGTGATACGGTCGCTCCCTACACGGGAGCGTGGATTGAAACTATAACGCTAGCAAATCACTCAAGGGAGTGATTCGTCGCTCCCTACACGGGAGCGTGGATTGAAACGTTGACGGGTAACCACAAATAGAGACCTGGGGATGTCGCTCCCTACACGGGAGCGTGGATTGAAACATCGCAGCCACGAAAATAAGAGCTGGGACGAGCTGTCGCTCCCTACACGGGAGCGTGGATTGAAACAGCCCTCTAGTGCCGTCTTCAGTACGCACGAAAGCGTCGCTCCCTACACGGGAGCGTGGATTGAAACTCTTCAACCCGCAAATTCCTTTGTAGGGTAGGATTGTCGCTCCCTACACGGGAGCGTGGATTGAAACTTTGCACAAGGTCGG
>Ga0209543_1002475_pt1 | contig 13280 bp, 9 predicted proteins | sample MesohylFT_FD_187296 | JGI IMG/M metagenome (GOLD analysis project Ga0209543, IMG submission 187296) | Host-associated microbial community of the marine sponge Aplysina aerophoba from Gulf of Piran - sponge mesohyl, lysed by freeze-thaw... | ecosystem: Host-associated > Porifera > Sponge >...
ACCGCCGCGGCCACAACGGCGAGGGCCTGCCCTCCCGCCGCGTTGGCCGTGTCCACCACGATCGTCGATCCTCCGGCCTCACGGGCGCCGAGCACCGCCGACCGGTGGCAACTCGACAGCCGCTCCGACAGGGTCAGCACCAGTACGCCGTCGGCGCTCTGGCGTTCTTGCACAGCGCGGGTGAACGCTCCCGGGCTCGGCGCCGCGGTGCTGAGAGGCCCCGCTGTGAGGAGTTGGTGGGGCGCCAGGGCGTCGTCGGCGACCTCGTTGCCGTCGACAGTGAGCAGGATCGGCACGACGCTGATGTCCAGCTCGCGTTGCAGTGCCCGCGGCAGTGCCGCGGCGCTGTCGGTCACGACGGCAACGGTCACGCGGTCACCGCTGCCGCGCGGATGCCCCACGATGGTGCGGCCGCTGCCGGGGCGCGGTCATCGGCGCCGATGTGTGCCAGGACAGTCATGAGGTGTTGCTGTCCTCCGGCTCCTCCGAGGGGCCGGCGCGGACCGCCGCGGCGCTGCCGACGACGAGGATTCCCGAAGCCAGGAGTACGAGCCGAGTCCCGCTGAGCGTCCAGACGTCGAAGATCGTCACCTGGTCGAGGAAGTCACGGATCGCGCCGGCCACCACGGCGGCGAGCCCCAACGCCATCCGGATGACCATATGGAACGCGGCGAACGCAAGGCCGCGTTCTATCTCGGTGGTGCCCGACTGCAGGGCCGTCATGCCCGACGTGAGCGCCACCGTCGCCGCCAGACCGAAGCCGAACGCCCCCAGGTAGGTCAGCCAGAGCACGGGGCTGAGGCTCATACAGGCCACCAGGGCGCCCATGGTCAGGGTGCCGTACCGGGTCATCTGCATCAGCGGGAGCGCGAGTTGGGTGACGATGATCAGGCCGGCTCCCGCGCCGGTGCCGAAGATGGCGATCAGCACCCCGAATTCCAGGTTCGATGCCGCCAGTTCCACGAGCACCAGGCTCAGACCCAGGGAGAACAGGGCTCCGAGTCCGAGCGCCACCGCAGCGGCGGCGGGCATCACCGAGCGGACGAGAGGAATGCGCGCGGCGTCTCGCAGACGTCCCATACCGGTGTCCGCGGCCACGATGCCGGTCGGCTTCTTCAGGGGTGCCATACGGGCGATGAGCACAGCCGAGGCGAGGTACGTCAAGGCGTCGATCCAGAACACGGTGGCGTGCGGGCGCGAGGCCAGCCAGCCCTCATCCGCGAACGGAAGCAGGGTCAGCGCGGCGAAGGCGCCCGCGCCGATGGGGATGCTGCCGAACGACGAGCCAAGCATCAGACTGTTTGCGGTGGGGAGGTCGTCGGCCTCGGCGAGATCCGGAACGGCGGCGTCGCGAGCGGACAGGAAGATGACGCTCGCCGCCTCGAGGACGAACGCCCACAGGTAGATCCACCAGAGCTGGGCGATGAGGGGAATGATCGCCACGATCCCCATGCGCAGGAGGTCCGTCGCCAGCATGGTGCGGCGCCGGTCCCAGCGCAGCGACACCCTGGCGGCCACCGTGCCGCCGAGGGCAGCCGGCAGCAGCCGCAGCGTCAAGATGCCGCCCACGGCGCTCGTCGAGGACGTCACCTCCCAGGCCAGCGCCATGAGCGCGAACGTGGCCATCCAGTCGCCGAGGCCCGAGACTCCCTGGCCGATGAGCAGGCGCCGGAAGTCGGCGCCGCCCAGCACGCGCCGCAGCGAACTCACGGCGTCGCCCCGGTGGCGGCGGTGCTCGAGCACTCCGGTCTCATGGCGAACCGTCGTTGTCGCATCCCAGGCGCTGCAGCGCGACGCGCACCCGCCGGCCTGCCGGGGGCATGGTGTTGTTGGCGGTGAGGCGCTTCAGCAGCATCGGTGCCACGACCACCGCGCCCGCAATCGCGGCGTCGCGCCCTCCCCACGCCAGTGCCAGCAGCGGCAGCGCCACCATGGCACCGAACGACACCAGTGCCGTCTGGCGCACCGCCCTACCGATCACCAACCCTGCCAGCAGCAGCACGGCCCCGGGCCAGTAGACGACCGCCAGCGCCCCCATGGCTGGGGAGACGCCGCGCCCTCCGGCGCCCCGTAGGAATGGCGACCAATTGTGCCCGGCGACCGCCGCGCCCGCCGCCAGGGCGCTCACGACGGGCGCCGAACCGGCGGCGAGGACGCCGGGAGCTGCCTTGGCGACGTCCATGATCCCACCGACTGCAAGGGGAGCGAATCCGGCCACGCGGTACAGCGCGGTGCCCGACACCGTGCCGCTGCCGACGGAGCGGAGATCGGTCCCTGAGACCGACTGCGCCAAGAGGTTGGAGAACGGGATCGCCCCCAGCGCGAAGGAGACGATCACGATGCGGGCGCCCTCCGCGGCGAGGTAGTCCTGGGTCACGAGCAGCGAAGCGGCAGATAGCACGACGACCGCGCCGGCCACGAGGACCGCGAGTCGGCGGGCGATGGTTCGGTGGCGCCGCGTTCGCGCCGCGCCGGAGGACGCACATGGTCTCGCGCCCGGGTGCCTCACGACTCGGGGACCAACTCGATTTTCCCCGCAGGTACCGAGCCGGTGGTCTCGCCGATGACTGCGGCCCGGTGCCCGGCAGAGGTGAGGGCGCCGACGAGGTCACCGGCGACACCGGGTGGGCACGCCAGGAGCAGGCCGCCGGAGGTCTGTGGGTCGGCCAGGATGTTGAGGAGGGCGGTGTCGGACCCCTGCTCGCGGTGCCGGAAGCGGAGGTGGCTCCGGACAGCGTCGAGGTTGCGGCCCGTCCCGCCGGGGACGTGCCCGGCGGCGGCCAGGGTCGTGACATTCGCCAGCAGCGGGACCTCGGCCGCGTGCACGACTGCGCCGGTGCCGCTTGCTGCGCACATCTCCTGGAGATGCCCGAGGAGTCCGAACCCGGTCACGTCGGTCGCCCCCGTGACACCCGCCTCGGACGCCAGGGTCGACGCCGTGTCATTGAGCCGGCACATCTCGGTCACCGCGGCCTCGAACACCTCCCCGCCGAGGGCGGGGTCGCCGGGCGCCAGGCGCTTGTGCGCGGTCGTGATGATGCCGGTTCCCAGCGGCTTGGTGAGGACGAGGCTCTGGTCCGACTCGGCGCCCCCGCAACGCATCAGCCGGTCGGCCTGCACCTCGCCGGTCACCGCCTGGCCGTACACCGGCTCCGGCCCGTCGGTGGTGTGCCCGCCGACGACACCCCAGCCGCCCTCCTGCGCCATCGCCGCGCCGCCGGCCAGCACGGCGGCCAGCAGATCCAGAGGCAGGCGATCCTTCGGCCACACGACGACGTTGAGCGCGAACAGCGGGCGCCCACCCATGGCGTAGACATCGCCGGCCGCATTGGCGGCGGCGATCCGTCCCCACGTCTCGGCGTCGTCGACCACCGGCGGGAAGAAGTCCACCGTCGACACAAGGGCGCGCCCGTCCGGCCGGCGCCACACCGCGGCGTCGTCGCCGGTGCCGATCAGCAGATCGGCGTGAGTCTGAGTTGGGAGCGAGCGCAGGACCTGCGCCAGGTCACCGGGACCGAGCTTGCCGGCTCAACCCGAGCCGTGGCTGTACTGCGTCAGGCGGTACGTCATGGGGAAATCCCGTGTCGTGTCTCGTATCGAGTCATGGCGGGATGCCCCGCCGCCGTCAACGCTAGTTCTCGTCGCGCGGCGCGGCCGTACCGTCCCATGTCCCAACCGCGGTGTGCCCTCCGGCCATCATGGACAAAGCACCCGGCGTCGGCGTTCGTTCAGCGTTGGCAGGCCGGGCAGTAGGTGGTGTTGCGGGCATCGAGGACGCGACTCCGCAGTTCCGCACCACAGCGGCGGCAGGGCTCGCCGCGGCGGCCGTAGCAGTCCAGGTGGGCGAGATTGTCGCCGCCGGACCCCATCAGCGTGCGGTAGTCGCGGAAGGTTGTGCCGCCGTGGGAGATGGCCTGCTCCAACACGTCACCGATGGCGGCATGCAGGGACACCGCCTCCGTCCGGGTGATGCGGCGCTTGGCCGGGTTGATGCCCGATCGCCAGAGCGCTTCGTCGGCGTAGATGTTGCCGAGTCCCGCCACCGGCCGCTGGCTCAGCAGCTGGGTCTTCACCTTCCGCGTGCTGGCGCGCAGCGCCGACCAGAGTCCCGCGGCGCTGAACTCCTCGCCCAGCGGCTCGGGTCCGAGCCGCGCCAGCGTGGGAATGGTCCCGTAGCACCCTGCGGGCACTACCCGCACCCTCCCGAACCGGCGAACGTCGTGCAACTCCAGCACCGACCCGTCGTCGAGACCCCACCAGGCCCGTACGTAGTGGTCGCTGGGTACCTCGGCGGCGGCGAATTGCAGCCTCCCCGTCATTCCGAGATGTACCACCAGCTCTCGGCCGTCGCTCAACGCGACGATCAGGTACTTGCCCCGGCGGGCCACACCGCCGACGGTCGTCCCGGCGGCGGATTGGGCGGGGAGGAATTTCTCGCTGGGGTGGCCGGTTGCCTCGACGATGCGGCGTCCCACCAGCCGTGGTTCCAGCTGGCGGCGGATCGTCTCGACCTCGGGCAGCTCAGGCACCGCAGACCTCGATGGGGAACGCGGTTGTGGCTCCATCGCGGGATCCGCGCCTCCACATCAGTGGTCGGAGCGGGCGTGGAGACCGGTATCGTTTCACAGGGATCGAGTATGCCTCTAGGAGCCGAGCCCGACCGCTATCGGTGGAGTCGCCCCGCAGCCCGTGCGGGAGACATCGCCATTCACGGACTGCCGCTCCGGAGTTCGTTCTGCGGCTGCATCGGGCGTTTGTCCGGAGAGCCCCCCGTGCGATCATGGCGGTGTGGTGGGGCTTGGGCCCGGTGCTCGGAGGCATCACCGAGCCGGCAGCAGCGTGTGATGGTCCGAGTAGTGCAGCGAGGAAAGTGCCACGCACCTACTACAACGAGTTTCCGGGGCGGCTGCACGCCGAATTGGCAGCGGCTGAACGTGCCGGGATTGCGGCCGCCCGAGTGCCGAGCGCGGACTTCGACGCATTCGCGGCGGAGGGAGAACGAATGATCTATGTCCTTGCTGGTGAGACGCTTCTCGTGGCTCCCCGGTTCGCACGGGGTGAGGAAATGACACATGGGGCGCTAGCCAACGGAGGTCCTGTGCAAGCGGCAGGAGAACTTGAGGTGGTCCAGTTCGGGGGCGTCACGACCGTGATCCACCTCGACAACAAGAGCGGACACTACCTCCCAGACTCCGAGAGTCTCATTGTCGCAGAGGAGGCGTTCGAGGCGCGCGGATTGCGGGTGAATCGGCACGGTGTCCATCTTCACGGTCAGGATGCGCCATGACCATTGGCAACTCGCCCGAGTTCGACCGCATCGATTCAATCCTTGAGCACATCGGTCGTGTTGTGGACGCAGATGAGTTCGAGAGGACTTGGGCCCAGGGCCTGGTTCAGTTCCGATCGCCGGGCGATCGAGAGCAGATCCTGGTTGCTGCTGGCCAGCGGCTTCGTGTATTCGACGGTGTCCCGCGTGACGCCTTGAGGCGCAGTTGGCTTCGAAGGGTCGCCGATGAGGTGAGATCTCGGGGCGACTCGGCGCTCGGCGAAGCCCTAGCCCCGCTCGCAAGTGTTGAGATGAGAGAGGCTTTTGCGTATGCCAAGGGAGACTTGGCGGAATTGCGAACGGCTCTCGGCACCAGGGAGAATCTGCACGAGTTCGCCCAGCGACTTCCTGCGGTTGCAGTCAGGGTGCGCGACCTCGGCCGATTGGCGGATCGATTGCGCGGCAGTGGGATACTGGCTCTCGTGAACAGGGACGACGCAGAGTTTGTGAGAGATTCCGCTGCCGGGCTGAAGTCTCGCCGTCACCTTGTCGCGACTGTGCCAGAGTTATTGCGGGTGGGTCGGGAGGACTTGCTCCAATGGGCATCGACGGCTGATGCTGAGCGGGAACTGCCCCGGCTGATTCGAGGTCTCATTGCCGAAACCGAGCCCTCCGCGGAGTGGATCGACATGCCCGCGGGGACAGGCACCTCGGCTCCTGGATTCGACGGAGTGGTCCGATGCTCGGACGGCAATCGGTTTGTGCCTGATGGTCTGTCTTCCTGGGAACTGTCTACCGAGCAGCAGACCGCGCACCGCAAGGCGTGCGAGGACTACGACAAGCGCGTACAGACCACCCTAAGTACCGAGCGTGCAGACACGGCATACGTCTCCGTGGTCTGCGCTCGTTGGACCAAGGCGCGTGACTTTGCTCACGAGATGTCGGAGCGTCGTGACTTTCGATCGGTCCAGGCTCTCAACGTAAGCAGCATTGAGGCCTGGCTCGAGTGCGCTCCGGCCACAACCATGTGGCTGCGCGAGAAGATGGGTAAGTCTGACGCTGAGGTGGGCTTGCTGTCGGCGTGGTGGCGTAGGTGGTTGACCTCGACAAGGATCCCGCTGGATGTCGGTGTCGTCCTTTCCGGGCGTGCTGATCATGCGGAGAAGCTGCGTGCGCGGTGCATGCAGCAACGCGGTGGCGTCATCACGATTGGTGGCGAGATGCATCGTGACGAGATTCTCGCGTTCGCGGCGGCCGCGCTCGTCGGGGGGCGTTCGGCCGAGTTGCCGTGTGAAGGTGTGCTCTATGTCGATGATGGTGCTACGGCGCGGCGCCTGCTGGCCGCAAGAGCGCCCAGCATGACGGTAGTCGTCCCGTCAGCCGACTTTGCGCCCCATCTGCCACCAGAGAGCGCTCACCGCCTGATCGTTCCGATACCTGGCAGTTCACGGGCTGACATCGTCCTGGACGCAGTGGATGGTGCCACCGTTGCAGATCAGATGAGAGCTGCGGGGGAGGATTTCTTCACCGCCGGCCAACTTGGGTCGCTAGCCCGTATGAGCCTCTTGACGCTCCGTCGAAGGTTGGCCACTGAACCGGATTTGCACCGACCTTCCTGGGCAGTGGGTGCTGTTGACAAGATCCTGCGCAGGAGCATCGTTCTCAATAGCTGGAACCAGGCCAGTGATGGCGACCGCAGCATCGTTGAGCGCTTTGTCGGATGCTCGCATGAGGATGTCGTTGAGGCCTTGCACAGAGTCGCCAGTGAGAACGAGCCGCCGATGCTGCTCACCGACGAGCGGTGGCATGTCGTCGCTCCGGCTGACGCATGGTTCCTGATCGACAACCAGATTTCGCGGGAGGATCTCGAGTCGCTTGGTGCAATCGCAGCCGAGGTGTTGACCGAGCCCGATCCGCTCTACGGATTGAGCCATACCGAGCGCTTGGCAGCACAGTTCGAAGGCGTCAAGGCCCGGCATTCACCGCAACTCCGGCGCGGTGTCGCCACGACGCTTGCGCTACTTGGAAGCTTCCCGCCGCGACTTCGAGGCGGTGTAGGGCCAGCCGTCAACGCTTCCGACCACATCGTGGCGCGGATCCTGCGCGCAGCGAACGACGATCCAGATCCGAAGACCTGGGTGTCAGTGGCCGAAACGCTGCCCCTGCTGGCGGAGGCTGCCCCGGCCCCGGTGCTGGCGGGTCTGCGGTCGTGCCTGGCCCAACCCCACCAATTCTCGAGCGTGCTCTTCGCCGATCGCCAACACGACGACTTCGGATTTCCCACGGATTCGCCGCACCTGCGTGTCCTAGACGCGTTGGAACTCTTGGCGGGGTCCACCGGTTACATCAAGCCGACGACCGATCTGCTTGCCGAGCTGGCTGAATCTGACCCCGGCGGCGGCTGGTCAAACCGTCCTCGCAAGAGCCTCGCAGAGATCATGTGCCCGTGGAGGCCCCATACCTCCGCCAGCAGCGAGCGACGATTGGAGGTCCTCGACATGCTCCGACGTCGACACGATGCCGTCGCATGGGATCTCATGCTGTCGATGCTGCCCGGTGGAACAGACACGGTGATGGACCGCCCCGGCCCACGATTCCGCCCCTGGATGGACTCAAGGCCCGTCGTCATGCAGATCGAACACGACCAACACGTCTCAGAGGTCGCGTCCCGACTCGTCGGCGATGCGGGGACAAAGCCAGAACGCCTTGCTGCTCTCGTCGAACGTGTAGGGGACCTCGCCGCCGCTGCTCGGGAATCGCTGCATGCGGCGTTGGATGCCATCGCTGACTCAGGCCCAAGTGAGGACATCAGGTCTGCTGTCTGGCCTGCTTTGCGTCGAATGATCTCCAGCCACCGCGACTTCAAGGACACAAGTTGGGCTATCCCCGAGATCGAGCTCGTGAAGTTTGAGGCGCTGCTCGAGCCCCTGCGTCCATCCGCACCGCTGAACGCGTATGGCTTGCTGTTCGGTGGCGGGTTCGGGAACATCGACGGGATATCGCCGCTGGACCATGAGGCGTACATGGAAGCGCTGGTGTCACGGCGGGTCAAGGCGGTCAAGGCGATCCTCGATACCCACGGCGTTGGTGCGGTTCTTGAGTTCGCTGCTGCAGTGAAGCAGCCATATGAAGTCGGGGTTGCCCTGGCAACAATCGGCACGGATTTCGATAGAGACATTCTCGCAACGATGAACGCCGCCCCTGAAGCGGTGACCCAAGCGGCGCTTGGCTACTTCTGCCGCCGTTTCAGCGAGTACGGGTGGGATGGCATCGGCCAGCTGGTCGAGCGCCATTCCGTGCCGGCACAGGTGACGGCTGATCTGTTCAGGGCGATCCCAGCGATGCAACGGCCCTGGAAGGAAATCAACGAGTTGGGCGGCGATGTCGCTGCCGAGTATTGGGCGCGCGCCGACCACTGGTACGTGGGGTCGCCTCCTAGTCTCGCCGATGTTCTTGAAGTGTCCCGGTGTCTGCGGGAGGCCGGTCGCGCTGCCTGCGCCGCGTCGCTTCTGGCACCCCAATTGCACACCCTCGGGTCTGAGCCGCAATTCGCAGAGGAGGCGGCTGCCTGTCTCGAAGAACGGATCGAACAGGAAGACCGACAGAATTCACGAACTAGCTCCCTGGACGGCTACTACTTGACCCTCCTGATGGAGGTACTGGACAGCCATCGTGAGCATCTCGGCCCCGGACGCGTCGCGGCGATCGAGTGGTGTTACTACCGGGCGCTGCGGTATGACTCAGATTTCACGGCGCCGAACCTATATCGCGAGTTGGCACAGAACCCCGACTTCTTCGTGTCGCTTGTCGAACTCGCGTTCAAGCCCGCCCATGCACTGCCAGAAGCTCGGCCAGAAGCGAGCGACGCCGATCGCCAACGGGCATACAACGCGCACAGCCTGCTCCGCTCGTGGCCATCGTCGCAGGTCTCGCCCGGTCTCGACGAGAATGGCGAATTCAACGAAGAGAAGCTCGACGACTGGGTCGACCATGTCCGGAACCGTCTAGCGGAAGTCGACCGAGCAGTCATCGGCGACCAGATGATCGGCGAGGCACTAGCGGCGTCACCCCCCGGCCCCGGTGGCGAATGGCCGAGCCTCGCGATACGCGAGCTGATTGAGCGCCTACAAAGCGATGACATCGACCTCGGGCTTCATGTAGCTCTCCGCAACCAACGGGGCGCGACAAGCCGCCCGCCGACCGACGGCGGAGATCAAGAGCGCCAACTTGCCGTGAGGTACCGCGAGAAGAGTCGCAATTTCAGCCGGTGGCCACGAACAGGGGCGATCTTCGAAGAACTGGCTGCCAGCTATGAGGCGGACGCCGCACGCCACGACCGCTCGGCAGAGGTGGTCCGTCGAGGGTTGCCCCTGTGATCTGACCACAGCGTCGTCCAGGGGATCGCCGGCAGGTGTCGACGAGTGAGCAGGCGCCGATGCGGTGACACCGCCGCCCCCAACCTCAGCCGAAGCAGCGCCACCTTGGCCTACCCGATTGAAGTCCGTCGAGAGGCTTCTACGATGCGGGGAGAGCGCATCCTCGCGGGAAGGCGTGACTTCCCTCAGTTCAGAACGCACCGCTCGTTCCGACTTCGTATTCCCGACGGTGTTCCTCCCGAGCTTCCCCCTGCAGCGAGACCATCGACTGGAGGAGTCGCGGATGGAACCGATCACAACACTGGAAGAAGCGACGCGACTCAGCGCGCTGGTCGCAATCAACATCGAGACGGCGGCGGCGGAGATCGCCGAGGAGATCGCACGGCGCTTCGCCGATCCCGATCATCCCCTGCATGACTGCCAGGTGATCTGGTCAGCCGACAACGAGTCCATCTGGGTTGTGACCGCTGAGGGGCCCTGCCTCGACGAGCGGTACACGCTGGTGGAGATCTACCCGGACAGATCGCGGTCTGGAGGCTGCGCGGACGACGAGGATGGTCCGACGATCGGCTGGCGGGTCAGTACCCCGTCGCAGATCGTCGACCTGCTGGGGTAAGCCTGACCGTTCGCTGCCTCAGCCGCGTGACGGGGGTGCCGTCGCCTTGCCTCCGTGGACCGTGGGCTCGGCACACCACTGCTCGCGTTGGGTGCTGAGAGGACCGAGGATCTCGCGTGGAAATCCGAGTGCCCCGCACAGCACAGCCTCATCGAGAGACGCGCGCACAGGGTCGCGGTAGGCCTCGTTGGCAGGCAGTAGGTCGCTGCCAGCGAATTGGTCGAAGGCGGCATCGAGCGCGTGCAACTGATCTGCCCCCAGCGCGGGACAGTCAATCACCGGGAGCTCGCCGAGCCTTACTACGGAGAGGTTGGATCTTCCCTGTTGCTGTCGTGATCCGATCCACCAGTGCCCGATGAGTCCAAGAGTGGTGTTGCACCAAACGACTATGGCCTTCTCATGGGCCCGATTGTCAAGGAGGAAGGACGGCCACGCCCGACCCCCGATGACGTTGCTCGAGGTCAAACACGCAGCGAGGCTTTGTGAGTTCAACTGGAAGTCGCTATTCACGTGCAAGCGGGTACTCGTCTCCCAAACTGCGATGGCCTTTTCTCGCATGCCCGGCCGGATGCGTCCCTGGCTGTCGGGAGCAACAACCAGTCGGCGCTCGCGTTCCGCCTTGTGCTGCCAAAGGGCCGGGTAGGAGGCAGTTCTGCCTGGCGGAAGTGCTTCAATCTCAAATGGCCCGCGTGCGGTTGTGCCACCGCCACGGATGTCGAGATGGTAGGGGCCGGGGCCCCCGAGCCGATTCAGCGTCGTGACCGGGAGCGGGATCTCGTGAAGGCCGGCTAGGTGGATCCGTCCCCTGCCCAAGGCGAGCGCGGCTTCGATGAGGTCAGTCTCGAATACCTGGGCGCAGCCGCTGTCGCGGATACCAGCGCGTGCGAAGCATCCAACTATGTCGTCGCCGATCGAGAGCCGACCAGTCGGCCTGTTGCTGGCAGCTTCGACAGCTCGGGCGATTTCGACAGCTTCCGGAATCCCCGCGGGTCGCTTCGCCAGATTTACCCAAAGCACAGAATCTGATTCTGGGGAGATGGCCTCCCTGTTGGATCGCCGATTAGCGATGACGAGAGCTTCTGCCATACCGGTATCCGCTGAGAACGCCCTGCTGCTCGATCCAGTCGCTGCGATGGTCACGATCGCTATGTCTCGGTAGTACGACTCGAGTAACCGTCGCGACGGCGCCCAAGCGTCGCCAGCCGCGATAGTCGACGGCAGTACGAGAGCCAATACTCCGCCGGGCTTGACCTTTGTGTGGGCCAAGTCCAAGAAGTTTGATGCGAGTCCAGCGTTGCCATGGCCTGCAGGCTCGTGTTCCAGCTTGCGCCGCAGCGAGTTAAGCCGCTTAGACATTTGCTTCTGTTCTATGGCGGACGTCTCGAAACCGGCGAAGGACGGTACGGGTACATCGGAGATCTCGTGGTTCGTGGGCCGCGTGAACGGTGGATTCATGATCACTAGGTCGATACTGCCGTTTGGGAGGTCAAGCTGGCGCCCCCACGCGTCGTCGACTTCTCCGGTACCCGTGACTGTCGTCGCGCCTGTGCCGAGGAGGCTGGGTGCTGCTGTGTCATCAAGCAGTTCCAAAGATCCGATGAAGATCCGTGTTCCGCTGCCGGGGTCGTGCTCGCCGTAGGGCATTGTGTGGATGCGCGTGTTCCCGAAGGTCACGGTGGGATGCGCAGCAGTCAGTTGTGCGGCAGTCAGGTGCGTAGCAGCGGGCATGATGTCGCAGCCGATGGCGATCTGCTCCATGAATCGAGCATGTAATTCCTTGTCGTCCAGCCCCTTCCGCCGCAGGCGAGACACGACACGGCGGTAGACGGCGGACAGCAACGCGCCTGTACCGCACGCGAGATCAGCGATTCGTAGATCGCTTGCCTTGCTGCTCGTGCACCAATCAGTCTGGAGTCGCGCGACGGCAAGTTCCGCGAGCAGAGTTGCGGAGGATGGCCTCGTGTAGAACGTCGCGAGAAACTTCCTGTCGGCAATGAGTTCACCGAACATCTGTCCGGCCATGTCTCCAACGGTTGTGGCCCCCAGCCCCCGGAGCCTGCTGGCCGCCTCTCCGAGGCGGGTGAGAGCTTGACCAGCGACAGCCTCGTCAATCTCGCTGAGAATCTCTCTGGCGACGCTGAAAATCGGCCAGTAGTTGACATCGAGAATGGCGCGCCAACTCGCGAGCACCTCGGACTGGAGCAGGGAGTTGTCATACCCCCGCATCGATGGTTCTGTCAGACTGCGAATGGCCGGGTCGACGGCAGCGATTGCGGAGTGCACCGTCAGAGCGTTGGCGATGATCGCGGCCGCCATCCGAGTAGTCTGCTCGCCGTCTCTCTGGTGAAGGATCGCCGCCATCTGGTTCAGACCAGCCGGGTAGGCCTCCTCCATTCCTCCCCTGATGATGGTCGCCGCTTGGCGCACGCTGGACTCGAGGATGTTGACACCTTCGGCCAGTTGACGAGGGGATACAGCAACCGTTTCGACAAATCCAGCGAGATCGGAAAGCGTGCCTTCGAGCCAGCCGTTGGCCGGGAACCACGAGACGGATCCGATGTCCTTTGTGCAGATTCTGTACGAGTACCTCAGCGACGCGAGTTGGGTTCCAGGGGCTCGGGCCACCACGGGAATCCGGACAGCCACGACTTGCTCCACAGGTGATCCGTCTGCTGAGAAGGTTCCACCGAGACGCGCCAACGCGTCGGTTTCGACGGTCCGAGCCGGTGCCACCTCGGTCTCGATTATGACCCCGCCCGCGCGAGCGGTGTTGGTGATGACGATGTCGGGCCTCCGGCCAGCGCCCTCGGTCAGGACATCGGTACTCTCCGCAAGTACGGTCTGTTCGGTCCACGCGGGGTGCAACTGACGAAGGGCAGCCGCGAGATCGTGATTGATTGACCCTTCGGTCTGGCGGGCCATCGCCTACCTACTTCCAGGGGAGGGGCTCAGACGGCCTCCGCGAGGGCGGGGGCGTCGGGGCGGAGCGAGCCCGCGAGGTGGCGGCGCTCGACCTCGGCGA
>Ga0209543_1002481_pt1 | contig 13244 bp, 13 predicted proteins | sample MesohylFT_FD_187296 | JGI IMG/M metagenome (GOLD analysis project Ga0209543, IMG submission 187296) | Host-associated microbial community of the marine sponge Aplysina aerophoba from Gulf of Piran - sponge mesohyl, lysed by freeze-thaw... | ecosystem: Host-associated > Porifera > Sponge >...
TTTGTTCGATCATAGCTGGACTTGCCCGGGTTTGGTGGACAGGTTGGTTAAGCTGCCCGTGCCATCCGCTCGAAGCCTGCTGGTGTTTGGTAGCAGAGGGTCGAGTGGCGACGTTGCCGATTGTAGAACACCTCGATGAACTCGAAAATCGCGGCCCTTGCCTCGGCTGGACTCTGGTAGTCGGCGTGGTGGATGAGCTCGGTCTTCAGCGTAGCAAAGAAGCTCTCCACGACGGCGTTGTCCCAGCAGTTGGCGCGTCGGCTCATGGAGCATACGATGCCGTGGGCATCGAGCAGGCGCCGGTAGTCGGCCGAAGCGTATTGACTGCCGCGGTCAGAGTGATGCACCAGCAACTCGGGCCGAGGCCGGTGGGTCAGAGCCATGCTCAAGGCGTTCAACGCGAGTTTCCGGGTGATGCGATTCGACATCGCCCATCCGACCACCCGGCGCGAGTACAGGTCAAGCACCACCGCCAGGTACAACCAGCCACAGCGCGTCCACACGTAGGTGATGTCCGCTGCCCACTTGCAGTTCTCGGCATCGGCGGTGAAGTCGCGCTCCAGCACGTTGGCTGCCACCGGGTGGTGATGGTCGGAGCGGGTGGTCACCCGGTAGCGGCGCCGGCGCTTGGAGCGAAGGCCCTCCTGGCGCATCAGACGCGCTACGCGGTGGCGTCCGACTGCCACGCCGCCCTCGACCAGGTCCCGGTGCACCCGCGGGCTGCCGTAGGTCCCACGCGACGCCGTGTGACTCGCCTTGATGTTGACCAGCAAGCGGCGGTCCTCGCCTGCTCGCGTGCTCTCACGACGCCCACTCGAGGCGTAGAAGCCGCTTCGAGAGACCTCAAGCAGCCGGCACATCATGGTCACGGGAAATCTGGCCTTCTCCGCCTCGATGAACGCGAACCTCATATCGATTCCTTGGCGAAGAAGGCCGTCGCTTTTTTTAGGATATCGCGCTCCATCCGTAGCTGCCGGTTCTCCCAGCGCAGCCGGCGTAGCTCATCGAGTTCGCCCGTGCTCACGCCCTCGCGCACACCAGCGTCCACGTCGAACTGGCGCACCCAATTGCGAACCGCCGATTCCGTCAAGTCCAGATCACGCGCGACCTCGCCGATCGAGCGTGGTCCCTCCTTGACCAGTTTGACCGTTTCGAGCTTGAACTCCTTCGAAAACCTCCGTCTCGTCCGACTCATGGTCGTCACCTCCAAGGCCATTATCGCCTCTTATCAGGTGTCCACCAATCCCGGGCAAGACCAAGTCCAGTAGTTCATGCGTGGCGTGCTGAACATCTCAACGATGGGATGCGCTACCGGGTTGACATGTCGCATCCGGCAGTCAAGGCCGTCCTGGACGCCGGGGGTGCGATCGCACCGAAAATCAAGGCCATGATCCGCATCCTTGAGGAGACTGTCCCGGTACAACGTATATGGTTGGACACCGCCGAGGGCAGGGAGACACCGCGTACGGGGTTTTCTGGTACTTTGCCGGAAGACGTGAAGGGCGTGGCGGAAGTCTTATTCAGAGACCTTGTCGATAGACAGTCCCTTTCACCGGACTTGGCGCGTGAGCAGATCCTTCGTACCGAGCCTTTTCACAACTATCCAGAGTTGATCGCGTCGCTAACGGCGGACGCAGAGCCTTGGGGGATTTGAAGAATGGCAGCGGAGGAGCAGGTCATCAGGTTGTTGCAGGTATTTCTTGAAGCGGAACTCGGTAAGCGTCAGATCACGCCGACGGTCATAGCCGAGAAGTTGGACTGGTTGTTGGGGCTGGGACCCCAGTTCGACATCGAACCGGATATGATTGGCCGAGAGTCAATCATAGACGAAATGATTCGTCGATTCAGTCTTTGGATCGGCAAGGATGCCATCCTGACAAACGACACGGGGCACGAGGCATGGTTGGTGTCCTCCCGCAAGAAGGACTGGCGATACTGGCCTCGCTATCGGCAATGGCTTGATGGAATGCTGGCCGCCAAGGCGATTGATGCCATGGATCAATCGACGGACACGGTTCTCGGTCTCCTGGAGGATCCCGACAGGAACGGAAGCTGGGACAGGCGCGGCCTTGTCGTCGGGCAGATACAGTCGGGCAAGACCGGCCACTACACTGGACTGTTGTGCAAGGCGGCCGACGCCGGCTACAAGATCGTGATTGTTGTTGCGGGCCTTCACAACAACCTACGATCACAGACGCAGATGCGGTTGGACGAAGGTTTTCTTGGTTACGAGACCAAACCGAATGAGCAAGATATACAGGCTATTGGCGTGGGAACCATTGATACTGACCTGTCAATCCGCCCGAATTTTGCGACGAATCGCACTAATGGCGGTGATTTCACAGCGAAGGTTGCAAAGAATCTAGGGATCTCACCGGAGCAAAGACCGTGGCTGTTCGTAGTCAAGAAGAACAAGACCGTTCTTGAGCGGCTGTTTCGATGGATCAGGAATCACGTGGCGGACCACTACGATTCTGAAAGTGACAGACGGGTCGTCACCGGTCTTCCGCTCCTTGTGATCGACGATGAGGCCGACCACGCGAGCGTAGATACCGGCGAGCAGGTTGTGGATTCAAGCGGTCAACCCGACGACGAACACCAACCCACAGCTATCAATCGTCTCATACGGGCCATCTTGCACGCGTTTGCGCGGTCGGCATATGTCGGTTATACAGCCACGCCCTTCGCCAATATCTTCATCCATGAACGAGGAGAGACCAAACGCGAGGGGCCAGACTTGTTTCCGTCCGCGTTCATCGTCAGCCTTGCTGCGCCATCGAACTACGTCGGGTCCGCGAAGATATTCGGTGGCCCCGGAGAAACCGAGGACAGCGATGGCCAAGGTCCGACTCTCCTGCGGATTGTCGACGACGATACCACGTCGAGTTGGATGCCGATCCAGCACAAGAATGGTCACATGCCGCGGTTTCAGGGAGAGGACGTCCTGCCCCCCTCCCTCAATGAAGCGGTCGACGCGTTTCTGTTGGCCTGCGCGGCCCGCAGGTTGCGGGGCCAGACGAAGAGGCACTCGTCAATGCTCATACACGTGACCCGCTTCACGTCAGTTCAAGCCGAGGTCCATCGGCAGGTGGAGAATCGTGTGCGGTTCGTCCGACAACGGTTGACCCGACAGGTCGATACGAAAGGCATCCTGGGCGGCCTGCGGTCGTTGTGGGAGCAGGACTTCGTTGAGACTACCGGTCACGTACGCCACAGTGAGCCTGAGATCGTTCCTGGGAACGACATTAGCTGGGTGGACATTGAGCCGGTTCTTCCCGACGTGGTTTCTGATGTGCAGGTGAGGACGATCAACGGCACTGCAAAAGACGCGCTAGATTACGCGGAGCACGAGAACACCGGCCTCACCGTGATTGCCATTGGAGGCGACAAACTATCCAGGGGCCTGACTCTCGAGGGGCTGTGCGTAAGCTACTTTCTTCGGGCCTCCAGAATGTATGACACGTTGATGCAAATGGGTCGGTGGTTCGGCTACCGCCCGGGCTATCTGGATCTTTGCAGACTCTACACCACCCAGGACTTGTCGGAGTGGTTCAGACACATCACCGATGCGGCCGATGAGGTTCGCCAGGAGTTTGACGATATGGTCGCAAGCGGAGCGACACCTCGCGACTTCGGCCTCAAGGTGCAGTCGCATCCGGTCTTGATGGTGACGTCAAGACTGAAGATGAGGACGGCAAGGAACCTGCTGCTTTCTTTTAGTGGAACACTCTTGGAGACCGTCGCGCTATACCGAACCAGAGAGGAACTTGAAGGAAACTTGTCGGTAACAAGGGGTCTGATCTCCGCACTAGGAAAGCCGGAAGCCGATCCGGAACGAAACCGTGGCGGGCGGCGCGAGCAGTGGACGGGAAGCTGGCTCTGGCAGGATGTCCCCGCGTCGTACGTGTTGGACTTCCTGGCGGGCTACAGAACGCACCCGGACGCTCACAAGGTCAACAGCCTGTTGCTTTCCGAATTCGTTCAGAAGATGCTTCAACACGGCGAGTTAACCCGATGGACCGTGGCATTGATAGGCGGTGGCGAGGGCGCCGAGGTTGATCTCCGCAATGACGTCAAAGTGAGCATGTTGAAGCGAACAGCAAAGAGCACTAGCGGCAACCGTTACTCCATCGGCAGACTCATGTCGCCCAGGGACGAGGCCATCGACCTCAATGAGGCGGAGTGGAAGGTTGCGCTGGATATCACCCATGGATGGGCTGCACCAAGTGACTCGCCGCTACCGAATACGCCTGCCGGGAAGGCAGTGAGGAGGGTCAGGGGTTTGGGTGCGCCGGGTGTGCCCAGCCACCCCGACTGTGGTTTGTTTTTTCTGTATGTGCTTGACCCGCAGAAAGCCGATGCGGGGTTTGCTCACGGCGACCCTGCGATCACAGCCTTCGCGATCAGCTTTCCGGACAGCAGGCGGGACGAGAAAGTCGAATACAAGGTCAACAATGTGTTGTGGGAGCAGGAGTATGGCTCCGCGGACTGACCTTCAAGCGGCGTGGCGGGCACTGGGGGACAGTCTTGCTGGTGAAGGGTGGCGTACCATACCAGTCGAGCCAGCAGGGCCATGTCGTATTCTCGCAGGGCGTCATTTTGTGGGTGGCGAGGAGGCTCTTCTTATCGGTTTTGTCCCGGGCGGAACCGCGGTCGATGCCAACACATTACCCCGTGGCCGGGGATTCCGTGTCGAGGTGGACTTCGATGAGATGCCTGGAGATGCTCGGACTTGGGTGGCTCTCGTTAGGGAGTCCGCCGGCAGTCGTGAAATCTTCGCGAGAATGGCCGAAGATGTCATAGATGTCCTATCCGATCACGCCGGCGGTGATGTGGATCTGGTGCGGCGGTTCACCGCGAGAATTCGGGCATGGCAGTCATTCATGGATCGAGGTCGGGACGAGGTTCTCGGTCCAGCGGCGGAAGTGGGGTTGGTCGGCGAGCTTTCGTTCCTGCAGCAACTCCTGGAAAACGGAGTGCCCGCGTCCGTCGCCGTTGATGGTTGGCGCGGTCCGCTTGATGGACTTCATGATTTCGTGCTGGGAAACGGCGCAATGGAGGTAAAGGCGAGCGTGGCTTCCGGGGAGTTTCCTGCGGTTGTGGGATCCTTGGAGCAACTCGACGAGTCGCTGGTCCAATGGCTTTTTCTCGTGGGAGTTCAGCTGGTTCTCGATGCGTCAGGTAGGACGCTGCCAGCACTGGTTGGCGTTATTGGCGACCTCTTGCGTGACGATCCCGCATTGCTGGGGAGTTTCGAGGATCTTGTCCTCCAGGCCGGCTTTCTGGTGGATCTCTCGAACCGGTACCGACGGAGATTTCGGTACGGCAGTACGGCAATCTTCAGCGTCCATGCGGGTTTTCCGAAACTAAGCCACGCCAATATCGCCCGGGCTATTCGCACCGCGCGTTACGAACTCGACCTCGAGATGGTTCAAGAGCCGAGAATCGAATTAAAGGACGCACTCGCGAAACTGCAGGTGATCTGAAAGATGGACCTCGAAGAATTTCTGAGGCAAACACAGGCGGATGTCCGCTCACAGATTCAGACCGTCGAGATAGGCAGCCCCTACCCCTATCCCGAGTCGGTATTCGCCGAGGTAGTCATGGATCACATGTCGGAAATCGGCATGACGTTCGATGATCCGGAAGTCTGTCACTACATGGCGAGTATCGGAAACGCAAGATTGCGCCTCAGTGGATATGCAATTTCCGACGATGCGGACCAACTCGACCTGTTCGTCAGTCTTTACGGTGGTGTTGACGAGATTGCTTCCATCCCGGATTCGATGACAAAGATGGCTGCCGAACAGTGTCTCCGTTTTCTGGCGAAAGCTGCACAAGGGAGCCTTGGCGCTTCAATGGAACCGTCGAACGACGCCTATGGTCTTGTGACGAACATCCATGATTCTTACCATCGACTTGATCAGATCAGGATTTACGTCCTCACCGACAGGAAGGCGAAGTCGAAGAACTTCAAGGCCAGAGAGGTCAGTGGAAAAACAATCAAGCTCGAAGTCATGGACATCGAACGACTGTATCGTCACTGGGCCGAAGGGAAACCACGTGATGAACTGACTGTCGACTTTGAGGCGGTTGCGGGTGGGCCACTTCCATGCGTCTATGTTCCCGGCGAGGCGACCGACTACGACTATGCCATGACAGCTATGCCCGGCGAGGCCCTTCGTTTCGTTTACGAGAAGTACGGCGATCGTCTGCTGGAGGCCAACGTCCGTTCATTTCTCAGCATGACAGGAAAGGTCAACAAGGGGATACGCGACACACTCCGCGAGGTTCCGGAACGTTTCATGGCCTACAACAATGGAATCGTCGTGATTGCCGACGAGGTCAGACTCGGACACACTGCGGATGGTGGACCAGGCATCTCCTGGCTGAAGGGTATGCAGATTGTGAATGGCGGCCAGACAACGGCCTCGCTCTATTTCAGCAAGAAGAGAAACACGGAGGTAGACCTTCGTCGTGTGCGAGTTCCGGTGAAGATCATCCTATTGAAGTCGGCTGATACAGGTGCGGAAGAAGCGCTTGTCGCCAATATCTCGAAGTACGCAAACAGCCAGAACTCGATACGACAGTCTGATTTGTCTGCGAATGCGGCCTTTCACAGGAGGGTGGAGAGTCTCGCGTTGACGACCTACTGTCCCGACGGTGTAGGTCGATGGTTCTACGAGCGTGCGGCCGGTAGCTACAAGACGATGCTCGCCCGCGAAGGGACAACGCCGGCGCAACTTCGCAAACTGAAGCAGGCTATTCCACCCGCCCGGAAGATCACGAAGACCGACTTGGCCAAATATCTCAACGCATGGGATCAAATGCCAGATGCGGTAAGTTTCGGGGCACAAAAGAATTTCGCCACGCTCATGGATCGGCTCAACGATGCCGACGGTGACCTGAGAGCGTTTGTACCGGATGTGACAGGTTTCAAGCAGATGATTGCGAAGGCGATTGTGTACAGGACGACACAGAAACTGGCGCGTCGCATGTTCCCCGCCTTTCAGGCCAATATCGCCACGTATACGGTGTCGATCGTTGCGGCACGCATCGGATCCAGGCTCGACCTCGACAGGGTGTGGGTGCAACAGGAGACATCACAGCCCCTGGCCACGCAGATTGCCCAGTGGGCAGAGAAGGTCAATGAGGTTCTGAACCGCACGGCCAACGGACGAATGGTCTCCGAGTGGGCGAAGAAGGCGGAGTGTTGGCAGGAAATTCGGGCTGAGACCTATCTGGAAACGGTCCCGCGCATCCCGGAGCTCACCGGAGGCAAACAAAGCACGCGGGGTCAGGCCGGACGCGATGGGTGAGCGCCACCGCGGTGACATCATGTCACCGGAAACCAGAAGCTTGGTCATGTCGCGTATCAGAGGTCGCGACACGGGTCCGGAGAGGGCCATGGCCGAGGTTTTTCGTCAGCGGGCCTTGCCTGGGAGAGCCATGTTCGGGATCTGCCGGGACGTCCGGACTTTGTCTTTCGGAACCAGCGTGTAACCGTCTTCGTAGATGGCGACTTTTGGCACGGATGGCGTTTCCCACGGTGGCGGGACAAGCTCTCGGACAAGTGGGAGGCCAAGATTGATGCTACTCGTCGTCGCGATATGCGAAATCACCGGCGCCTCCGGCGGATGGGGTGGAAGGTGGTCCGAATCTGGGAGCATCAGATCGTGCGATCGCCAGAGGCATGCTTGATGAAAGTCGTCTCTTTTTTGCGAGACAACAGGGTGCCAAGGAAGTGACTCGATGAGGAGGGGAAAACGCAAGACAGTTGGCTCACAGGTCAACGGCAAAGTGCGCACGTTGGACCTGTTCTGTGGGGGTGGGGGGAGCAGTTGGGGGGCTAGGGCCGCAGGGGCAAAGATTGTATGCGGCGTGGATGCCTGGGATGTGGCGGCGAGCACGTATGAGGCAAACTTCGGCGCGGGCGTCGGCATCAACTTGACGCTCGAAGAGGGTTGTCAATCGTCATTGAACGGCGTCAGAGATATTGACCTTATTCTAGCGTCGCCGGAGTGCCGCAATCACACTTGTGCGAGGGGGAACCGGCCCCTGGACAGACAGAGCAGGGAAACGGCTAGGTATGTGCTCGATTTCGCTAGGACTCTGGAGCCGAGGTGGATCATCCTTGAGAACGTGGTCCAGCTTCGGAATTGGGATGGCTTCGAAAAACTTGTTTTGGCCCTGGAACGCCTCGGATACAGCGTCCTTCGGCAAATACTCGACGCTTTGGATTTTGGGGTTCCGCAGAAACGCCGACGTCTTTTCCTGGTTTGCGACCGCGAGAAGGCTGTCACCGGCGTCAAAGGCGCAACGCGGGGGCGACGTTCGGTGCGGTCTGATGTCATTATGTGGACTGAACCGTGGGGGTCCAAGCCTCTATATGCCGCCGGACGTGCAGACGCAACCATCGAAAAGGCGGAGCGGGCGATATCGGAACTAGGCCGCGGAGAACCATTTCTGGTCGTCTACTACGGTTCGGACGGGAGCGGGGGCTGGCAGTCTATTGATTTCCCTCTCCGAACCCTTACAACCATCGATCGGTTTGGCTTGGTGACCTGGGAAAGCGGGACCCCAATGCTTCGAATGTTACAGCCACCAGAGATCCAGAGGGCGATGGGTTTCGACAATCGGTATGTGTTGCCCTATGGATCGCGGCGCGACCGTGTCAAGCTGCTCGGCAACGCAGTGTGTCCCCCAGTCATGCGGGCCGTCGTGAGATCACTTGTAAAGGCGTCGAAGCCCGTTGCCAGACGGGTTGCCTGACCAGTTGCCGGTGGTATGGACCGTGAATACGACACGTGGCGCGGTGAGGTGGTGGCGGGCGCGCTCGCCTTACGGTAGTAGCAGCCCGGACCGCAGCAGCGCCAGCCGGATGCGTTCGCGCTCGGCGTCGCTGATGCGCTGGAGGGGCGGCCGCACCACGGCCTTGTCGATGCGTCCCAGGAGCACCAGCGCTTCCTTCATGCGGTTGTGCATGTCCACGAAGGGCGGGGCGTAGAACACCTCCACCAGCGGGGCCAGGCGGTCGTTGAGCGCACGGCCGGCTTCCAGGTCCCCGGCCTGAACCGCCCGGAAGAGGTCGGCGTGAAGGTCCGCGGTGACGCTTCCCATACCTGAAATGGAGCCGTCCGCCCCCAGGACGTAGCTCGCGAACATGGACATGGTGTAGCTGCTCAGCATGGCCACGGGCCGGCCGGTGCCGCGCAACGCCCGCAGGTTGGCCTCCAGGGCCACCATGTCGTTGCTCCAATCCTTGACTCCCACCACGTGCTCGATCTCCGCCAGCCGCGCCAGGGTTTCGGGGGCGTAGCCGATACCGCTGGCCGGCGGATACTCGAAGACGATGATCGGCAGGTCGGTGGCCTCGGCAATGGTTTCGAAGTGGACGATGGCCATCTCCGGCCGGAGCCGGGCGCCCCACATGAAGAGTGTCGGCGGAAAGATCAGCAGCCCGGTCGCGCCTTCGGTCTTGGCCTCCTTGGCCAGTTCGGCAGCTTCCAGGGTGTTGTCGGTGTAGATGCCGGCGATGAGCTCGACCCGGTCGCCCACCTGGTCCGCGGCGATGGCCAGCGCCCGGCGCCGTTCCTCCCGATCCAGCGACGACACCTCGCCGGCATGGCCGTTGCACACGATGGCGCTGACGCCGTCCACCGCGGCCAGCCAGGACAGGTGCCTCCGGTAGTTGACCTCGTCAAAGGAGAGATCCTCGTTGAAGGGCAGCAGATTGGCCGGGATGGCGCCGCTAAAGCGGAGAGTGCTGGTCATGGTTCACCTCCTACGCGGTTAACTATAGTTTGCGAGGCCTTTGCCGACAAGGATAGATGTGGGCCGCCTAGATAGCGTCCTTCGACTTCGCTTCGCTACGCTCAGGACGAACGGTTGTGGAGTCCATGTCGCGCAACACTCTCACCCACCTTCGTCCTGAGCCCTTCGACAAGGCTCAGGACAGGCTTCGCGAAGCGAAGTCGAAGGACGCGCGAATCCGACAGGTTCTCAGGGAAAAACGGACCGTGCCGGAGCCAGAACCAAATCTTGACGCAAGGCAACCTGTTAACTAAGAACTGCCATATGGCAAACGTCATTCCTTTCCCGGGCAGCGTGCCGGCGGTCTGGCCGGAAATAACCGACGCGGAGACCACGGCCATGCTCCGAGCCTTCTTCAATCTGGCGGAGCACTGGCGGCTCAACGACCGCCAAGGCCGGATTCTGGTGGGAGATCCCGCGGCCCGGACCTACGCGCGCTGGAAAACCGGGCAGGTGGAACCTTCGCGTATCTCCCGAGACACCCGCGAGCGCTTGTCCATGCTGATGGGCATTCACAAGAGCCTGCGCCAACTGTTCCGGGAACCGTCGCGGGGCTACGAATGGCTGCGTAAGCCGAACCAGGTGTTCGGCGGCGCATCGGCGCTGGACCGGCTGCTGGCCGGCTCCATCCCCGATCTCGTAGCCGTGCGCGCCTATCTCGACGCGGAGCGCGGCGGCTGGTGATCCCGCCCGTGAGCCGGGTCCGGTGGCGGCGGGCGTACCGTCTGATCCGGACGGTCTATCCCCCGGTGAACCTGTTCGAGGACATCGCTGATCCGGCGGACTGGGAATTGTTGGCGGAAGCGGAAGCCAAGACCAACCCCAGGGTCAGAGACGACATCGGCGCCATCCACCTGGTGCCGCCAGCGCGTCGGGTCTCGGGTCCCGCCAGTTGGGTGATGGCGCCGTTCTGCCATGTCTCGCGTGACCGGCCGACCCGGTTCGGCGACGGCAGCTACGGTGTCTACTACGCGGGCAACCGCTTTGAGGTGGCCCTGGCGGAGACAGTGTATCACTTCGAGCGCTTCATGGCCGCGACCGAGGAAGAGCCCGCCACCGCGGACTACCGGGAGCTCGTCGGCGGCATGGGCGCGGAACTCCACGACCTCCGCGGTGCGGACGAATTCCGCCCCGCGCTGAATCCCGACGACTACACCGCCGGACAAGCGTTGGCCGCGGATCTGCGCGAAAGACACTCCAGTAACGGCATCGTCTATCCGAGTGTTCGTTGGTCCCGCGGCCAAGCCGTGGCGGCATTTTGGCCGCATGTGGTGGGAATCCCGGTCCGGGCCCGTCTTCTGTGTTACCGGTGGGATGGCCGACGGGTGGATGCCTGGCTCCCGTACGGTGAGGAGAGGTGGCGGCGCTTGTAAATCCGTAAGTCGTTGCGTGGCTATGCGATTCCCCACAAGCAGCTTGCCGGCAGCGCGTACCGGCGTTCCCCGAACTGGAGCTTCTGCTCGCCCAGATAGAAGATGATCGAAGTCACGCTCCGGGCCTTGCCCGGACCTTCTTCGGCGAACCACCGCAGATGTCTGAAATCCCCTCGGCTTACCGACGTGGAGGCCTTGACTTCCATGGCGGCCAGACTGTGGGCGCTTTCCGCCAGGATGTCGATCTCGCGTCCCCGCTGGTCGCGCCAGTGATAGAAGCGAAAACCATGGGTCTGGTATGGCGCGGAGCGCAACAGTTCGGCGAAGACAAAGCTTTCCAGCAGGCCCCCGAATGCCGTGGGATCAGCGTCCGGATCGAAGGAGTGAGGCGCCAGGCTGCGAAGCGCCGCCGCGATCCCCGTATCCGCGAAATGGTACTTCGCGTTCTTGATTTCACGGCGGGTTTCCCCGGAGGTCCACGCGCCGAGCTTGACCACCACGGACAGCCGCATCAGCACATCGAGGTATTGCTCCACCGTAGTGCGTTGTGCGCCGACGATCTCGCAGAGCTCCGCGATGTTGAGTTCCGTGGCCGTGCGGACAGCGAGTTGATCGATCAGGCGCCGGAGTGCGTCGCCTTTCCTGATGCGGGCGATGTCCGCGACATCGCGATCTACCATGGACTCGACGTATTCGCGGTAGACCCGTTGCCGCCTCCGATGATCGAGATCGCGGATCTCGGGAAAGCCCCCCTTGAGGACGCGGTCGATGTATACCGTGCGGATTGCAGGTTCCGGCGCGGGCAACTTCCTCAGATCCGGATCAGCGGAAACGGCCCAGTCGAGGACTCTCGTCGGGCTGCGGGACAGGGTTTCCGCGGCAGTCAACGGCCATAGCGTGAGCGTCAGCATGCGACCGGCGAGGGAGTCCGCCACATGCCGCGTCGAGAAGATGTTGGAGGAGCCGGTGAGGACGAACTGACCCTTTCGGGTGCTTGAATCGACGAGGCGCTTGATGGCCAGGGCCAGCTTCCTCGATCGCTGTGCTTCGTCAATGATCAGGGGGACGGTGAAGGTCTCGTCCGTGAGCCGCTGCAACTGACCCCACGGATCGTCTTCGATGGCCTCGAGAACCGTCTCGTCGTCGAGGGTGATGAACCTCCCTGTCTGGAGAATGTCCCGAACCAGCGTCGTTTTGCCGGCCTGACGGGCGCCTACAACGTTGACCACGCGCGCGTAGGTCAGCGCGTCCTTCAACTCCGCGCTCAGGTGACGCGGCAGGATGGTTCGTTCATCGGCCACGGACAGCGTTCACACCCGGGTAAAATATCGGTGCGACCCTGGTGGAAATTATAGTATTGAGTCGGTGAAACTGTCAATAGATGGTGGGACAAGACGCTAGTGCGTCTCGAAAATCTCCTGGTACCGCGCAATCGCCGCCAGCGACGCCTCACGCTCCTGCGCTGTAGGGTTGCGGGCGTCCCGCGCCTTGGGTAGCCGTCCCAGGCGCAGCATGGCCGCGCGCAGCAGCACGCGCGCCTTGGTGGCGTCCAGGTTGGTGCCTTCGATGGTCAGATCGTTGGGATTGGAGGGCAAGGCGCCCTCCGGATCGCCGCGGCTCACCCGTACCACGGGCATGCCGTTGCAGGCGGCGATGGCGAGGGCGGCCATCTGACTGTGGAGCGCCGAGCCGGTGCCCGCGGCGCCCTCCAGCACGAAGCCGTGAAACCGGGGCGCGTCGGGCTCCGCCGACGCTTGCTGTGCCAGCCCGCGTTCGATGCGCGCCATGATGTCCACTTCCACCTCCGGGTCCGCCGTGTCTTCCTCGGCCATGTAATGGCCGTACTTCACCACGTGCACCGGCGCGATCACGTCGCCGCGGAGTGAGCCGCCGTCATCCTTGATGCGGATGCTCGCGGCCCCGGGGCTGTCACCGTACTCCTGAAAGGTGACCTCGGAGGGCAGGTTTGCCACCGCGAGCGCGGAGGCGCCGGTGGTCCGGTAGGCGGGACGGAACCACACGCGCACCTCTTCGCAGGCGCTGCCGAGGACGCCGCCG
>Ga0209543_1002483_pt1 | contig 13239 bp, 7 predicted proteins | sample MesohylFT_FD_187296 | JGI IMG/M metagenome (GOLD analysis project Ga0209543, IMG submission 187296) | Host-associated microbial community of the marine sponge Aplysina aerophoba from Gulf of Piran - sponge mesohyl, lysed by freeze-thaw... | ecosystem: Host-associated > Porifera > Sponge >...
CGGTGACCGTCGAGGCGTTGGCGCCGCCGCGGGCGGCGAGCCCGCCGCCCGCGCGGGAGGTGACCGTCGCGGGCGAGATGCTGGTAGATATGGCGCCGCAGTTCACCGGTGTCGTGGCGACCTACACCGCGACCAGCAGCGACACTGCCGTGGTCACCGCGACCGTGGACGGGTCGGTCGTCTCGTTGGGGGGTGTCGCCGTGGGCGCCGCCACGGTCACCGTGACGGCGACCAACGGCGCCGGTTCGGTTTCGGGGACTTTCCCGGTCACCGTGACAGCCGCCGACGAGTTGAGCGTTGCGATCGCGGCGCCCGCGTACTGTTTGGGCTCCGAAGGCGCCCCGGCGCCCGGCGGGGGCCGCCGCGGCGTCGGCAGCATGGACGTCACCTACGCGATCCGCGGCGGTGTCGGTCCTTACACGATCACGAGCCCCGACGCGCCCACCGAGACCCATAGCGCACTCAGCGGTGCCTTCCGGGTCAGCTGCGCCCGCCGGGGTGTGGACCTCGCAAGCGTCGGCGCGGACGTGAACGTCGTCGAGGCCGGGCCGCGTACCGTGCGTGTCACCGTGACCGACAGCGCTGGCGCCACCGTGCACGCCGACGCCCGCGTCGAGGTCGCCGAGGACGCCTACACCACTGAATACAACGGCGGCACTATGCGCGCCGGGCGCACATACGTGTTGGGCACCACCGACGAATGGGTCCTCATCACGCTCCCCGCCGGGCTGAAACTCCGCTTCAAAGGTCTCAGCGAAGGCCCCACCGCGCACTTCGAAGAGATCACCAGCGGCGCCGAAATCGTTCTGGACTGGACCACCGGCGAAGAAATCAACCGCACCATCCCACCACCCGCAACCCCCCAGGACCCCAACGCCGCGACCGGCCCACACCCCAGCGCGGCACAACTCAGCGCCCTCACCGCTACCGTACAAGCCGCGCCGCGAGGCTCTATCCGCAACACCATCAACGGAACCGACTGGCGACCCTACGGCGACCGCAGCATCGGCCGAATGCTGCGGCACGGTTCGCCTGTCGGCGTACACCCCAAAATGCGCTCCGGCGAACGACTCGTCGTCTGCACTCCCGCGAACAACAGCGCCTTCAAGGATCTCGTGAAGTACGCCGCCGAAGCGTGGAACACTGCAATACGGAATCGCAACACCGATTTCGATCGGGATGTGTTCTTTTTCCACAAAACGTGTCCCGACCGAGACGACGACATCGATGTCAGAGTCAACATCGCGGTAGACACATCAACAGATTGGACCTGCGAGCAGAATGTTCCGGGCTGCGCGGAAACCGTGATCAATGGCGACGATCCGCCTACGGTGACCGGCAAGGAGATCCACATCCGGCTGGATCACGCCCCATTCGGCGGCGCGACGGTCAATCAAGACCACCAGCGGCGCGTGATGATTCACGAGTTGGGGCACTTCTTGGGCCTCGGGGACTACGGAGAATGCGGCTCGGAGAGGTTCCATTCGGTGATGGCAGGCGGAGACTGTCTCTCGGTGTCGATTACGGGTATTGATCTGTCGGATCTGCATGCGATCTATCATCCCGGCGCGCGGACGGGCATGTATTTTGCTAGGGGCAATGGGTTGCCGATTGATTCTTCTGGTTGGAGGTTGTTCACGGGTTCGGCACCGGAGGATATCAACGGGAACTCTGTGAGCAATGCGGCGAGTTATCTGGTGTTCGGTCGCCGATTGGACTCGCGCATGGACCCGGAATTGGTTGCCGAGTTCGGCCGCGAAACGAGTACTGTCTATCCTGATGACGCCGGGAACAAGAAGATCGGCAGAGCCTTCGAACAGATACGTGGTCATGTGTTCTTTGTGTTTGGAGTTACCCGCGGTGATATTGATCGACTCTCGAGAGGCGGAATCGCGGTACACCACATACAGAGAATGAACCTCATGAATGAATCGGGTGAACCCAGGGAGTGGACATTGGGCGCACCGGCGGTCGTTTACGGGCCGCCTACGATACCGGAGGGTGTGACCGTCAAGGCCGGACCACGGAGCGTGCAGGTGGTCTGGGATGGCGTGCTCGGTGCCACCGATTACGACGTTTACTGGGCCAAGCGGCCGATCGCGGATCCGCCGCCGGGTGGCGTGAACCCACGTAACTATCTTCGCGTCGAGAACGTGGCCTTCGGATATCAAAGCGCTCGCCTCGGCATAAACATTGTGAGACTGGACGACGATACGACCTACTATTTTCGTGTCCGTGCGAACCAGGTAGTTCCTCATCCTTACGGCGGTTTTCACAGTGGTCTGTCTGTTCAGGCCTCGGCGATGCCGCGGGCGGATCTTGGTCCGCTCGGCGTGCCGCCGGGCACAAGGCTTCGACCGGGTGGGGCCCGGCGGCCGGGGGAGCCTTTGCCGCCGCCGCTGCCGGGGCCGACGAATCCTCCGCCCGCTCCCGCGCCGCCGTCTCCGACGGGTCGCGGGTTGCCTGCTCCGGTGAAGGTGCCGTTGTGTCTGCCGATGGGTTTTGTGTGGGTGGTGCGGGCTGTTGGTGATTGGTTCGTGTGTGAGCGCAGTGAGGTTGCGGCGGCGGTGCCGGTGAGGGTGTCGGAGTGTTCGGGGGGTTTTGCGTCGCTGACGCCCAGCGGCGGTAGCGGTTCGGGCGTGCTGGTGTGCGTGAAGACGTCTCGGCGGTCGGCGCCGACGCGAACCGAGTTGCGGTGCCCGGCGGGCTATGAGCGGGTGTATGTGCCGTTGGGTGCGGAGTACTGTCGGTTGAGGGTCACGGTTCGGGCGGCGGCGGAGACGACGTTCGAGTGCCCGCAGGAGTACACCCCGGTGGGTTTGGGTGTGCCGTCGTGTTCGCGGCTCGTCAGCGAGCGGGCGACGGTGCGCACGACCCATGTGTGCCCGGCGGGTTATGCGCGGGTGCAGCCCCCGTTGGGGAATCTGTACTGTCGCAGGACGGCCAGCGAGGAGGCGACGGCGACCACCACGTATGACTGTCCCGCGGGTTACACGCTGCTGAGTTTGCAGGGCCGGCACTGCCACAAGCGGCTCAGCGAAGCGGCGAGAGCGTCGACGAGGTACGTGTGCCCGGCGGGGTATGCCCTGGTGTTCGTACCGTTAGGCGCCCGGTACTGTCGTAAGACGCTCACGCGGTCGGCGACTGCGACCTTTTCGTGTTCCAGCGGCTACACCCGTTCGGGGCGCACCTGCTGGAAATACGTGTACACCGCCCCGAGGCGCGGGCGCTGCCCCGCCGGCTACTCGTGGTTCTACAACGGCGTCGTGGCGTTGTGCCGTAAGAAACTCACCACCGCCGCGACGGTCACCTACACCTGCCCCGACGACTACGCCCGCTCGGGACGAACCTGCACCAAAACCCTCACCGCGTCGCCGACCACGATCACCACCTACTCGTGCCGCGACCGCACTTGGACGCTGTCGGGGCGCACCTGCACCAAAACCCTCACCACCACACCCATCGCCACCACAACCTACTCCTGCCGCGACGACACCTGGACCCGCTCACGGTTGACGTGCACCAAGACGCTCACCACCACACCCACCGCGACCCACAGCTACTCGTGCCGCGACGACACCTGGACCCGCTCACGGTTGACGTGCACCAAGACACTCACCGCCATACCCAAGGCGACGACCACCTACACCTGTCGCGACCACACCTGGACCCGCTCGGGGCGCACCTGCACGAAGACGCTCACGGCAACGCCGAGGACCAGAACCGTGCACTACTGCCAGCCCGCCGAGACCCGCGAAACGATCGACGTCGGGCCGACCACGTCGGTGTTCTGCACACTAACCACCACCGCCGCGGCCACAACCACCACCACCTACCGATGCCCCACCGTGGCGCCCGGCGAACCCCGCTACCGGCTCACCACCCGACACGTCGGCGCCACAACCACAAGAACCTGCACACGCACCATCACCGAACCCGCCACCGAGAACTACCGCTGCGAACAGGGAACACTCACCACCACCCACAACGGCGCCGTCGCCACCCACACGTGCCAACCGGACAATGACTGACCCGGGACACGACAACACAACCCACCCACACCATGACGACCGGGAGACCTCCGACCCAACACGCCGACAACGCCGCCGCACGATTCCGGCGCGTCGAGAAGTGACTTCGCGAAGCGATGACTCGGCTCGCGTGAGACGTCTTGAAGAAGGCGGCCGGCCTGCCCATGCAGGGACCTGACCGCCGGCGCGGGGGGCCGCGGCGTTCCGGCCCGCTGATGGTGTCCACCCGATGGGTGAACATCGCTGTGATTCTGTTGGTCGTCGGAGGGTTGATCGTGGTCGTCGGCGACCGCACCCTTCCCGCGGGCGACTACTTCCACGACCTGCACCACAAGTACTTCGAGTGCAACTACGGCACCCCGGTTGTCCCCGTCGGCGCCTGGGTGGGCACCTGGCACGACGGCTCCCCCGAGGCCCACGAGTGCATGCGAGCCCGCCGCGACGCTGCCGGCCACACATCAGACTGAAGAGACCGGCGGTGCCTGCGAACCGGCATCCTTCCCGAACGCGTCGCCGCACCTCAACCGCGACAGATGAGTGCGTTCGAGAGCACGTGATTCGAAGGCTGCGCAAGATTCATGCGGCCGACATGGGTCCTAGGCTCGTGCCGGCCAGGCGACGTTGTCGGGTATGTCTGGCAGAGTCCTGGCGAGGAGATCCCAGCATTCGAGGGTGCCGTTGGTGCGGACGCCGCAGGTGTACCGCCCCCCGGCGCTTATGTCGGTGAACAGGCTCTGCGGCGTGTGGGGTTCGTCGCCGAAGCTGCCCCAGCATTCGACGGTGCCGTTGGGGCGCAGCCCGCAGAAGTGGGTCTCGCCGCCGGTGATCGAGGCGAATTCTCCGCTGGGTGAGTCTGGTTGCCATTCGGTGTTGTTGCGCCAGCAGTGGATTGTGTTGTCGGTGCGGATTGCGCATGGGTGGCCATCGGCGACGGCGACGGATCGGAATCGTCCCGCCGGCTCGGATACCTGAGAGGAACTGCCATCCCGGCAGCGGATCGTGTCATCGGTCCGCACGGCGCACGCATTGAGGTTGCCTATAGCGACGGAACGGAATCGTTCCGACGGGTCGAATGCCTGCGAGGACCCGCTGCCCCAGCAACGGATTGTGCCGGCCTCCTCCAGGCCGCACGAGTAGCCCCAGCCGACGGAGATCGCGGTGAACCGACCATCAGGAGGTTCCAGCACTCCCCCGTCGGTGGGGCAGGGCGCTATGGTCGTGACGAGCGCGTAGGACACGCCCTCGAGGGTTCGGTTTGCGGCGACTATGGGCGAGAGCGTGTTGGGTTGCGGCGGTATGGGCGACAGGGACGGTAGGTTCGTCGGTCCACAGTCCTGGTAGCTCCAGCAAGAGATGCTGGCGTCGGGCCGGATGCCGCAGGTGTGTGAACCGCCCGCTGCGACGGCCGTGAACGGTCCGTCCGGCACCGGCAACGGCCGGGGCAGTTCGTAGCTTCTCACCCTCCAGTCGTCGCTGGTCACCGTCCAACAGGACACCGCTCCCTCGACGCGCAGCGCGCATGCGAGCGTGTTACTTGCCGAGACGGCGGTGAACTCTCCGTCTGGTGCGCCGAGTCGGATCGTCTTGTCTCCCCAGCACGTGACCGTGCCGTCGTGGCGGAGCCCGCACGAACGGCGACCGCCCGCGGCGACGGCGGCGAAGCGTCCGTCCGGCGCGTCGGACTGTCCTGCGGCGTTGCTGCCCCAGCAGGCGACCGTCTCGTCGGCGCGCAGCCCGCACGAATGCGCATCGCCGGACGCGATGGCGTCGAATAGTCCGCTCGGAGGATCGGACTGGCCTGCTTGGCCATGACCCCAACACTCGATGGTGCGGTCCGCGGCGAGCGCGCACGTGTGATCCTCGCCGGCGGCGAGCGCGCGGAACGTTCCGTCCGGCGCGTCGGTCTGGCCGGCGCTGTTGTCGCCCCAGCACTCGGCGGAGCCGTCGGCGCGCAGCGCGCATGTGTGATCCTCGCCGGCGGCGAGCGCGCGGAACGTTCCATCCGGCGCGTCCGTCTGGCCGGCCCCGTCGTCGCCCCAGCACTCGGCCGAGGCGTCGGCGCGCAAACCGCAGGAGTGCTTCCCGCCCGCGGTGACGGACGTGAACATGCCCCCCGGCGCGGCCGTCTGACCGAACCAGTCCGCTCCCCAGCACGTCACGGTCCCGAAGGTGCGCAGCCCGCAGGAATGGCTACCCCCCGAACTGATCGCGATGAACTGCCCGGTAGGAGGGCTGAGACGCGTGCACGCCAGAATCCCGTCGGTCCGCAGGCCGCAGTTGTGATCATCAGCCACCGAAATCGCCGAGAACGTCGCGACGCTCACCGCGTCGTCTGCAACGCCGTCGGAGAGACGACCATCGGAACGGCGAGGATCGTCGCCGCCCCAGCATTCGAGAGACCCATCGGCGCGCAAACCGCACGAGCGAGTCCCGCCGGCAGCCACGACGGTGAACCGACCCGAAGGCGCATCAGCCTGCCCCCAGTAGTTCGACCCCCAGCACTCGACGGTTCCGTCGGCGCGCAAGCCGCACGAGTGACTCCCACCCGCGGCCGCGGTGGTGAACTCGCCCGGCGGCGCATCGTTCTCCCCGTCAACGTTCCGCCCCCAGCAGATGACTGCAGCCTCAACGGTTAGCGCGCAGGAGTGCTCCCCGCCGGCATCGACGGCGGTGAATCGCCCCTCCGGCGCGTTGGCCTGCCCGAATTCGTTGTCGCCCCAGCACTCGACCGCACCGTCGACCCGCAGACCGCACGAATGGCCCCAGCCGCCGGTAATCGCCGTGAAACGCCCCGCCGGCGCCTCCACCTCGCCCGACAACGTCGAACCCCAGCAGGCGACCGTACCGTCAGTGCGCAACGCACACCAGTGACCGCCGCCAGTGGCCACATCGGTGAACTGACCATCCGTTACATGTGCTGTGTCATACCGTTCGAAACTCTCTGGGCCATGCTGTGACCAGCAGGTGATGGTCTTATCGGCGCGCACCGCGCAGTCCTGCCATCGCGCCGCGGACACGTCGGTGAACTCTCCGCTCCTCTCGCTCACCCAATTGAGGCGGCCGCGATCGAATTCCCAGCAAAGCATCGAGCCGTCGGTCCGCAGCCCACACCCATTGGACGACGCGAGCGAAATAGCAGCGAACCGACCCGTGATTTGGGGCTCGCCATGAGTCTCGACCGCAGAGACGTCGCTGCCCCCGGGGGACCCCTCGGCCCGAAGCACCATCGCGGGCTCGCCAGAGCGCTCGTCCGCGGAGCTGCCACTGTCGCCAGGGGACCTATCGCCGCCGGTCCAGGCGATTACGGCGATGGCGACCGCAACCGCGGCGGCGACCAGTTTCAGCAACATCGGAGCCCGCACGCCGCGGCGCAACTGCGAACCCCGACGCCGACCATCAGGCTGAGAGCTTCGGCCGGTTGCGGGGCGCGGTCCGCGACGTTCCATCACAGTCTTCGACGGAGAATACGTCGCCGAAGTTCCCGCAGAGCAGTCCCTCCGCTGAACTCGCCGCCACGAAACCTGGAAGTTGCGGTGGCGTGTCGACCGAGGCCGTCAGGCAACCCCCAAGATTCAAGCAAACTGATCGCGCGAAGTCCGGGGCCCACAAGAGCCCGCGTGGGCCCGGAAATGCTTAGCCGGGCTGGCCCATGCCGGGCTTCTGGACGGCGTCTTCCATCTTCTCGAGGCGGTAGAAGTCCACGACCTCCTCGATCACCTCGATGCCCAGGCCCGGGCCGGTGGGGGGATGCGCCCAGCCGTCGGTGTGGTCCAGCGGCTCGGTCACGAGGTCGTGCTGCATGGGGTTCCGCAGCGGCTTGAACTCGAACAGCGTGCAGGCCGAACTCGAGAAGCTGACCGCCAGGCTGGCCGCGCTGACGATGGCGGACGACCAGGCGTGGGCGTTGGCCTGGCGCCGGTAGTACTCCACCCGCTCGGCCATCTTCTTGAATCCGGTGATGCCCTCGGCCCGGCCGGGGTCGCAGCCGATGACGTCCACGGTGCCGGTCCCCAGCAGCCGCTCGAAGCCCTGCAGCGTCCATTCCCGCTCCCCGTAGGCGATCAGCGTGGAGGTCTTGTCGCGCAGCGTCCGGTAGCCCTCGGGGTCCCACGCCCCGAGGGGTTCCTCGATCCAGTTGAGGTCGTACTCGTCGAAGGCCTCGCAGCGCCGCACGGCGGTGGTGACGTCCCAGCGGATCTTGATGCCCATGTCGATCATCAGCTGCCTGTCGGGCCCGATGGCCTCGCGCATGGCCCGCACGTACTCCACGTCCCGGTCGTGCTCGTAGCCCAGATAGGCGTCGCCTCGCTTGCCGAAGCCGGTCTTGATCCCCTGCAAGCCCGTCGAGAGCCACTCCAGCGTCTCCTCGCACATGGCGGGGATCTCGGCGTGGTGGGCGTGACAGGACGCGATGCCGGGCAACCTGTCGTGCACGGGCCCACCCAGCAGCTTCGTCACGCTGGTGCCGAGCGCCTTGCCCTTCAGGTCCCACAGGGCGATGTCCAGCGCCGAGATGGCGTAGGAGGCGATGCCGCCCTCGTAGCCGTACCACCAGGTGTGGTTCTTCATGGCCCGGTACAGGGCGTCGTTGGAGACGGGATCCTGGCCGATGAGCAGCTGCGCCAGGCCCTCGATCACCGCCTTTGTGGCCATCGAGGCTTCGGGCCACATGGTGATGGACTCCCCCCAGCCCACCTGCCCGTCGTCGGCGGTCAGCTTCACCAGGCAGAGATGCCGGTAGGCGTTGAAGTCGTTCGGCTCCGGATAGGTGACGGGTATCGGCTCGACGGCAACGATCTTCATGTTCTTGCTCCTTGTCGTTTCATGGTTCGGTTCCAGCCGCCGGCGGCGCTACCACATCACCAGCCCGCCGGTGTGGTTGATGGACTGACCGGTCATGTAACCGCTCTCGGGCCCCAGCAGGAAGCCGATGAGCCCGCTGATCTCCTCGGGTGTGGAGCCCCGCTTCAGCGGCACGACCTGGGTTCGAGCCACGGAGAGTTCGTCCGGTGTCATGCCGCGCAGCGGGGCCACTTGGGCCAGCACCTTGTCCTGCATGGGGGTGTCCACGATGCCCGGGCAGATGGCGTTGACGCGCACCGGGATGGGCGCCAACTCGTAGGCGAACGAGCGGGTGACCGAGAGGATCATGCACTTGGTCGCCCCGTAGACGGCGGCCTCGGTGGTGTTGGTGAGCTTGCCGGACGACGACGAGAGGTTCACGATCGCCCCGCCGGGCGACATCGTGGGCCCGATGCCCTGGCAGAGGAAGAAGATCGACTCCACGTTCACCTGCACGAGAAGCCGCCAGTCCTCCACGGTGACTTCCGGCAGCGGCTTCAGCATGATGATGCCGGCGGCGTTGACCAATCCGTCGCATCCCGCGGCGGCCTCGACCACGGTCGCCCGCTGGTCGGGATCGGCAAGGTCGGCGACCAGCGTGTCGGCGCCCAGAGGCTCGATCTCCGCCAGCTTGTCGGCGTTGAGGTCGACGCCCAGCACGGAGTCACCCTCGCCGAGGAACCGCTCCACCGCCCCCCGGCCGATCCCCTGCGCTGCGCCCGTGACGACGATCCTGCGCTGCCTCCCGTCGCCGTTGCTCGCCATGGCACCTGTCCCCTTCGATCTGCCGTCGCAACCCGCCACCGCGGCAGTGCTACTCCGTGAGGGCGCATGATTGCACAGCGCGGGCGTGGATGCACCATGCGAGCGGGGTGGTGCACCGGCCGGCGAGGGTGCGCGAACAGGGCCGACATTTTGGGGGTCGCCGGGACAGAGACGCTCCCGACCGGCCGGCGGCTCACCGCTAGGCTCCCGGCGTTGCAAATCGGCAGGGGAGTGGCCCCATGACACATCTCACGTGGTCGGACGACCTCGGCAAGCGTGTCCGTACCGGTGACTGGCCGGACCAGGCGATCGGCACGGTCACCAAGGTCAACGAGGCGATCTCCGGGGGGCGCAGCGAGGTGGCGGCCCAGCTCATCGACTACTTCATGGAGGAGGCCAAGGTCGTCCAGTTCATCTACGACACCTGGACGCCGGGGTTCCTGGAGTGGCTGGAACAGGCGGGCTACGGCGAGGCGGAGCTGGCGGCGGCGGTGGAGGATCTGCGCGTAGAGCTGGCGATGCTCGACGGCACACCGTTCGACGGTGACGCCCTGTGGCTGGAACTGGGAGCCCAGGCCGGCCGGCTCACGCACGCCGTGCGGGCAGAGCTGATCGAGGCCGAGCGGGCGCTGGCGGACTTCGATGCCATCCGGGTGGCGTGGCGGCGCCTGCACGACCGCTGGGCGGACTTCCTGTCGGGGATCTTGAAGCTGTGCGCCGACCGTTTCGGGGAGGCAGCACTGGAGGACATCTACCGACACTCCCTGGAGCCGTACATCCAGGAGCGCTACATGCCGTTCGATCTGCGCGAGCGGGACTACGACGACACGCTGTTCCGCAACTTGTACACCTCCGTGGAGGGGATGCGCAGCCACCTCGTCGGTCCCGACCGCATGGGCGACATCCAACTCACCGAGCACGAAGACCGCTGGGTGTTCAGCTTCGACCCGTGCGGCTCCGGCGGCCGGCAGGTGCGCGGCACCGACGTCGAGGACTCACCTCCCAACCCCGAGCGGGCCGTCCGCTTCGGCGTCACCACCGAGGAGCACGACTGGGCCTGGAACAGCAAGGGCGTCTGCTACTACTGCGCCCACTGCTGCTTCACCCTGGAGATGCTGCCCGCCGAGCGCTGGGGCCACCCGGTCCGCCGCGTCGACCCACCCCTGTTCCCCGACGACACCACCGGCGAGAACCCCAAACCCTGCACGTGGACCGTCTACAAGACAATCGAAGCCATCCCCACCGACACCTACACCCGCATAGGCCGCACGAAGCCGCCCACGTCCTAGCCCGCCCCGGGCGTTCCCGGCGGACAACCCTCCTGAACCGCCGACCGATGGGCTCGGTCGCCGCCGGCACGACGCAATGCGGCCTGGGTCGGCTCAGTCGGGCCGGTAGACCTCCCGGCGGTGGCCGACCCGGAGTATCACGACCTCGCGCCGGGCATCGTCGTTCCGGTAGACGATGCGGTGGGCGCCGCGGCGGACGCTCCACAGGCCGTCCAACTCGTTTCGCAACGCCACGCCGAGGCGACGGGGGTTGTCGAGCAGGGGTCCCGTTATCAACTCGACGACCGCTGCGGCCACGGACGCCGGGAGTTGTTCCGCGATGGTCCTGGCAGCACGCCGGGCGACGATGATCTGGTACGGCTCACCTGCGGTCAAGGCCTGAGTGCCCGGACAGCGTCGACGCCGCGCACCACATCGCCCTCGGCGTGAGCGCGCTCCGCCTCGGCGAGTTCCCGGAGAGCGTCGCTGTCGCCGAGGATCGCCAAGGTCTCCTCAAGCGACTCGAGGTCCTCAGGGCTCATCAGCACCGCGGCCGGCGAGCCGTTGCGCGTGACGACGACCCGCTCGTGGTGTGCGTGCACCCGCTCGATGAACTCCGAGAACCGATCCCTCACGACCCGCAGTGATTCACTCGTCATGGCCACAATTGTGCCACATCGGCTGCGCTTCTACACGCAAGCCTCTGGGCTGTGTCAGATCGGTCGCCGCCTGTGCGCCCCTGGTGTCCAGGCGCCGGATCGTCTCACCGTCGGCCAGTCATCGGCTGAAGCCATCCTCAGGCAGGGCGTCGGGACGCTTAGGATGACCGCTCTGCGTTTTGATCGTGGGAGGAGTGCGCAACGTGACTGCGAGAAACGAAGGCTCCGGTTTCGATCACGCCTGGTTCCTTGGCGCCGCGTTCGGCGGCGGGAACGAAGATCAGTCCGAGCGCTTCATTCGCGAGGGTATCTGGGAGCACAATTTTCAGGATCGCTACATCGACGAAGTGAAGTCGATCCGATCTGGAGATCGGATCGCGATCAAAGCCACATACACGAGAAAAAACGACTTGCCGTTCGACAATCGTGGACGGCTGGTCCAGGTCATGGCGATAAAGGCCGTCGGAATCGTCACAGCCAATCCGGGGGACGGCCGTCGCATCCTCGTTGAGTGGACACCGGTAGTTCCACCTCGCGAGTGGTACTTCTATGCTCACCTACCTACAGTTTGGAAGGTTGTCGCCGGGGAGTGGAAGAGCGACAGTCTTCTACGATTTGTCTTCGATGATGAGCCCCAGGACATTGACAGATTTCGCAATGCCCCGTACTGGGCGGACAGGTACGGCGATCAGCCAAAGGACGCCGACCGATTTGCTTGGTCCACCTTCTACACGGAGTTCGCCGATCGCCTTCTTGCCTTCCGCGATGACCGTCAGCCTCTGATCTCCGCGATACACGAGTTGTCCAAGCTTGAAGTTCCGCTACGCGTGGAGGACCGATTCTCCGATGACTCCTCTGGCCACCTCCGAGACATCTGTCCCTTCACCACTTTCGGTCTGTTCAACCGCGGGATATCCGATGACAATCGCCGGAGAATTGCAAGGCTTCTGGGCGATGCCATCGGCGTCACGGCACCGGTGCCGGAGTCCTTCGAGGGGATTCCCGTCCTGAGCAACTTCCGTTCGTGGTTCTTCCCCTTCGCCACTACGCGCTCTGCGGACCACATAGACGTCCTTTGGCGAGTGTTGTCCGACGCGCTCGATTGTGCGGATAGCGGCGACTCGACCAGTCGACAGAGGTTTGCGGATTCCTTCGATGCTGCTATCGCCCTGCCTGAGGTCGGACCGATGTTGACCATCGGACTCTACTGGGTGAGGCCTTGGCACTATCCGCCACTGGATGGACCTTCATATTCGTTCATCACCGGCGAGATGAAAATCGAGGTCGACAAGCCCCTACTCGATGGAGCGGCGTATCTCTCCTTGGGGAAGAGGCTCGAAGCGGTGTTGATGGACGAAGACTCGCGAATTAACTCGCTCCCCGAGCTGTCGGCAGCCGCCTTCAACAGCGCTCGGATGCCGGCGGAGGAGCCGGTGCGATCGGAGCACGTCGATGAGAGCGAAGAGGCGGAGAACGAGGGGGAGACCGAGGCGGATGACGGCAAGCCGTATTCGGTCGAGGACATCATTGGCGACGGGTGTTTCCTCGGGGCGGCTCGGCTCGAGACGATGCTCGAACGACTACGGGACAAGAAGAATCTCATCCTGCAGGGGCCACCGGGTACGGGGAAGACGTGGTTGGCCAAGCGGCTGGCGTACGCGCTGATCGGACGCA
>Ga0209543_1002487_pt1 | contig 13214 bp, 10 predicted proteins | sample MesohylFT_FD_187296 | JGI IMG/M metagenome (GOLD analysis project Ga0209543, IMG submission 187296) | Host-associated microbial community of the marine sponge Aplysina aerophoba from Gulf of Piran - sponge mesohyl, lysed by freeze-thaw... | ecosystem: Host-associated > Porifera > Sponge >...
GGAAGGTCTTGCCGACACCGGCGGGCCCCACCAGCAGGACGTGCTCATGCCTGGAGAGGAATTCCAGGGAGAAGACGGCGTCCAGGAGCCGGCGGTCCAATGTAATGGCGGCCGTCCAGTCGAAGTCCTCCAGCCGGCAGGTCTCCTCGAATCCCGCGTTGCGCAGCCGCAGTTCCAGGCGGCGGTCGGCGCGGCGGTTGACCTCGTCGGAGAGGATGATCTCCAGGAAAGAGGCGTAGTCCAGCTGGTCCCTGCGGGCCAGGGCGATGCGCTCGGGCAGGGTGGCGGCCATGGGGCCCAGCTGGAGCCGCTTGAGCAATGGCGTGAGTTCGGTGACGCGGGTCATGGTTGACCTCCTCCGGTAGACTCGGTTGGCTGATGGCGCTGGCCTTTCCCGTGGGCGAAGACCTCGCCTGGGCGGGCGAAGCGGCCCGCTGGCAATGGCTGGGGATGCTCGGGAGTCTCCTGCTGTTCCAGGGCCTGCAGCAGGATGCGTTCCACGCGACTCACGTCAATCAGGTCCACCTCCAGGGCCCTGCGGCAGGCGGCGTCCAGGCGCTCGGGAGTGTAGCGCTGGCCCAGGCGGATGAGCTTGTGGCCCTGCCGGATTCGGGACCAGGGCAGGGGGCCGTCGAAGAGTCGCTCGGCGAATTCGCCCACCGCGGGGCCCTGCTCGGCGGCGCTGCGCTTGATGCCGTCGGGCGCCCGCAGGGTGTATGCGCTCAGCTCGGCCGGATAGTCGGCAGTGTCGGTGGATCGGCCGCCCTTGGGCTGGCGAGAATGGACCTTGACCAGCTGGCCCCGGTGGAAGATGCGCACCAGCTTTACTCCCAGGCCGACCTCCACCTGCTGCCCCGGCGGGCACAGGGTGGAAGGCACGGAGTAAAGGGCGTACTGGCAGGCCACGTGATGGTCGGGGTGAACTTTGGCGGTGCGCCAGTGGGTGACCTCGTAAGGCGCGCCGTCCCAGGGAGCCAGAGCTCCTCGCTCCTCGTCCAGGAAGACCTGCAGGGGCTGACGGCGGGTGGTGCCGTGGATGCGCATTCCGGCAACGTCGCGGCACCAGCGGGCCGCTTCAGAACGGAGGTGGGCCAGATCCCTGAATTCCCCGCCCTTGAAGAACCGCTCCCGGGCGTACTGGACGCTGCGCTCCACCATGGGCTTGTCCTTGGGGTGACGCACCCGGGCCGGATCGGTGATGAATCCCCGGTGCTGGGAGTATTCCAGGAAGCCCCGGGTCAGGCGGGGGTGCAGGGCGTCCGCTCCGGCCACGGCGGCGGGGAAGTTGTCGATGACCAGATATTTGGGGATGCCGCCGAAGAAGGCCCAGGCCGCTTCCAGGCCGGCGACCACATCCTCCAGCTTCTGGCCGTAGGCGGGCCACACAAAGGTGTGCCTGGAGTAGGCCAGCACCACCAGCAGGGCCCACACTGCCTGCCTTTTGCCAGATTCTTGGTCCTGGATGAAGCCCAGGCGGCCGAAGTCCAGCTCGGCCACTTCCCCAGGGCCGTTCTGCTCCATCCGTACCGTTCTGAGGCTGCGCCGCCGCCAGTTCCGCCGTTGCAGGAAACGCCGCAGCGAGGTGTAGGACACATCACAGCCCCGCTGGGCCAGCAACTCCTGGATCCGGGTCACCTGCAGCCGGTCAACGGTGACCCACCGGTAGATCTGATCACCCCAGGGCTCCAGCAGGTCCTCGGCGGGGGCCACTGTCTGCCGCGGCCCCGACCGACTCAGGGCCACCAGCCGGCTCAGTTGCTCCTCGGTGGGGTTCGGCCCTTCCCGCTTTACCCCGGCCTCTACCGCCGCCGCCAGGTACTTCCGGATGGTATCTCTGGATAGCCCCGTCCCCGCCGCTATGTGTCGCTGGCTGTCCCCTTGTTGCCAGCGCCGGATGACTTCCATTACGTCCACTCGGGACACCTCCTTGTAGGCCATCTCCGCACCTCAAGTTCAAGTGCGGATATGATCCTCTGCTTGGTGCCCAGGGTGGACTAATGACCCTGGCGAAGTGGACTAATGTACTTGGCGATTTCTCGATTTACTGGACTATAGTTCCTGGCGATTTACAGCACCGCCATTCACGCTGTTGATTGCGGTGGACGATGCCACCGGTACTGTGGTCGACGCCCTCTACTGTGAGCAGGAAGACTCCCGCAACTACTTCTTGTTGTGCAATCCCTGATGGAGTGTTGTGGCAGACCCGTCGCCTTGTACCCCGACCGGCACAGGGTGTTCAGGCACATGCCCGGCTCCGGCCTCCCTGAGATGCCCACCCAGTTCAACCGGGCTATGGAGGAGCTGGGGCTCCAGATTATCTTCGGACTGTCGTCTCAAGGGAAGGGTCGCGTAGAGCGCGCGGCGGGAACTTTTCAGGACCTGCTGGTCATCGAACTCCGTATAGCAGAGGCGAGCGGCATCCAGGAAACCAACGGCGTGCTGAAGCAGTTTCTTCCGCGATTCAATCGGCGGTTTGGGGTTCCCCCGCTATACCCTGAGCGTGCATTCCGGCCGCTGGACCCGGAATTGTGCCTCGACCAGGTCCTGTGCTTCAAGCACCGAAGGAAAGTGGCCAGGGACTACACGGTGAGGTTCCAGCTGTTTACCCTTCAGTTACTGCCAGGTGCGGAACGCCCCAGCTATGCCGGGGCCGCTGCGGAAGTTCTCGAAAGCCTGGACGGCCGATTGCCAGTACGCGATGAAGGCAGAATCGTCCCTGTCCAGGAGGCGCAGCCCAGCCCGATATTCCTCCGAAACGGCCACGGACCCACTGACGCCGCTCCTGTCCCTTCTACTGGCGCCAACGGATAAGGCGAACGCTGGATCTGAACTCTCCAAACCCTGGACTCAAGGGCAGACGAGGATAAGGTTCAAGGGACAATTGCTGACAGCCCGGCCACAGCAGGCAAACCTAAAGTCGTCTCCCCGCGCAAGCCAACATTCCTCCAGAGGGAGCGGTGGAAAGCGATTCAGAAAGGCAGGCACAGGGGGATGTCGCTTAAAGCAATCGAGCGGGACTTGGGAATCCACAGATCCACAATCAAGAAGTATCTGGGATCTGAGAGTCTTCCAACGTGGCGAACCAAAGCCGAGCCCACGACGTCAATATCGGATACCATAGCAACCTGACCAAGTGACATTTATCCTGAACAGCGACACCACAATGGTCCACTTCACCTCCGCCATTGACAAGTCTCAATAAGGCCAGAATCTGGCCATCCCTCAACTACGCAAATCGCCAACTCATAGCGCTAATCCGTCGAGGCAGAGAGTTTCGCAATTCTCTCTTGTACGACAACGTGCCCGGCGGGGCCGGTCATGTCCGTGAGTTGCTGGAATACGGCGAGGAGTTGTTGGAACTGACTAAAGAAGTTCTGTTTGTAGACGTGGCCCATGACCAACGTTGCAGGTCGGCATGTCTCGATTGCCTGCTTTCGTTCGAGACGCAGGATGCGATGCACCAAGGCAATCTGAATCGACCTCTAGCCCTTTCCGTGTTATCCAATTTGCTCGATGGCAAAGAACCCGGAGCACATTCGACCCCGAACCCGGATGACAGTGCTGGCACTGAAATGGAACACCGACCAGCCGGCCCTGGACTCACTATAGAAGAGCGCCAGAATCGCGCCAGAGCCAACCGCGGCAAGAGCGGTCGCACTCGGCGTTAATACGAGAGGTCTGACTATTGATGCGAGAAGGAGATTGGGAAACTCAGAGGAACGTCCCTTTCCTGCAATTGAGTGCAGTCATCGCCTTTTTGCAGCCAATGAATCGCACCTAATCCTAGGGCAGCCAAAGGTCTTGTGCCGGATGGATTAGAGATCCTCAGAGAAGGCTTCAATCCATGAGGCGGTCAGCAGGCCTGTTCTTCGATTCCCCAAAGACGCTTGGCCGTTAGGTTCCGCATGTTGTTGGACCCATTCCGACCGGCCTTGAGAACTGAATTGTTTCCTGTTGATTGGAAGACAGAGAACTTGGTCGGGTCGCAGGCGAGATTGAAGAGGCCGACGCCGTATCTTCATAGTTTCCGACCAAGCGACTTGGTAGGATAATAGTGCCCCAGCCACATCTCGAAGATTGGTCCACGTACCATGCACTCAGGCCCACCAAAAGGGGCACCACCCACTCAAAGGTTTGTAATACAGTACCGCTTGGCCCACCGTAGTGGACTCGAACTCACTGATTTAACAACATTTTTCGGAACTAGGCTTGCACCGGTAGAGCCATAGTCTCGCTATACGTGCGGGACTTGGGGGGGACCCGTAGTTAACCACCTTCCGTGCCCTGAAAGCGAAGGAGCATGTTATGCTCCTCGACCCATGCCCAAGCAGTCGAGTCCTGCAGTGGACACCTGCAGCTTGGCGGAGGTGGTTCTTTGGATTGAGCCATTTGTCGCGCGACGCGGTCGCCGTCCGGACCAGGACCTGATGAGCCAGTGTATCCGGTTGAGCAGGTTCAGCTCATTTGTCATCAGCCCCGCATTGCTGACCAGTTAAGCCAGGTAGTAACCGGCAGGATACCATCTCAGCTGCACGCCCTGCAGCCGGTCCGTGAACATCATTGATACCAAGATACTGGCCATGGCGGCCACCTGCTGGGGGTTATACCCGCCCGTAACCAACGCTTCGGCGGCACCTTCCAGCACTCCCACGACGTCGGAAAGGGAGTACGGCGGGGCGTTTATTCCGAATAGTCCCCGCTCTTGCATTCTGCGATCGAATTCCGAGAGCAGGCCGATGCATAGGTCCTGCTCAGTTCCGCAGTAGGTGCAGTAAAGCGTGGCTGCGGGAGTGTCGAGAAAACAGGACCTACAGTTCATGGAGCAGCCTCCTGAAGACAGCGTCGCGGCCTTTCAAGACCTGTCTATTGGTTGAACAGTGGCCAGTGGCCAGTGGAGGGCGGGGATGGGCGCAGGCTGTGGAGGAGACGAGGATACACAGCAATGAAACGCCAGGTGAAAGCTTCATAGTGGGAACCCCCTGCAAAGTAGGATGGGAAAAGGGGACTTGTCACAGACCCAAAGCCCATACGTGCGCCTTACAGGGGGCACGAGGGCCCCTGCTTCCATCGCTAGAGCACGTATGTTCCGCGCAAACCGTTGCACGAAAACCTGGGTCTGTGACGAGTCCCATACTACCAGTATCGAGGGACCCGTTAAAGAGATTTCGCCTGCTTTCAGACTTTCCGGCAAAAGATATTGTGGGGGAGTCAATAACGGAGGGAGCCCGCAGAAGCTTGCAGAGGCCGGCGCATTGCCTCACCATAAATGAGCCTCAAGCAAAGCCGCTGCCTCGTCTAAAATGTTACCGAAAAACTGAGGCTATAACGTGGCGGGAGGCTTGAACAGGATGGCAAAACGGGAGTTGCTGGCATCAATACAAGGGCGCTACCCAGGCTCTTCGAAGAGGGACAACAAGGGCCGGATCCTCGACAAGTTCATTGCCACAGCGTGCCATCGCCGGAAGCAAAGCATTCGTCTGCAGGGGCCATTAGGTTGTCAATTTTCAAGTTGTTTAGGCCGGCGTTTTCTCGAACATTAGTCCCCGCTGGGCACTAGTGGGCTAGATTATTATCGGGCTGCCTCAGTTGAGTCAATCACCTCCCCGGTCGCCGAGCAGCTTCCGGTGTGGCGACAGTTTCTCACGGTAGCTAGCCCCTTCGATGACGACCTGGTAGCTGGCATTGGCCAGGCGGCCCAAAGCGCTGTTACCAAGAATGGGGTCGTCGAACAGGCTGAGCCGTCACCCGGTGGAGGACCAAGTCGTCCAGAATCAGCAGGTCCGGGGAGAGAATGGACCTGAAGGTTCGGTCAACGGAGTGGCCGACCCGGGCCTAGGCCATGGCCCTTAAGAAGTCGGCGGCGTGGAGAAAGCGGACTGTGTGTCCTGCCCGGGCAGCGTCGTAGCTCAGGGCCTGGGCGAGAAAGGCTTGCCCACACCGGCGGGGCTGCGATAAAGCGGAAAGTATGAGTATCAATTCAGCCAAACGTCGGCCTTTTTCTAACAACGAGATTCGTCGGCACATAGCGTTAATCTGTCAAGGCAGAGAGTTTCGCAATTTTCTCACTTCCACGGAGTGAGAAGTTGAACGGCCCCACGAGCTAATCTTGGGGACTATTACTCACTGTAGAGATGGGTCATCGGAGAGCACAAGAGGTAACTCTCAGTGGTTTCAGGATCCTGGTACCTCATCCGGGACGTGCCAGTCGTGCTGCTTTGCGTTCTTGCCAACGTTTTTGGGCCCTGAGTCGGGCAGCCTCTTTTCGTTCTGGTTTCTGGGCCCTGACCCGTTCGTATTCTCTGCGGGCTTCAATACGCTCTTCGGGCGTGAGCTTAGGGCGCCTTGGTTTGCCTTCGGTGCCTCGGTTCCTGCTCTGATTTTGCTTGTCGCGGCAGGCCTCGCAACGGGCCTGGCCGGGAATGGCCGGGTTGGGGCAGGTTTTGCATAGGCCGGCTGCCTTTCTTTCGTCGCGGACTTTCTTTGCTTGGAGACGATGGAATTCCTTTCGTTCAACCGTCTGGTTCCTTAGTTTGTCGTATTTGCGGCGAAGATCCTTTCGTTCCTCCGGGGTGTGGGTCGGTGTTCTGGGTTTTCTAGCCTGTGGCTTCTTGGGCTTCGGTTTAGAGACCTTCTTGGGCTTGGGCTTCGATTCTGGTTTAGTTAGCTTAAAGGTGTGGTGGAAAGTAATTCTTTTAGAACATGATGGGGGGCCGGGGGTGAGGGCCCCCCACCAAACCATGTCATCCTGAGCGAAGCCGAAGGATCTAAAATCCATGCCACAACCCATGCCCAGCCAACCGCAACCAACATCAAACCCGAAGTTCCCCCCTCTCCCATAGGGAGAGGGGCCGGGGGTGAGGGCCACCCCCGCCACCAGGCACAGGGGAAAGACAGAGGCCATTCCAATAATCCCTTCCCCCTCGACGGGGGAAGGTTAGGATGGGGGTGAAGGCCCACCCGCAGTCAACCCCTGCATTTGTGCCAAATCCCCTCGCCCTATGGGTAAGGAACCGGGGATGAGGGCAAGCCCTGCCACCCACCAAACCATGTCATCCTGAGCGAAGCCGAAGGATCTAGAATCCATACCACATACCATGCCCAGCAAACCGCAACCAACATCAAAACCGAAGTTCTCCCCCGCCCTATGGGAGAGGGGCCGGGGGTGAGGGCTTCCCGCCACCGGACAAGCTGGACAACGGCGGCCCAACCCTGAAAACCAAACACCCCCCCTCGCCCTATGGGTGAGGGCCCCCTCAAAGGAGCAACCAACCCATGTACACCCTCTCCCAAATCCGCACCCGCGTTAACGCCCTCAAACGCAAATACGCCCTGGAACTCCAGATCATCCGCATCCACCGCATCGCCGAGGACTTCTCCCTCCGGTGGGTCCGTGCCGCCGGAGACCGCCAACCCCTGCCCGAAACCCATGCCTTCATCCTGCACATCGCCGACAACGGCTTCCGCTTCCATACCTTCATGAACCTGCACACCTACTTGGAACGGTGCCGTACCAACGGCGACACCCCCGACTGCTGGGGCATCATCCGTTCCCTCTACGCCAACCATGACCTGGACCGCATCTCCTGCATGGTAGACAAATGCCACGCCCTGCCCGCACCGGACCCCGAAGACGAACCAGAGGGCTTTGCCGACCGTCGCTCCCTCTCCACGGTCAGCGACCTCATCTACTGGGTGGACCGCTGGATAGACCGTGTCCTCCGCACCAACGATGCATTTGCAGCATCCCTTGCATCTGTTGCGTCTCCTGCAACTGTTGCATCCGCTGCATCCGTCGCTGCCCCGCGCCAGGAAAACACCCACCAGACCTCCCGCGCCTGGCGCCGCCGCCAACAGCGCAACACCCAGAACCAAACTCCCCCCTCGCCCCATGGGAGAGGGGGCTGCATGTTCCAAAAGAATCTTTTGGTTTTGAGTTGTTTCTAGGCTTACTGGCTCGTCATCTGGTCCTTTTGGTTGGGGGAGAGGCAAGGTGTAAGTGATGATGTGGTCCCGATCGTCAAAAACGCGAACTTCCTGTATGAAGGCCCTGAGGAATTCGCGCCCAGCGCTGGGGTCGCTGGGGTCGAGGAATGTACGCAGGTCCATAGCTGTTGCTATGATCCTTTCCGGGTCTGACAAGTAATCAATTCGCTCTTGGGTGTCCCGGCTGGCACTGGCTTTTTTGTCCTCCAGTTCTTTGTATCTCAGGTCCACTGCTTCCAGTTTCTTTATGAGTTCCATGAAGCCTGGGCCCTGATTGTCAGCGTCGTAATCTGCTATTGCTGCCGTCAAGTTTTTTCTTTGCTTTTGTGTCTGGAGAAATGCCTTTTCGACTTCTTTGATTTGGCTCATTTCTGCCTTGACCCTTTCCGGAATCTCCTCTTTAAGGGTCTGCAACTGTTTGGTGAGGACCTCCTTCGTCAATATCCGTTCCAGGAGTTCGGTGGTAACCTGTTCCAGGAATTCTATAAGGGGAATGTTTTTTTTATTGCAGAAATCTGCGCCGCGTTTCTTTTTCCCTGAGCAGACAAGCTTCTTGTGGCTTCCTTGATTCATTAAGGTCATATTATTTAGGTGTCCCTTTTCTATGCAGTGCCCGCACTTCACCCGGTCGGAAAGTGGATTAGGGCTGGTGGAGCACCTGGGAGAAGACTGTCTGGGCCGCGTGTTCTCAGCGATTCTCTTCTGTACGGCATCGAACGTTTCCTTTGAGATCAGCGGTTCGTGGGAGTCTTCTAAGACGGCTGTCTCGTGTTGTTTTCTGTGCAGGATGAACTTTGACCGTGAGGTCTTCCCCGCCGTCGCAGTGCCTTTGTAAACATCGTTTTTTAACATGCTTAGCAATGAGGACGTCGCCCAGAGCCCGCCGGAAGGACTTGAAATGCCACGACTGTTGAAGTCGTTGATAATGGCCATTGAGGATTCGCCGTTTTCCTTTCTCTTGAAGGCTTCTATCACGACCTGGCTTGTTTCAGGGTCTGGTTCTATTCTGGGGCGGTATATTGTCTTTTCCTCCCCGGAACGCTTTCCTGACCTCTCGTCTTCGTAGTCTTTTTCGGGCATTTCCTGCTTTTCGGGGTAGTAAAACCTTTTGTACCCATAGGGAGGTCGGAAGGGATAGTTCCCGTTTCGGACGGAAGTGAGCAATCCTTCCATGGTTACTAGGGAGAGGTCCTCAATGTAATCACTGTTGGTGGCGAACTTGTGCTTCCACGCCCGGCGGGCCTGAATGTCGTCGCTCCTGCCGTCTCTGACGCTGTGTACAACTATGTCGTGTTCAAGGAGCATGTCAACGAACTGGTGAGGGTCCACATCGCTGCGACTGAAGCGCGAGAGATCATGGAATATGATGGCGTTGGCGTCAGTTGCCGGGTCTACGGCCATTGCGATCATGCGTAGAAATTCAGGCCGCTTCGTGGTGTCAAAGCCACTGGCAACTTCCTGAAAGAACTCAAGGACGAAAATGTTCATCTTCTTGGCGTATTCGACGATATAGTGTCTCTGCCTCGATGGTGACATGACGGTGTCCTGCCCTTCACTGGAGGTCCTGAGGTAGGCGTAGGCCATTGTCATGCCCATTGTGCTGCCGGTCGCTTTTGATATTACATCCACCATGGTTCCACCTTAAATAAGAGCTTTGCCGGTAAAGTGCTGATACATACTGATGATGAACCTCTGCACTTCTATGCTGGGGGCTGTAACTGGTCTCGGCCATTCCCGGAACATGGGGTCTGAAAGGACGAACTCATAGCTCCTTCGTATCTCAACCTCGGGTTCTATGCGTTCTGTTACTGCCTGGGTGCTGGCAAGTCCTGCCGCCAGGAGGAGTCGTGACAGGGGCACCTCGTAATAGGCCGCCAGGGTTGTGAGGGTCTTAATCCCTGGCCGTCGGATGTTCCTTTCTATGGTGGACAGGTAGGAGTTTGATACGCCGGTGTCGGTTTCGACCTGCCGCAGGCTTCTTGTTCCCCTGAAATTTCGCAGGAGTGGTCCAATTTCGCTAACCGGCGGCTCGTTAGCCGGCTGATGAAGGGGCGACGATATGTCCCGGAAACTGTCAGCGTCCGGTTGACTGGCATGGAACATACGTTCTACAATTGTTATGCAATTCTACCATTCAACAGGCCCTTGTGACTATCTTCCATGCTATACTTCCGCAAGCTCAGGCAGCTTTTGGATAGCACTGGTTCAAGCGGTTCTGTGAAAGGCAGTGTCATTTTAGCATATGGCTGATTCTCATTCCGACATTCAGGAGTATGAGGACCTTCCGGAAGGTCGGGAGGACGGCGAATTTGAACTCCCGGAGTTTCACAGTCGGTTGTTTACCGATTTACTCTACGGGGGGTTGTCGGGTCTGTGGAGAAGGATAGAGAATCCGACAGATTCGCTTTCAGGCTTAGGTGGAGATGAGGAGGACAAAGAAGATTCCGAGGGCCCGGTTTAGGAGGAGTTCTAATCTCCTTACTCTAAGTGATTCCGCATCCTCAGATTGCTATCAGGTCCTGTGTAATTGTGGCCTGGTGGCGTTCGTCTGCCAGAGGAAATGCATAGGTGACCTGAACTTCTCCAGGTCTGACCTGCAGCTTGGTTATGAACGCATTTACAAGTTGCCGGATGTCTTCCGGCGCTGAGAGGTCGAGGTAGGAATTCACGTCGCTGGCGACGCTGTTGATCTGGTTCTGACCAAGTTCTAATTGGTCGAGCACCCTACTTATGCCTTCTACTCTTCGGCTTATCTGGAGGTATTCTTGGCTGTCTGCCTGAAAATTCTTTGAGGAATCATCGGCTATTTCTGGCTTAAGGCCCGGCCTTGGCTCTTGAAGTTCCCGTTGTATTTCGCCAATCTCGTTGTTGACCCTTTCGATGAGCAGACCGCTCACCTGCGCTGTCGTACCCGGCGTGATGGTCCGCGTGACCAATCTGGTCATAACGCTCCGCGCCAGGTCGTCCGCGTTGACCGGTGCTGCAGTGCATTGAGATTCCCCGGCACCGTTGCTGGAACTGCATCTGTAGTCGGCTACCACCAGTTCCATCGTGTTGCCACACACAGCACACTGGATCACATCCTGTACCGCAGGACCGTGTTCGATTGAGGTCTTTAGTCTTACCATGGGATTCCTCCCACATCCTCTGGGCTCAAAGTGTTTCATAATACTGGCTATTAGTCAAATTTTTGGGCCTTTGACTGAAGGCTAAAATGTTTTGTGTATAGAGTCGGCCAATTCAGTTATTGCTCCGTTGTTTGACGACGCATAAGTGACTGCGTCGTGGCCTGTATAAACAGGTTTGACTCTCAGGAATCGTCCGAACCCCCACCATTTGGCGCTGACGACGCTCTTCGCCTGGGGAATATCGGTACTTTGCATATGTGAAGTCGCATCAACTTTTGACGGAGACCTGGAATAACCGAGTCTCCGCATCGGCGTCTCTAGGCCTGGTTATTTGTGCTAAGCCGATTCCGACTGTAGTTTTACTTGAAGAAGTTTGGGGGTTGTAATGGGCAAGTTCTTGGAAAGAGAAAAACTGTCTCAGATCTATTTCAAAGAACAGTCGGAAAACTTTTCTGAGGCCGCTAGGGTCGATGGCTTTTATCGTGGAGAGCTGCGGCCGTTTTGCCTTCCTCGTGAGTGTGCTAGAGAAAATCTGTTTGCCGAAATTCGAGATGGCGCAATAGACTACTTCGAAGGGCAGAGAATTAAATGGCACGATGGAAAGAGCGGGATGCCGAGCAATCATCTCTGCAGTTCACAGGTGCAGTGTGTCAACTTTCTCTATCCATTCGCGGATAAACCGCAAGCTCTCCTCAGGTTGCTGCGTTCTATTTTCCCTGACATTGAGTCAGTTGAGCCGATGGAAACGGAGGGCCGTTTCGTTTCTTTTGAATGGATTGGTCTCCGCAACTATTTGAAAGAGAAGATTCGTCCGGGCGGTCTCCGCACCAGGGGTGCCAATTTCACCAGCGCTGATGCTGCTGTCATGGTCACCTTGTCCGACGGAAGTCGCCAGATTATTTTGGTCGAGTGGAAATACACGGAATCCTATGGTTCTACCTGGTTGGGAATTGCGAAAAGCGGCACCAGCAGGATGGGTATTTATAGGTGGTTGTACGGCAAGGCCGGCTGTCCTTTGGACAAAAGCCGCGTTCCAGAGTACCGCGACTTGTTCTATGAGCCGTTCTATCAGTTAATGAGGCAGCAATTGCTTGCCCACGAAATGGAGGAGGCTCGGGAACTGGGAGTTGATCTTGTTACGGTGCTGCATGTGGCTCCCGCTGTCAATGGCGACTTTCTTCGAGTTACGTCGCCCGGGTTGCGCCATCTGGGTGGTTCCAGCCTTGAGGTCTGGAAAGAACTGGTGAAACAGCCGGGGCGGTTTATCAGCGTTTCCACTGAGGCGTTGTTCGGTGAATTCCCAGTGGACGCTCATCCAGAGCTTACCAGTTGGTCGCAGTACATTTACCAACGCCATCCTTGGGTCCGCCGTCGAGGCGTGGAGTAGCCGGTTGACTCGTCTGGGACCGCTGATCGCGGCTGTTTGCTAGTGTGGCTTCTTTCCCCTCTTGGACGCTGTAAAAGGCGGAGTTAAAGTGGACCACGTGGACGGCTCTGTTGGCTGATCTAGGGCGGCGGAAAATCGTACCGTCCACCGCTTTCCGTAAGGCTGGGTATCAGTCTTTGGAAGGTGCGATGGATGTACAACGTGGAGCTTTACGCGCGGGTTCGCCGGACCTGCATGGTGGAAGGGATGAACGTTCGGGAAGAATCCCGGGTGTACGGCCTGCACCGGGACACGGTGCGCAAGATGCTGGATTACTCGGTACCACCAGGATACCGACGCCGGGACCCACCCCGAAGATCCAAGTTGGCGCCCTTCACCGGGGTAATTGACGCCATCCTGGAAGCTGATCGCCAGGTCCCCAGGAAGCAGCGCCACAGGGCCAAGCGGATCTTTGAGCGGCTGCGGGACAACCACGGGTTCGACGGCGGATTCACCACAGTCAAGGATTACGTCAGGGAGCACCGGCGGCGGACTCGGGAGATGTTCGTGCCCTTGTCCCCCGCACCGGGCCATGCCCAGTGCGACTTCGGGGAGGCGGTGGCGGTCATCGCCGGAGTAGAGCGGAAGGCGCACTACCTGGTGCTGGACCTGCCCCACAGCGACGGCTGCTTCATGAAGGCCTATCCGTCGGAGACCACCGAGGCCTTTCTGGACGG
>Ga0209543_1002490_pt1 | contig 13210 bp, 12 predicted proteins | sample MesohylFT_FD_187296 | JGI IMG/M metagenome (GOLD analysis project Ga0209543, IMG submission 187296) | Host-associated microbial community of the marine sponge Aplysina aerophoba from Gulf of Piran - sponge mesohyl, lysed by freeze-thaw... | ecosystem: Host-associated > Porifera > Sponge >...
GCTCGCCGCGCTGTCCGGCGCTCTGGAGGCCATCGGGCAGGACCGCTCGGTGCGCGCGGTGATAATCGCCGCCAACGGCCCCGGCTATTGCGCCGGGCACGATCTGAAGGAAATCCGCGCCACGCCGGACCGCGCCTTCTACGACATCCTGTTCGCCGAATGCAGCGCACTGATGACGCGCATCGTACGCCAGCCCCAGCCGGTGATCGCCCGCGTCCACGGCATTGCGACCGCGGCTGGCTGCCAGCTGGTCGCAAGCTGCGACCTTGCCATTGCGAGCGAAGAGGCGCGGTTTGCGACACCCGGCGTCAATATCGGCCTCTTTTGCTCGACGCCGATGGTCGCGCTCTCGCGCGCGGTCTCGCGCAAGCATGCCATGGAGATGCTGCTGACCGGCGACCTGATGGACGCGGAGACGGCCTGGCGATTCGGTCTCGTCAACCGGGTGGTGACCGCCGCCGCGCTCGAAGCCGAAACGCAGGCGCTCGCGGAGAAGATCGCCGGCAAGTCGGGCGCCGTGGTCAAGATCGGCAAGGAAGCCTTCTACCGCCAGCTCGAAATGGGGCTGGACGAAGCCTACGACTACACCAGCGGCGTCATCGCGGCGAACATGGAGATGCGTGACGCGCAAGAAGGCGTCGACGCCTTCATCGCCAAGCGCGAGCCGGTCTGGCAGCACCGCTGAGGAGGCGAGGAGGCTTCCTCCCGGCTTCGCCTCAATAGGTCGCGCGGCCGCCGGAGACGTCGAAGACGGCGCCGGTCTGGAAGCTGCACTCCGACGAACAGAGCCAGGCGACGATGTTGGCGACTTCGTCCACGGTGCCGAAGCGGCCCATCGGGATCTTGGAGCGCATCATTTCGATGTGTGCTTCCGTGATCTGCTTGAAGATGTCCGTCTCGACCGCCGCCGGGGCAACACAGTTGACCAGCACGCCGGTGGCGACCGTCTCCTTGCCGAGCGACTTGGTAAGCCCGATGACGGCCGCCTTGGCGGCGCTGTAGGCGGCCGCGTTGGCGTTGCCTTCCTTGCCGGCGATGGAGGCCGTGTTGACGACGCGTCCGTAGCCGCGCGCCATCATCCCCGGCAGGACGGCGCGGCACCCGTAGTAAACGCCGTTCAGGTCGAGGTCGATGACGGCGTGCCAGTCCTCCAGCGGGTAGTCCCAGGCGGGTCCGGCAGGTCCGGCGATGCCGGCATTGTTGCAGAGGATCGAGACCGGGCCGAGCCGGGTTTCGGTGGCCGCGAGCCCGGCTTCCACAGCGGCATAGTCCGTCACATCGACGGCGAAGGACGCCGCGCGCTCGCCGAGTTCGGCCACCGCCGCCTCGCCCGCTGCCGCATCCATGTCCCAGACTGCGACCGCCGCGCCGTCGCGGTGGAGGCGATGTGCAATCGCGAGGCCAATACCGCGCGCCCCGCCCGTCACTATGGCTGTCTGGTTCGTGAAGTCGTATCGCGCCGTCATGGCTTCTCCTGTCTTTTCCTCGTCCCGGCTTCCGGGATAGCGTAGCGCACAAGCCTGCAACAAACGGAGCCGCTATGGCGAGCCTGAAAGAAATGGCCGGCCACCGGGACGTCAAGCTCGGGGCCTGCATCATGGAGTTCGAGAGCCCCGGCATCGGCCATATCTACCGGGCGGCGGGGGCGGATTTCGTCTTCGTCGATTGCGAGCATAGCGGCATCGGCATCGAGGGGCTGAAGCGCATCCTGCGCTATCTCGAAGCCGCCGGCATGCCGCATTTCGTGCGCCGGGCGGGCAAGACCTATCCCGACATCGCGACCGCGCTCGACGCAGGCGCGGAGGGCCTGCTTCTGCCGATGGCCGGGTCCGCCGAAGAGGTCCACGAGCTTGCGGGCTACATGAAATATCCGCCGGACGGGGTGCGCGGCGTGGCGCTGGGCATTGCGCACGACCGCTATGCCGCCGGCCCGCCCGCAGAAGCGCTTGCCGCCGCCAACGCCCGCACGGTCTGCATTCCGCTGATCGAGACGGCGGAGGGCGTGGAGAATGTCGAGGCCATCGCCGCCCTGCCGCAGGTGGACCTGCTCTGGATCGGCCATTTCGACCTGAGCTGCAGCCTGGGCGTGCCGGGCGCGTTCGACCACCCGGATTTCGTGAATGCCCACCGGCGCATCGTCGCGGCGGCACATGCGGCCGGCAAAGGCATCGGGCGCCTGGTGGGGTCGCCGGAAGAAGGCAGCCGCCTGATCGGCGAGGGCGTCGATTTCATCTGCTACGGCACCGATGCGAGCCTGTTGCTCCAGGCGGCGAGGGGCGGTTTCGAGGCCATGCGCAGCTGACCCCGCCGCGGCCCCCGCTGCCGCCGGGCCGCAACTCCCGAATCGACCCGGTTTGCAAAGGATAACGCATCCCGAGCGGCAATTGAGCGCATGCCGTTGCCGCCGCCCGAAGTGGCAGGGAAGCGCCGAATAAACTTGACTTAGATCAAGAAATATTAACGCCGCAGCCGCATAGAAGAATTACTGCGTTGCCTATGCCTGTCCGGCATGGATTTTCCTCCTAACTGCATTTTCTTTTCCGTTTCCTGTCCTTTACTCAATCGATCTCATTGTGCGCCGTATCGGGATGTTGGCGACGGTCCTTCCCCCCAGTCTGCCGAACGGCGCGCGAGCACGAAGCCGATCGGCACAACTATCGATGCTCTTTCTGCTACGACATTCTTCGATCCGGAACACGCGCTGAACGACGATGATGTTCGAGAAGCGCAGCGACCTTGTCCGATTTCTTGCCGTTGTCGAAGCAGGAAGAATCGCCACTGCGGCCGACGGACTGGGGATCACCCAGCCTGCGCTCACCCGCGTTGTCGCACGGCTCGAGCGCCAGTTCGGAGGCCGGCTCTTCGAACGCCTGCCGCACGGCGTGCGCCTGACCGCGCTGGGCGCCACCGTCAACATTCTCGCGCGGCGAATCCTGGGCGAGATCGAAGCTGCCGAAGAGGCGCTGAACGCCGCCCGGTCGGGGCGGACGGGCAGCTTCCGTATCACCGCCAGCCCGACATGGACTGAAACCGTCCTGCCCGCAGTCCTTGCCCGCTTCCACGAAGACAGTCCGGGGATCGATATCAGGGTCGACATGGCCAGCCGCGCCGAGGGGCTCCGGCGGCTCGCCGACGGCGAAAGCGACCTGCATTGCGGCGGCATCGACGTCGGCGAGCTTCTGCATGCGTCGCTCAGGCGGGAACGTTTTCTGGACGTGACCGCGGGAATCGTCGCCTGGCGCGACCACCCGCTTTTCTCCCGGGACATCTCCGACGGAGACCTCGCCCGCTGCCCCTGGATCGATTTCTCCCGCGAGCCACCCCTGGCCAGCCTGCTCGACCGGCTCTACCAGGCCACGGACATCCGCGCGAAAATCGTCGTGCAAAGCAGGAGCGCCTGCCTGTCCATCCTGAACGGCGGGCCCTATCTTGCCCTGCTGCCGTTCTCCTTCCTCGAACGACTCCCCGGACAGTTCCTCCGGCCCCTTCCGGTCGAGTTCGGCCTCTGCCGCTACCGGTCCGGCTATGTCGTACGGCGCTCGGCCGAGGAACTGCCGCCGTTTCGCCGGCTTGTGCAGACCGTGCGCGAGACCGCTCTCGAACGAAGCGAGTAGCAGCCTGCAGCACGGATAACCCGTTTTCGGCCGGGCGCCGGGTGACGGCCCCGGGATCCGTTGCTACCCTGCGTCCGCTATGACCCGGCGGCTATCCACGATGACAGGAATCGGCGGCGCGCGAACGCGCCGCGGCCCCCGGTAAATCCCGACGAGAGCGATGACATATGAAAAACGCTGAAGCCCGCTGGCGCCTCGGAATCGACATCGGCGGCACCTTTACCGACATCGTCTGTCTCGACGGGAACGGCCAGCTGCTGACCCGGAAGGTCTCCTCCTCAGTGGACAACTACGCCCGCGCCATCGTCGAGGCGCTGGCCGGGTTGATCGGGGAAGGCGCGTTCGCGGGCGAAGACATCGCCGAACTGCGCCACGGCACCACGGTGGCCTCCAACGCCATCCTCGAAGGCAAGGGCGCGAAAACCGGGCTGATCGCCACCGACGGCTTCCGCGACATCCTGGAGATCCGCAATCTGCGGATGCCGCGCCTCTACGACATCGCCTGGCAGAAGCCGCCGCCGCTTGTGCCGCGCTATCTGCGCCGCACGGTCGCCGAGCGCATGACCCATGAGGGCAAGGTCCAGGCGCCGCTCGACCCCGAAGACGCGGAAGCGGCGGTCCGGCGCCTGCTGGACGAGGGCGTCGAGGCCATCGCCGTGGCGCTGCTACACAGCTACGCCAACCCCGCGCATGAGCAGATTGTCGCCGAAATCATCGAGCGCCTCGCGCCTGAAATCGAAACCAGCGTAAGCCACCGCGTGCTGCCCGAGGCGAAGGAATACGAACGCACCTCCACAACGGTGGTGAATGCGTGCCTGAAGCCGGTGGTCTCGCGGTATCTGGCAGGGCTGGAAGAGGGTTTTGCCGGCATAGGCACCCGTGCGCCGCTGCTGTTGATGCAGTCGAGTGGCGGGCTCATGCCTTCTCAGGCGGCGCGCAGCCTGCCCATGCACATTGTCGAATCCGGGCCGGCCGGCGGGGTGATCGGGGCGCAGGCACTGGCCCAGGCCGTCGGCCTCGAAAATGTCCTCACCTTCGATATGGGCGGCACCACGGCCAAGGCGTCCATCGTCGAGCGCGGCGAAGTCTCGCGCGCGCTCGAATTCAGCGTGGGCGCCGGGGTTATCGCCGGCTCGCGGCTGATGACCGGCGCCGGTTATGTCGTCAAGACGCCGGCCATCGACCTCGCGGAAGTCGGCGCCGGGGGCGGTTCGCTGCTCCGCCTGGACGCCGCCGGCGCCCTGCAGGTCGGGCCGGAAAGCGCGGGCGCCGATCCGGGACCTGTCTGCTACGGCGCGGGCGGAACCGAACCGACCCTCACCGACTCCAACCTGCTGCTCGGATACCTCAATCCGGGCCATCTCGTCGGCGGCGCGCTCAAGCTCGATTTCGAGGCAGCGCGGAAGGCCTTCGAGCGCTGCATCGCGGGGCCGATGGGGCTCGCGCCGGAAGATGCCGCACTGGGCGCCCACCGCATCGCCGCCTCGAACATGATCCGCGCCATCCGCGCCGTCTCTTCGGAGCGCGGGCGCGACCCGCGCGACTATGCGCTGTTCGCCTTCGGCGGCAACGGGCCGCTTTTCGCCGCAGGCATGGCGCGCGAACTTGCCATTAAGCGGGTGCTGGTGCCGCCGTCGCCGGGGCTGTTCTCGTCTTTCGGCCTGCTCCATGCCGATGTCGAACACCACTACTCCCACGCGCATCGGCGCATCCTGCGTGGAGCCGACCCGGCAGAACTCGAAGCCGCATGGGCCGCGCTGGAGGCGGAGGCGAACGAACAGCTCGAAGCCGACGGCATCCCGCCGGACCGGCGAACGCTCGCGCGCAGCGCCCAGCTCCACTATCACGGCCAGATCTTCGAACTCCAGGTCGCCGCACCGCCGGGCCGTGTGGACGCGGCGTGGATTGCCGCCCTGGAGGAGGCGTTCGGCGTCGAGCACGAACGCACCTACGGCCACCGGGCCGGGCCGGAGGAGCCGGTGGAGCTGATGACCGCGCAGGTCGTCGGGCGCGGCCTCTCCCATGACCGGACGCCGCCGCCCCCGCCGCCGGTGCCCTCGGGCGGGGCCCGCAGCCGCCGCGCATGGTTCGGCCGCGAGCACGGATGGCGCGAGGCGGCAGTGCTGGCGCGCGGCGATCTCGGCCGGGACGCAACACCGGGCCCGGTCATCGTTGAGGAATACGACGCCACCTGCCTCGTCCCGCCGGAAGATTCCGCCTGGCTGGACGACTACGGGAATATTGTCATCGACATCGCCTGACGGAGGTGCCGCCCATGGCCCGCATCGCCTATGCCGCACGAGAAGACCTGCCGCCCGCCCTGCATCCGCTTGTGGACGATGCAGCTTCCTACGGGCCGTTCGCCAGCCTGGTGGGCGCGCTCGGCCGGCGGCCGTCCATACTGGAGCACACGTTCGGCCTGCTGACGGCGCTGCGCCGGGAAGCCGTGCTGCCGCGCCGCTATCTGGAACTGGCGCTGGTTGCGGTCTCGCAGCGCAATGCCTGCGACTATTGCGTGGCCCACCACGGACCGATGCTGGCTGTGGAGGGAATGAGCGCCGCCGGGGTCGCCGGCCTGCTGGACGACCCGGAAAACCATCCGGAACTCGACGATATCGACCGCCTGGTGGTCGATTTCGCGATCCAGATCAATGACCGCGCCGGGAGCATGCGCGACGGGATCTTCGAGCGGTTGAAAGCGCATTTCAGCGAGGAGCAGATCGTCGAACTGACCTGGCGGATCGCGCTCTGCGGGGCGTTCAACCGGTTCAATGACGCCCTCCAGCTGGATCTGGAGCCGGAAGCGCAGGCGGTTCCCGACGCCGCATGAAAAAGGCCGCGGCGCATTTCTGCGCCGCGGCCACGGAAGGTGCGGCCGGCTGGTGAGCCGGCCGCTGCCCGTTCGGGCTTAGTTGCTCTTGGGCTTGCAGGGATTGCACGCGCCGCAGGCGGGCTTCTTGGGCTTGCAGGGATTGCACGCGCCGCAAGCGGGTTTGCATGGGTTGCATGCGCCGCAAGCGGGTTTGCACGGGTTGCATGCGCCGCAGGCGGGTTTGCACGGGTTGCATGCGCCGCAAGCGGGTTTGCACGGGTTGCATGCGCCGCAGGCGGGTTTGCACGGGTTGCACGCGCCGCAGGCCTTTTTCGGCTTGCACGGATTGCAGGCGCCACACGCCTTGCAGGGATTGCAGGCCTTGCAGGCCGCGGCCGCGGGCTTACAGGCGGCGTAGGCCGTGCCGGCGAGGCTTGCCGCGCCGACGGCGCCGACAGCCATGCCAACACCGATGACCGCCGTGGAAAGCAGGCGGGCCTTATAGGATTTCATGGCAGTTCTCCCGATTTTGGTTTTCCCGATAATGCTCCGGACGATCCGGAAATCGCCTGCCTCGATGCTAACTGATATGGCGGCCCGGAAAATGGACGTTCCCGGTCACAACTGCGTGAGCGGGCCTTGCGCGCGGCCTTCAAGAAGGCTCGCCTGTCCATCGAAGGGGCGAAGAGATGCGTGTTGCGTTAGCGGGAGCACTGGTTCTGGCGGCCTGCGGAACGGCAGCCGCGGAGCTGCCGGAAACGGTCCCGGTACCCGCAGGGGCGTTCATCGCCGGCTCGGGCGCAGCAGAGCGCGAGGCCGCTTACCAGCTGGACGAAGCCGCCTACGGCCATTCGGTCACCCGCCAGCAGGGCTGGTATGACGGCGAGCGCGACCGCCGGACGCTGAGCCTGCCGGGCTTCCGGATCGCCCGCACGCCCGTCACCAATGCGCAATATGCGGCCTTCGTCGCCGAGACAGGGCACAAGGCGCCCGATGTCGATGCCGGAACCTGGAAGGGCTACGGCCTGATCCACCCATATCCCCGCACCCGCCGCCACGCCTGGATCGGCGGCCGTCCGCCCGAGGGCCGGGAGGCCCACCCCGCCGTGCTGGTCTCGCACGAAGATGCGCGGGCCTATACGGAGTGGCTCTCGGATCGCACCGGGCGGATCTGGCGGCTGCCGACCGAGCTCGAGTGGGAGAAGGCGGCGCGCGGCGCGGATGGCCGCCACTTCCCCTGGGGCGACGAATTCGTGTCCGAGCGCCTCAACAGCCATGACGGCGGGCCGTTCGACACGCTGCCGGTCGGGCAGTTCCCCGAAAGCGCCTCGCCTTTCGGCCTGCTGGACGCCGCCGGCCAGGTCTTCGAGTGGACCGCGACCGAGGCCCGGCCCGGGCGTTTCCTGGTCAAGGGCGGCTCCTGGGACGACAGCGGCTGCGGTGTCTGCCGCCCGGCTGCCCGCCACAGCCGCCCGGCCGCGCTCAAGCACATCCTGATCGGCTTCCGCCCGGTCCTGGAGGGTCTGGAACCCCCGCCTACCGGCCCCTGAACGGTCCGGGCGCGCGTTTCTCCTTGAAGGCGAGCGCCGCCTCGTGAAAGTCCTCGGTGAGATAGAGCCGTTCCGGCTGCGCCGCGGCGGAGAGCTCGGAGCGCACCCGCGCAATCTCCCGCCGACGCGCCCGCACGGTGGAACGCACGCTCAACGGAGGGTTGGCGTTCAGCATCTCCGCAAGCTCGCGGGCGGCTTCGAGATGGCCCCCGGCAGGCGCCAGCCGGTTGATGGCGCCGGCTGCCGCGGCCTCCTCTGCCGTGAACCAACGGCCGGTCAGCGCCACTTCGTCGCCGAAGGCGCCCGCGCCCCGCAGCCGCATCAGTCCCCAATAGACCGAGCCGCCGAGCCCGCGCGAGGTCTCGGTGATCTGGAAGCGGGTGCCCGCCTCGGCCACCAGCAGATCGCAGTCGAGCGCGATGCCGACCGCGAGCCCCATGACATAGCCATGCACGGCGGCGACCACCGGCTTCCAGTTGACGGCATGGACGAACAGCCGCCCGGAATCCGCCCCGCGCCCCTGCGGGCCGCCGAACCGTTCCAGCTCCTCGCGCGGCCGCAGCTGCCGGCGCAGCACGTCCGCCCCGGTGGAAAAGGCGCGCCCTGCCCCGTGCAGGACCGCCACATTGGCGTCGGGGTCGGTGTCAAAACGGGCCAGAGCCTCCGACAGCGCTTCCACCGCAGCATCGTCGAAGGCATTGAGCTTCTCGGGCCGGTTCAGCGTGATTGTGACGATCGCACCGTCGCGTTCGTAAAGGGCCGTCTCGCCGGTCATGGGGTCCGCCTTGCAGAAACATCGGATCGGGGCGGCGAGAATAGCGGGCGCCGCGAGCCGGGCGCAAACCGGGGCACGGACTGCTGTCGAAAGTCGCCCGGGAGCCGATGAGCCGGCAACGCTACCCCAGCTGCTTCCAGAAGGCGTCCTTTTGAGTGAGCAGGCCGTCGCGGACCTTGTAGATGTCCATGCCGCGCAGGGTCCTTTTACCGCCGTCCGGCGCGTCGGCCGTCACCTCGTAGGTCTGGACGACGGTATCGCCGACCACCTCGAAACCGCTATTGCGGAACACCGGGCCGCCGCCGGGCGCGGACCAGCGGTCGGCCATGGCCTGCAGCGCGGCTTCCTTGCCGACAAAGGTCTCGCCTGTCGGCTGGCTCCAGACAAAATCATCGGCCAGCGTCGGCGCAACCAGCGCCGTGTCGTGCTTCGCAAAGCCTTTCATGAACGCCTTGAACAGCTTTTCGGTCGCTTCATTGCGCTCGCTCATTCTAGCCACCGAGCAGCGCCAGAGATAACCAAGGCGTCGCCGTCACGATGATCCACACGATCATCAACGGGATCAGCAATTTGAAGATCTGCCGGATGATCAGGTCATAGTTGATTCTCAACACGCCCGAGACCACAAACAGGTTCAAGCCGTAAGGCGGCGTGATGAACCCGATCGTGGTGCCAACGACGAAGACCACGCCCCAATGGATCGGATCGATGCCGATACTCTCCGCCACCGGCGCCAGGATCGGACCGAGAATGAGGACCACGGCAACCGATTCCGTGATCGCGCCCACCGCCAGGATCAGCAGCATCATGACGGCGATCAGCACGGTCGTGCCGTAGTTCTCCCCGAGACCGCCCAGAAAGTCCTGAATCGCCACCGGCAGGCCCATAACGCTGGAGACCTGTTGAAACTGGATGGAAAACACCACCAACGGCACCAGCAGGCCGGCCAGCCGTGCGCTGTTCAGCATGATGCCCGGTATCTGCTGCAGGCGGAGCCGGCCGCCGAGGGCCGGCACAGATCCAACGATGAAGCAGTAGATGGCGACGACCCCGGCTGCCTCCGTCGGGCTGAAATAGCCCCAGTAAATACCGAAGAAAATCACGCCGATGGCGACGAATCCCGCCCAGGCCGTCAACGCCGATCTGGCAATTTTCCGGGCGCTCAGGTTACGCAGGCCGACCCCGCGCTCCACCTTGCCGGTCAGCACGACCGCACTGCCGAGCAGCGCTATGACCATCAGCAGGCCCGGAATCATGCCGCCGATAAACAGATCGACGCTGGGCACCTCCATCGTGACGCCGTAGATGAGGAAGATCACGCTCGGCGGGATGATGACGCCAACGGTGCCGCCCGCCGCAATGATCGCGCCCGACAGGCCCGGACTGACGCCGCGCTCGACCATCTCCGGCCCGAGCAGCCGCCCCATGGTCGCCGCAGTCGCTGCGTTGGACCCCGAAATCGCCGCAAACAGGCCACAGGAGAACATCGCCGTCGCCGCCGTGGCGCCATGCATGAAGCCGACGCAGGAGCGCGAGAACGCGATCAGCTTCCGGCTGATGCCGCCCTCTGTCAGGAAGTCGCCGGTGATGACGAACAGGGGTACAGCCAGGAAGATGAAGTTCTTGATCGAGTCGTTTGCCGCAATGCCGACATTGGTCAGCGGGAACTCCACGACGAAATAGGAGGACGCCACCACCCAGCTAGCCAGCACCAGCACCACGGGGGTTCCGAGAAAGAACAGCAGGACGGCGATGGCGGTGATGTTCCAGACGTTCAGCACCCCGCGAAGCCATTCCACAAGGAGCGCCAGGATCGGGAGGTCGCCTTCGCTCATCGGATTTCCTCCGCCGCGATATGCGGGCCGGTCTTGCCCTGCAACACCCGGATCAGCTGTTGCAGCACCCGCACCATGGTGAAGCCCCAGCCGAGCGGCACGGCGATGGAGATCGCGGCGATCGGGATGTCGGTCCCGAAGATCTTGATGTTGAAGCGCTCATTCAGCATCACGACATCCCACGACGCGACGATGACAACAGCGCCCAGCACGAACCAGAGCAGGCAGTCGAATACCTCCATACTCCGGCGAATCCCGTCGGGCATGCGGTCCCGCGCAGTGGTGAAAGAGAGATGCGCGCCGGTGCGCACGCCGCTGGACATGGCGAACCACGAGAGCCAGACGAACGCGCCCATGGCGATCTCCGGCCCCCAGGCTTCCTGCTCGCCCGTGATCATCCGCCGGATCGTCTCCAGCCCGACCACCAGGATGATCGTCACATAGGCGAGCAGCATCACCGCCTTTTCGATCCATGTAATCAGGTCGTCGAACCGCTGTCCCATCAGACACACTCGGTTTCCCGGACGCCGTCAGGCAGTCCGGGATTTCCGTCCGGAAAAGAATGAAGAAGCCCCGGACACCCTGACGGCGTCCGGGGTCCGGTCACTCGACTACGCCCACCACTTCTGGGCATTAAGCGGTTTGCCGCGGACCTTGCTTTCGAACTCGGCAATGGCGCCGAAGACGTCGAGGCCCGCCAGGGCGTCCAGTTCCTTGCGGATCTCACTGTAGATCTGCCCGTTGCGCTCGACCGAGCCGCGCTCGCGGAACACGTCCATCTCGTCCTCGGTCAGGCGGACATGGCGCATCGTGTCCTTCAGCTGCACATAGTTGCTCTCCGGCGTCGGGTTCGGCCCGGCGCCGGTGACGGTGTTCAGGGCGACTTGCAGGTTGTGAAACGACTCTTCGCTCGCCCTGCGGCTGGCTTCGCGAACCACGTCCTGCAGGCGCTCGGGCATGCGCTCCATCGACCGCGAATTCATGAAAACCGAGCCCGTTCCGGGGCAGAAGTCCAGCTCGAGCACCTGAGCCGTGACTTTGGTCATGCCGAAGCTCGCGGCCGCGCCGCCCCAGGTCTCCATGCCATCGACGACGCCGGACTTCATGCCTTCCAGCGTCTCGGTCCAGGCGAGCGGCACCGGGTTCATACCGAGCGAATCGGCGAAATTCTGGATCATGGTGGAGTTGGTGATCCGGAGCTTGCGGCCCTTCAAGCCGTCCGGATGACGGACCTCCGGCAGGTCGCTGTATTTCAACCCCATGAAGATGTCGCGCAACTCGTTGGTGCAATAGAGGAACTCGACGCCGTACTTGTTCCGCCAGACATCGCGGTAAACCGGGTTCATGGCGGGATCGTGCAACAGGTTGAGAAGCGATTGCGGATCCCGCCACAGGAACGGCCAGTCGAGCGCCTGCGCGTGATAGATGACGGCGGCAGCGTTCTGCGCTGAGGAGTTGCCCATATCGAGCACACCGGCCCCGACCCGCTCGACGCACTGGTTTTCCGCGCAGGCCTGCCCGCTGTCGAGGATCTGCACGGCGATTTCGCCGTCCGATCCTTCTTCGATCCATTTGGCGAGGTCATAGACGCGAGTCTGCAGGAATTCTTCGTTTTTCGGATTTACCACGCTGACACCGTGGCGGATCGTGTATTTGGCCTTCTTGGCAGCCTGCGCGTCCTTGGCCGCGAACTGGCTGATGAGCGTGGCGGACGTCGTTCCGGCAACGGCGGCAAAGACGGCCGCCTTGGTCCCGTAGTCCGCGGAAATGCGCAGAAAATCGCGTCGAGAAAGCGTCATGGCGTAGTTCCTCCCTAGTCGCCTGTTGCTTGTCTGTTCGAGGGGTTGCGGGCTATGTGGCAGCGATCGCCAGCGGTACATGCGCGGCTTCCGGTTTGGCGGCGCCAACTCCTTTTGCGGGTTGGGTTGCGGCTTTGCATTACAGGATTGAAACATGGGGGAACCGCATTGGCTAGGGTCCTGTTGCTGAACGGTCCCGGACGGCGCGTCACCAGGGTGGTATCCCTGATGGGTCGCAACCCGACGCCGCCGGTATCAGTCCCCGCATCAGCTCCCTTCCCGGGAGGCGCTCCATTCCCAACACATGCGCGGCCATGGCTTGGGCCCGGGCCTCGCCCAGCGCCGGGGCGGCATTGGCGTCGAATTTCTCCACGATTTCGGCATTGGTGAGCGCCCGGTCTCCCGCGCCGCGATTGACCGGTTCGTGATGTCTGAGGCGTTCGCCCGACCGGGTCTCGACCTCGACGCCGGCGGAGAAATAACGCGGGAACAGCGAATCCGGGTCGGGACGGCATTCGACGCGGGCGGCCAGCGCCAGCACCTGCGGGTCGCCAAGCGCTTCGGGCTCCAGTTCGGCAAGGCCGAGCCTTCCGAGCGCCAGCCCGCAGGCCGCCGCCCAAGGGGCGCTGAAGCGCGCGGCATAGTCTTCCGGCGGCCGGCGCTTCAGCGCCTCAGGCTCCATAAGCGCCGCGATCAGGTCCTCATGCACCAGCACCGTAATGCGGGCGATGTCATCGGGCTTGAGCCCATGGTACCGGCGGAGCGCAATCGCGCTGTCGATAATCGCGTGGGTGTAGTGGCAGGTGGGGAAGGGTTTGACGGCCG
>Ga0209543_1002493_pt1 | contig 13209 bp, 14 predicted proteins | sample MesohylFT_FD_187296 | JGI IMG/M metagenome (GOLD analysis project Ga0209543, IMG submission 187296) | Host-associated microbial community of the marine sponge Aplysina aerophoba from Gulf of Piran - sponge mesohyl, lysed by freeze-thaw... | ecosystem: Host-associated > Porifera > Sponge >...
GCCGGCCCGAGGGTGGCGTCGGCGATCGCCGACATCGGCGAACTTGAGGTGGGGGCGAGCCGCGAGATCTCGCTGTCGGGCGTGTTCTCGGACGCCGACGGCGATGCGCTGACGATCAGCGTGACGACTTCGGATCGCGCGATCGTCAACATCTCGGCGGCGCTCGAGGGGACGACGCTGTCGGCGACCGCGGTCACCGTGATCGGCGCGGCCGAAGGCACGGCGACGATCACGGTCACGGCCCTGGACTCCGACGGCAATCGGGTCAGCGATGCGTTCACCGTGACCGTGCCCGCCGCCGAGGCGGCGCAGCAGCAACAGGCGGAACCGCCTCCCGGTCAGGTCGTCAACCTGAGCGTGCGCCAGACCCAGCCGACCCGATTCCGGGTGGAGTGGGACGCGCCCGAGGACGGCGGCGCGGTCAGCAGCTACCGGGTCGTGCTGTCGCGCGACGGCGAGGAGCTGTCGACACGGCGTCCGGGGGCCAAGAAGCACCACGTGGTGATCCGGAAGCTGGAGCCGGGCGCCACCTACACGGTCAGCGTGCGGGCCAGGAACGCGGGCGGGCTCGGACCCGTAGTGACGGCTCAGATCACGCTCATAGCGGACGAAGGGCAGTGATCGGCCAGGGCGCTCGCTCAGTCGCAGCACCTCGTCGAAGTCGAGGCTCTCGTTGATGCGCAGGCTGGCCTCGGAGAGCCGCGTCAGGCGCTCCTGTAGGGCCTCGTAGTCACGCTCTCGCTGGTCCGGGTGAGTCACGTGCGCTCCTTCCCGGCGGCCCGATCGCGCCGCCACCGGGAATTGTACGCGATTCCACGTGACTTTATACGTAAAACGGTCCTGTTTCCACGTCTATTACACACCCGTCCCGGTATGATTCCTGGTACCAACTCGGGGAGGGTGCACGCGTGCGCGCATCGGGTGTCCCGGATCGCCTCCGGACTGCCGCGCGGCCGCGACCGTCGGGAACGGGTGGCGCGACCATACGGGCCGGCCCATTCCGAGCGATGAGGCAGCGCGCCCGCCAGAGGAGACGTGGATAGCCATGTTCGACGACGGAAACGACGGCAGGATCACGAGCCCGCGCCGCCTGTTGAGGGCGGCCATGCCCGTTACCGCGCCCCGGAGGCCCGGCATGATGGGGGCCTCCGCCTTCCGCCGCTCCCCCCTCCTCCTGCTGGCCGTCGCGCTGGTGGCGCTGGCGGCCTTCGTTGCGCCCGGCGCGCAGCAGCCCGCCCAGGCCCAGTCTTACAATAACGCTTTGCCGCCCTATACCCCCAACACACCCGCCAAACAAGTAGACATCACTATTGTGGATGATCCGCTCAGGGTTGATTTGCGGAGGACCAAAATAGGCCGGTACAGCGCCGGATACCTCGAGGCTTTGGATTACGTGGGCCAGCCACACCACGTCCAGGTTGGGATTTTCGCCGCCAGTGGGACGACGAACACCAAGCTTGCGCTGGACTCGCGCAATGCGGATGGAAACAACAAACAGACATACCTCGTCTACACCTTCATGAACCGAGCCAGTGAGTGCAAGGTCACCAATTGGCCCACCGGCGTTGTTACTGACGGCAGAATTCATGGCGGTCGTCCGTGGTTTACCCAAACAGTGCGGACAGCCCCAAGTCCCCCTAGAGAGGAATCCCTACCGCTGCAAGGCGGCTGGGTGACATTGAGCAACCACACCGCCCAGCAGGCAACCGGCAAACACCTGTGCGTCGGACTCAGATTTCACCACGAGGGAGACAGCACAGGCGTGAGCGAACTCCGTGCGTTCAGCTATTACATGGATGACGCGACCCCCACCCTGGCCGGGGACATGAGCGGCAACACCCTGACTCTAACCGCAACCGACGAGTCCCAGATTTTCCAATACCGGTACATCAAGAAGAGCTGCGATACGGCCAGTCCGACCGAATCAGCAGGGTGGAGATCCCTGTGGAAATCCCTTAGCTGGATTGACGCCGGCGATGGCGCGACCAGCAAACGACTGGTCAGCAACAAGCAGGTCGAGATAGTCTTCCCGGACGGGGTCAACCAGGTTTTCTGCTTCGACGCTCAGGATATGCAAAAGAATGTCGGCCGACTAGCCTTCCGCGTCGATACCCGGCAGCGGCCGACATCGTTGACTTTGTCGACGAACGCGAGCAACAACACGGTGACCGAGGGCGGCTCGGTGACGGTCACCGCCACGCTGGATCAGCCGGCGATGGCGGCGGTGTCGGTGCCGTTGTCGGCGGCGAACGCGTCCACGGCGGCTTCGGGGGATTACACGCTGCCTGCCGCGTTCGCCATCGCAGTGGGCCAGAGAACCGCGACCGGGACGGTGCAGACGACTGATGACGATGTGGACGAGGACAACGAGAACATCGTGTTGACCACGTCGGTCAGCGGTTTGACGGTGACGGGTGCGACGGTGACGATCGCCGACGACGACACCGCGGGGGTGACGTTGAGCGCGCAGTCGGTGTCGGCGGTCGAGGGGTTCACTGCGCCGTACACGGTGAGGCTGAACACCCGTCCGACCGCGAATGTGACGGTCACGCCCACTAGCGCCACGCCCGCGGCGGCGACGGTGTCGGGTGCGCTGACATTCACCGCGGCGAACTGGAAGTCGCCCCAGCCGGTGACGGTGACCGGTGTGGCGCAGGGCACGTCGGCGATCAGCCACACTGTCGCGAGCAGCGATTCCGATTACAGCGGCGTGTCGGTGGGGTCGGTGACGGCGTCGGTGCTGGAGTCTCAGACGAAGTACTCGGTCACTCCTGCGTTGACGATCCCGGAGTTCCACGCGGCGAGAGCGCTGACGGTGACGCTGGGCCAGGTCGCGCCCGCGGGCGGGATCACGTTGGCTGTGGCCTATGACTTCTCGGGCGGCACCGCGACCCGTGCCGACCTCCGAGAGGCGCCAGCGGAAGTGATCGTTGCTGAGGGCGACACGACGGCGGAGTTGATGCTGGTGACCCGCCACGACGAGGTCGTCGAGGACGACGAGACGTTCACCGTGACCGTCACCGCGGACGCCGCGGCGCAGGCGGCGGGCTGGACGCCGGTCAGCGGGCAGGACACCGCGACGGTCACGATCACAGACGACGACACCGCCGAGGCGAGTGTGGGGTTCTGGTCCGCGGTCGAGCCGCAGCTCAGCGGCATCGCGGCGTCCCGCAACAGCCGCTCCAATGTGTCGGTGGTGTTGAGCAGGCCACCTGCGACGCCTGTCACCGTCGAGGTCGAAGTGGACGCCTCGAGCACCGCGACGGAGTATGTGGACGATCAGAATCCCGGCGATTTCCGCATCGTCGACAAGACGCTCACGTTCACCCCCGGCGGCAGCGGCGGGCGCTACCAGACGCTGTGGGTGGACATTGCCGACAGCGCCGAGACCGCCAACGAGACCATCGTGTTGCGCATCGCGGACCACAGCGGCAACGACCTGGGCCGCCACTACACCCGCTACGCCCCCAACCGCACCTACACCATCACGCTGTGGCCGAGAACCGGCGGACTGTGAAGTGCCCGAGGACGAGCGGGGATGGTCAGTACCGGTGGGCCAAGGCGTACCGATTTGCGAACTCTTGGTGGGAGGTCCAGCTTTGATGAGTCCGGTTTGGCCGCTCGCCCTACTCGCTGTGCGCGTCGCTTTGCCAGCCAGTGCCGAAGATGTATCCGTCGTACTCCGCCACGTACACCCGCAGCGAATCCGACTCCACCCACTCGCCGTCTGAGGCAAGGTGTGTGGCGTCGAGGCCGGCCGCGCCGAACAGGTCCTGGACGTCCCCGCCGATCAACGACGGGTCCGAGTGCCCCACGATCTTGCCGTCAGGTCCGCCGATGAAGGCGAACCAGTGCCCGTCTACCGTCTCGGCAGCGTTGTAGTAGGCGACGGCCGCTTCCAGCCCCGCCAACGCGCTCGCCGGGCTGGCAAAGTAGGCCATGGTTCCCGCCAGGCCCACCTGGCGGTACTGGTCCACCGCCACCGTCACCAGTTGCTTGGTGAACGTGTCGGCGTCGATGTACCAGCCCGAGGCGAACAGCAGCCCGTCACGCTTCGTCACCCAGACGTTCTTGAGCTCCACATCATCGAAGCCGGACCCTATGCCCCCGCTCTGGGGGTTGCGGTATACGTAGGAGACCCACTTGCCCTCCTCGGTGGCCGCAAGCATCTCCGGCCCGAACTCGTAGCCGTTGGCGTCGGTGCCCACCCAGCCCTTCACGTCCAGGCCCCGGCGTTCGGGTTCAGGGTGTGCGATGACCAGGTCGTTGTCGTCGATGATGAAGACGTACCACTGGCCGTCGATGCTCTCTGGGCTGTTGTAGTAGGCGAGGGTGGCGTCCAGGCCCTGGGTCTCATACCGCGCAATGGCGCTGTCCACGACGTACTGCGTGTACTCGGCGGGGGCAGCCTTGGCCGGGATGCCCGCGATGGCGGCCCGCACGATCTCGTTGACCTCCGCCCGTGTCAGCCCTGCCGCGGCAGGAGGCTCCTCGGGCGTGTCGTTGCCCGTCGCATCCACAAAGGCCGAGGACTCGGCGGCCATCTCCGCCCGCACGATCTCGTTGACCTCCGCCCGTGTCAGCCCTGCCGTGGCAGGAGGCTCCTCGGGCGTGTCGTTGCCCGTCGCATCCACAAGGGCCGAGGACTCGGCGGCCAGTTCCGCCCGCACGATCTCCTCCACCTCCGCCCGTGTCAGCCCCGCGTCGTTACCTCCGCAGGCGGCGAACAGCGTGAAAGCGCCAAGCGCCAGCGCCGCCAGCGAAACCGTCCGTCGCAGCGGGCCGGTCACCCCGCAATGCCCATTGGCTACAGGCCCCCGTGCTGGGTTCCGTCATCGCTGCCGTCCGTGACCGTCACGTACGCGCCGAGGGCACCTTCGGGCGAGCGGAACGGGTCGCCCGGGCTCGTGCTGGTGGTGGAAGAGACATGGACCAGCGCCTGGAAGTGCTCGTGGACGCTGTCGTCGTCGGCAACCCCCGTCACCGTCACGGTCTGGCCGACGTTCCAGTTGGACGAGGTGAAGGTCATCGTCGTCGGCGACACCGTGCCGACGCTGACATCGTCTCGGCGTTTCATACAGTGTTTTACCATTCTTCTACTGGTCACACCCGGCCCGCACTCACGCTCGCCGCATATGGCGTACTCGACATCATATCCCGGGTCAGGGAATCTCGCTCAGGTCTAGGTTTGGGTCTGATGCAACGAGATGATGGCCAAGCCGTCGAACCGGAGCCCTGAGCGCAAGCTGCAGGCGTTGAGCACCCGTTGGCTCATGCCCGTCCGTGGGTGGGAGAGGGTCCGCGACTGCTGATGCGCTTCCAGGAGGAGTGCGACCTGCCCGGCGACCTGTGGCTCATCGTGGCTGCCAGCGGCCAGTTGATGCAGTTGCCGCCGGCTGAGTCATTCGTGAAGCGTGTCGAGTGGGACGATGATCTGCCTGTTGCATGGAGGCCCCACGACGACGCGGGCTCACCCGTCCGGTGCCGCCCGGGCCGACGCTTCGGCCGCCCCGCGGTGTGCGGCATCAGCACGTTGGCGATCTTCGAGCATGTTGATGGGGGCGAGTCCGAGGAGGAGATAGCCGACCAGTTCGATCTGACCGTGCAGGATGTCCGCTGGGCGGTGGCGTATGAGACTTCCCGCGCCGCGCCTCTCGCGGCGTGAAACCCGCCACGGTTCGCTACTACTTCGATGCCGACATCCTCGGTCTCGGCAAAGTTGTCGCCGGACTCCGCCCTGACGCGACCTACCCGGGAGATCCGGGCGCTGTTATGCGCAAGCGGAAGCGATCCCCGTGCACAATTGCTGGCACAGATGTCGACGATGTCGATTGGATTCCTCGTGTAGCTGCACCGCGGTCTCAGGCGGCTTGAAGCTGCTCGCCCCGCTGGTGGGCGGGTTCGGCGATCTCGTCCGGCGTGCGGAACAGGCAGAGCGTCGTTGCGGCGCGGCCGACAGCGTCCCGCGTCCGCTCCTCGTAATGGTCGAGGATCTTCAGCGGCCACGACTCGCCGCTCGGCGGCGGAAGCTCCCAGGTCACGATGACGATCCACTCGCCGTCGAAGTCGAAGTCTGGCTCCACCGACAGGTAGCGGACTCGAGCATCGTCTCCCTGCGAGCGGAGCAAGGCGTTGAGTTTCGGCCTGATGGTGCGCGACGTCGTGCTCACCCGAAACGAGGTGGACGAGCTGATGGCCGGCCAGTTCACGTCCAGCGCCGCGCCGACCGGCACGACCAGGCTGAGCGACTGGCTCCAAGACAACTCCGACAACCTCGGCAGACGGTACGTGTCCGAACTGGGGCGCAACTTCCGCCGCATCGAGCAACGCCGCTGGATCAAGCGCCGGCCGGCCCGAGATGAGGCCGGGGGAAAGCCCTCATCTGGCATGGTGCCGCCCCACCGGGGATCGCCCTACCCGTGACCCGTATGGAGTGCCCGGTGGTGGAGGCATGGACGGGCGAGGCCTACGAGCCGAACGCCGCGGCGATGGCCGCCATGCTCGACGCTGGCTCTGGAGCCCACGGCCCGAACGGCTGCGGCCAGCATCGCCGCGGCGCGCTCAGCGACCAGCGTCCGCGCCGCGGCGGCCTCTGCATTCCCATGACGCATATTCGGAAACCAAATGGTCAGGGTGGTATGATGCTGGAGTGTCCATCGACGCAGACCGCGAACTCGAAGCGATCAGATGGCCCGACGGGATCCGATGCCCGGCCTGCGGATCCAGCGACCTAGCCCGCGCGGACCGACGGTATCGGTGCCGCCGATGCCGGACCCCGTTCTGTTGGAGCACCGGCACGGCGCTCCACGCGACGAAGCTGCCCGCCGAGTTGTGGATGCGCGCCGTGAAGGCAACCGACACGACCCATCGAGGCCTCGCCGGGGCCCTCAGCGTCTCGGTCCCGACCGCGAGGCGGATCGCAGCCCTGCTCGACACAGTGCCCGGCATCGACCCCGACGCCCGGCTGAGGGGCCTGCTCGCAGCGCCGCGGCCGCTGCCTAGACGCTCACGCACGAGCCCCACCCCACCGCCGCACCGCTCTGTGGCCAACTCGCCGGTGCCGTTGGGCACCCCGGCACGGCTGGTGGCGCAGTCGCGGGCTCTCACCAACGGCGAACGGCGCGTGATCAACGCTCTGCGCCATCGACCGTTCGGTGCTACCGCCCGGGCCGTCGCCGGTCTCAGCGGCGTGTCGGTGGGTCACACACGGCGGTGCCTGCGCCACCTTGAGAGGCTCGGGGTGGCCCGCGTCGACATCCAGGCACGCTCATGGGGTTACTCACAGCTTCGGCGGCGTTTGTGGCGGCTCGACTACAGCGGCAACTCCCGATGCGCCCAGATGCTCGGGCTGCTGACCCGCTCGCCTGTGCGCGCCGCGGCGACCGACGACGACATGGTGCCCGCAGAGTTCTGGTTCTGCTTCTGGTCAGGCACGCCGGCCGATCAGCTGAGGATCAGCACCGACGGGCTGCTGATCGCGGAGACCCTTGTCGGCGGGCACCACCCGGCGGCGCGGCTGTGGGCGCTCAACACGCTGCCAGCGGAGGTGCTTCGCCGGTGCCGCTCGTTGCGTGGCTGCGACACCGGCAAGAACGCAGCCGCCATAGACGCCGCCCTAGCGAGCAGGCGTGGCTGAGATCGACTCGTACGCAGACGTGCTCGGACCGGCCCAGCGCGCCGCTTGGAGCAGGGCGGCCGAGATCGCTGACCGTGTCGGCGGTGTCCTGATGGGCGGCACCGCCGCCGCGCTGCATCTACGCCACCGCGAGTCCGAGGACCTCGACATCATGACGATGCGCAAGTTCTCTGGGGCAGCCATAGCGAAACGACTCGCCCGAGACTTCAACGCTGTGGAGGTGACACACGCCTGGGAGAACTCCTGCCGGGGCATAGCTGACGGTGTGAACATCGACGTGTTCAAGGCGCTACCGCGCAGCAGCGTAGGCCCGCGCGGTCTGCGCAGAGTGGCGAAGGGTCCGATCGTGTGCGCAATGCCGGTCGGATCGCTGCCGGATCTCCTCGCGACGAAACTCGAGATCATCAGGTTCCGGCCGAAGCTGCGCGACTACATCGACCTGCACGCCATCGACAAGCTCAGCAACTACACCCTCGAGGACGGCCTGGGGTTCTACTGCCACCGGTTCGGCCATGACACACTCCCGGCGGACTTCGCAGAGACCATTCGTCTGCTCTCCGACGCCGGCACCCTCCCATCGGACCCCCACTTCGAGCACATGCGGGCAACAGTCCTGGCCCATCTACGTAGCCGCGCCGGCGAACTCGGACAGTTCGCAGCACAACAGCACAGCCTTCATTGGGATCCGACACCGCCGGCCCCGTCGCGGCGCACCATACGGCCAATCGAGTCGATGAGACTCAGCTCAGCAACTCAGCCATCCAGACTCGTGGTGTGCGGACAACGGCTCGGACCGCGGCGGACGTGTCAGAGGAAGCTGGCCACCAGACCATGCCCCGACCATCCCGACAGTCCGGGCAGCCTCACGATCAAACGACGCCGCTGACCACAACCTGAGCCGACCATCAACGTCCGGCGTGCGCCGGTGCCGGCCATGGCTTAGTGCCAACATCGTCCGCCGTCAGTTGCCAGTTTCGTCTGGGGCTGAGACGATCAACACAGTCCAGGCGCAGATGGATCGGGGCGACCTGCCGGAAGGCGATCGAGGCCACGGTGGACACGGGCGCCTTCTACAGCGTGGTCCCGGCGCGCCTGCTGCACGACATCGGTGTCGAGCGTTCCTTCAGGCGCCGGGTGCGCCTGGCCGACGGGAGGGTCGTGGATGCCGACATCGGCGAGGCGCGGATGACCGTCGACGGCGAGAGCGTGACGACGCCGCTGGTGGTCTTCGGCGAGGACGACGCTCCGTCCCTGCTCGGGGCCTACACCCTCGAGGGCCTCGCCCTGGCAGTCGACCCGTCGACCGGCGCCTGGTCCCCCGCGGCCTCCTCCCGTGGTGAGGCACACACGAGGGCTCGGTTCCTGCCGGCCCCGCCCTGCAAGCGTGCCGTAGGTCCGAGGCCCCGGCGATTGATGGCAGCCGGCTTACCCGGAGGCGGTCGCTCGTGCGGCGTTCGTCGGGCATTATGGGAGCGTGGATGTGAAGACGCTGAACCGTCCGGTGTACTCCCTCGCTGACGCTGCGGAGATACTGCGAATGAGCCCCAGCACGCTCGCGTGGTGGCTCGACGGCGGCGAGCGTGGGCGGCGCGTCTATCCGCCGGTGATCCGCGTTGAGCCGACAGGCGAACGCAGCCTTACGTGGGCCGAGTTCGTCGAGGCCGGTCTGCTGCGCCAGTATCGCCGAGAACTTGGCGTGCGGCTTCACGAGATCAGGAGGTTCGTTGCCGCTCTCAGAGATGAGTTGGGTGTTGAGCACCCGTTGGCTCATGCCCGTCCGTGGGTGGGAGAGGGCCCGCGACTGCTGATGCGCTTCCAGGAGGAGTGCGACCTGCCTGGCGACCTGTGGCTCATCGTGGCTGCCAGCGGCCAGTTGATGCAGTTGCCGCCGGCTGAGTCATTCGTGAAGCGTGTCGAGTGGGACGATGATCTGCCTGTCGCATGGAGGCCCCACGACGACGCGGGCTCACCCGTCCGGTGCCGCCCGGGCCGACGCTTCGGCCGCCCCGCGGTGTGCGGCATCAGCACGTCGGCGATCTTCGAGCATGTTGATGGGGGCGAGTCCGAGGAGGAGATAGCCGACCAGTTCGATCTGACCGTGCAGAATGTCCGCTGGGCGGTGGCGTATGAGACTTCCCGCGCCGCGCCTCTCGCGGCGTGAGACCCGCCACGGTTCGCTACTACTTCGATGCCGACATCCTCGGTCTCGGCAAAGTTGTCGCCGGACTCCGCCCTGACGCGACCTACCGGGGGATCCGGGCGCTGTTATGCGCAAGCGGAAGCGATCCCCGTGCGCAATTGCTGGCACAGATGTCGACGATGTCGATTGGATTCCTCGTGTAGCTGCACCGCGGTCTCAGGCGGCTTGAAGCCGCTCGATGCGGTGTGCGTTGCGTGGATGAAGGTGCCGCCCCAGGTGGCGTGGGACCTCGCCAGGTTGCTGTCGGACCATGTCGCGGATTACGAGAGCGAATATGGTAGCTTCACTCCAAAGCCACCTGATGAGCAGGAGCTATCATGACGTTTGTCCACATCGTCGGTTCGAATCGTTTCGTTTACGAGTGGAATCGCTCCCTCGAGCCGTTTCGTCCCACCGCGGCGGACCGGGAGAAGTTGCGCCAACTCGCCGACGGCTACGACGAGGCCGAGCACGAACGCATTCAGCGGCTCGCGTTTCCCCGCTCTACCGCCTGAGCACACCTAGTCGCTTGCGCAAGCAACTACCGAATCCGGCGTTTCGCACTCGTTTCAGGTCCAGATCCCCGTCATCGTCGCCACTCGCCGCGCTCAGCAGCGAACGGCGACGGGTGTCAGCCTGCGCATGTACATCTGATCGACGTACAATTGGGCGCATGGGAACCAAGACCGAGCGGTGGTCGATACGAGTGACCCCGGCTGAGGACGCCATCGTGCGCCGGGTGCTGGCCGATGTGGGGATGTCCTTGAACGACTACGTGGTCAGCCGCGCCGTCGCCGCCGCGGTGGACGACTTGGCGGATCGCCGCGTCTTCGCGCTGCCCGCGGGGGCCTGGGACGAGCTCCAGGAGATCCTCGACCGGCCGCCGGCGCCCAAACCGAGGATCGCCGCGCTGCTGGCTGAGCCGTCGGTGCTGGATGCCGAGTGAGCGGCTTCCGGGGGCCGGAACTGCTTGACGCAGCCCACGATGTCGCAGGCTTCGATTGCGGAGACGAGGCTCTCAACGAGTGGCTGCGCCGGAGGGCGCCGCGGAACCAGCGGGAGGGCTCCAGCCGCACGTGGGTCGTTGCGCACGGAGCGGACGTGGTGGCGTTCTATGCGTCGAGCACCGCGGTCGTGGCCCGCACTGAGGCGACCCGGCGAGCGGCCCGCAACCAGCCCGACCCGCTGCCTGCGATGCTGCTGGGCCGCCTGGCCGTGGACCGCGCCCACCAGGGCAGGGGGCTGGCCGCGGCCATGCTCAAGCATTTTCTGCACAAGGCGCTCGAGGTTGCCGCTCTCACGGGTGTGCGCCTGGTGCTGGTCCACGCCAAGGATGCGCAGGCAGCCGGCTTCTACCGCCGCTTCGGGTTCGAACCATCTCCGATCGACGACCTGACGCTCATGCTCCTCACAAAGGACATCGAACCCTGACTACTGTGGAGGAGGTATCTGGAATGGTAACAAGCGGGCCACTGTCCGAGGTGTGGGCCGGACGACCGTCACGTGGGCTTGATGGACGTGTGCAAGCGGCGTCCAAGGCGTATGAGTAGAGCGGTTGCCGTGGCCAGGGATGCCACGGTTAGGACCTGTGATCCGCAGCCGGTGGATGCGGCGGAGGCTTGCCGCCGGCTCGCGTTGCCCGCCGATGTGCGGCCGGATCGGCGACCTCGCGGGTGATGGCGGTCATCCGGAGCATCGGCCTGCTCGATCGCTTCCTCTAGTCGCTCTCTGGCGTCCCAGGCCTTGTCTCGGAGTCGTTGGAGGGTGCTGTTCAGGTATGTGTACTCGGAGGCGTCAGTGAGGGCCATCACCTCGACGTTCTCGTTCAGCCCGGCCATAGTGAGGTTGGCCGACCCGACCAGGAACGCCTGCGGAGTTCCGGTGTGGTCGCAGGCGGCCCAGACCTTGAGGTGAGCCTCGGAGCGCCCCTGGCTGGAGCGTCCGGTACGGTACCAGTTGAGAACGGTCACATCGCGGCGTTGCACGAAACTGAGCGCGGCGCGGCGGTCGGCGTCGGTGGCCTTGGCGAAGTTGCGGCTCTTCAGGTCACCGATGAGCAGAGTCACCGGCCGGTCGTGTGAGCGTTGGGCGAGCCACACGATCCCGGCCACGCTCGCCGACCCCACGCACACCACCAGCGGCCCGGTCGGATGCGCGCCCAGGAACCGCTCGATCCGATCCGCCGTACTGCTGCCCAGAGCCATGAGCCGAGGAATCTACACCTCAGTCATATCGTCTGCTGCGACTGCCAGTCACTGCGTTGCTGCATCCATCCGCATCTTGTAGCGTTGAAAACCATTGGAATAATAAGGAATGGACGATGCGGTACTGTCGATTGAGCGCCGGTTGGGTACGGTCGTGCGGCGCCTACTGGCGAGCGAGTGTGATCCAACAGGTGTCTCAATCCGAGGAGCGGTGGAATGTTCACATCTACTGCGCGCTGAGGACGCCGCCCTACTTCGGGGGATACGACCGCGCCTATCTCCTGCACGCGGGCGGCGAGCCCTACAGCGCGCCGCTGGCGGCGAGCATCCACCGCGCCGAGCGCTGGTACTGGCAGGCGGCGCTCGGGCGGGGTCTCGGCTACGGGCCTGAGAATCCACAGTCGGATTTCGAACTTGCCAATGGCATACCCGCCATCGACGATCCGCTGCTCCGGTCCGGCGGCTTGGCCATCGCGGGTGTGAGTCAGTACCCGGATCAGCCCGACAGACGCGAGTTCCATGCGACGCTTCCGGTGGAGTGCAGCGGCCAGCGGCGGGCGGCGAGCGTCGTCAGAGACGACGAGACCGGCGAATGGGGAGTCTGGCTATCGAGCGGCACGCCGGGATGGCTCGAAGCGGGCGGTTCGCCCTATCGGGCACCGGCGACGGTGTGTGTGCATCGGGCGGAGCGCTGGTACTGGCAGCTCGTCTGCGGAGAACCGCTGCGCCACGGCGACGACTACCCGCAACACTGGTGGGAGCAGCGAAACCAGATCCCCGACCTCGACGACCCGGCACGACTGCCCCAGCTCGCCTAGGCGCTGATCCGATGGCTCGACCAGGTGTACGCGAACCTTGTGGACGTCTGGCACACCGCTCTGGAGTTCACTGTGGAGTTCGCGGTCTCGCTTCCGGCAGGATCTGGTATGGCCGATGCGGTGTGCGTTGCGTGGATGAAGGTGCCGCCCCAGGTGGCATGGGACCTCGCCAGGTTGCTGTCGGACCATGTCGCGGATTACGAGAGCGAATATGGTAGCTTCACTCCAAAGTCACCTGATGAGCAGGAACTATCATGACGTTTGTCCACATCGTCGGTTCGAATCGTTTCGTTTACGAGTGGAATCGCTCCCTCGAGCCGTTTCGTCCCACCGCGGCGGACCGGGAGAAGTTGCGCCAACTCGCCGACGGCT
>Ga0209543_1002499_pt1 | contig 13188 bp, 8 predicted proteins | sample MesohylFT_FD_187296 | JGI IMG/M metagenome (GOLD analysis project Ga0209543, IMG submission 187296) | Host-associated microbial community of the marine sponge Aplysina aerophoba from Gulf of Piran - sponge mesohyl, lysed by freeze-thaw... | ecosystem: Host-associated > Porifera > Sponge >...
GGGGTCTCCGCAGAGCTATCGCTCTGCTCCGGAAACAGCCGGCACCGCGGCCGCAGGCCGCGAACCGAATCACGCTCGTCGGCTTAACAACCGGTGGCAAAACCCGCGCTCTCCCGGGGTCAGCTTTCGGAAGAACCCGTCAGGTCGTCCAGCGTGAACGCCGCCGCAAAGGGCACGCCGGCTCCGGCAAGCAGCGGTCCGGCGCCCATCCCGCGATCCACGAGCGCCACCGCTCCCACCACCTCGAAGCCGGCCTCGCGCGCGGCTTCCACCGCCGCCAGGGTGGACTTTCCGGTCGTGGCGGTGTCTTCCAGAATGACGGCCGCGCCCTGCGGGTGTTCAACCCCTTCGATGCGCCGCCCACGGCCGTGGTCCTTCGTCTCCTTGCGGACAAAGAACCCCGCAAATTCGCGCCCGGCGGTGTGCGCCTCCATGACCACCGCCGTCGTCAGGGGGATGGCACCCGCGGCCATACCCCCCACCGCGGACGCCTCGAAGCCGCAGCGGTCCATGGTGTCGACAAGGACGCGGCCGACCAGCCCCGCCGCATCGGAACGCAGGACCGTGAGCCTGGCGTCCACGTACACGTCGGAGGTGCCACCGTGCGCCAGCTTGAACTCACCGAACCGGACGGACTCCCGCCGGAGAATCGATAGCAGGGCGGTGCGGGCGTCGCCGCTCAAGGTGGCGAAGTGGTTTCCGTAGCCGCCTCGATGGCGGCAATGATCCAGCGCGAAGCCACCTCCGCACCGTGCTGGTTCTGGAGGTCGTAGCGGATCAGGACGAAGCGGTATTCGCGCCCGGCCCCTTCCTCCACGGTTCGCACCAGGAGCTCCTGCTCCGAGATGTTCCCCGCGAGATAGTCCACGGGCGCCTCCCGGAGCAGGCTGCGCTGCGCGCGCCGCCGTTCCTCCTCGAGGGCCATCTGCACCTCGCTGAGCGATGAAACCAGCCGCCGGCGCTCGACGCTGTGAGCATCCCAGGCGTCGGCAACTTCGCCCAGCCGGCCTCCGATTGCGGCATCCGGATTCCCATCCCGGCGGTCCGTGATCGCCGCGAGGGCTTCCTGGTTCGCCTGGCGGAAGTCATAGAAGACCTTGAACTGTTCGTCGCGAGCGGCTTCGGCGGCCGTCTCTTCCGCGCGCAGCTCGGGAACCCGGTAAGGGCCTTCCGTCACGGGGCCGACCTCCACGATTTCCCAGGATTCGACCGGTCCTCCCGGAAACGCGGCCATCGACATCCCGGCAGCGGTCACCCGGTCCTCCTGCGCGATGGCGCGGAAAAACTGCGACAGGAGCGTCTCTTCCGGCGGCGAAGAACAGCCGGACGTGAACGCCACCGCAATTCCAAGCACGCGGCAGACGGCCCGGAAGCCGGACGGCGCGGCAAGCGGTTTCCTATCCACGGAATTTCCTACGCAAGGAGTCTCCTATCCATCGCTCGGAGGTGGTGTTTCCGGATCCGCGGCAGGCGACTCATCGGATGACCCCTCCTCTTCTTCCGGAGGGGCCGGAGGAATGCGCGTGATGGCGACAACCTCGTCGCCCTCTCGCACCCGGATGGCCCGGACTCCCTCGGTAACGCGCCCGATCTCGCGGAAGCCCTCGACAGGAATGCGAACCGCCTTTCCTGCGGCCGTGATCGCGATCAGATCCTCACCGCCGCGCACCGCCACCGTCCCCACCGTGTTGCCGTTCCGCTTCGACGACTTGATGTTCAGAACACCCTGACCGCCCCGGTTCCGCAATGGGTAGAGGTCCAGCGGGCTCATCTTGCCGTAGCCGTGCTGGGTGACCGTGAGGAGCGAGCTGCCCCCGTCCGTTTCCTCTTCGACGGTGACCAGACTGACGACCTCGTCGTCGCCCCGCAGCCGGATCCCCCTCACGCCGGCCGACACGCGTCCCATGGACCGGACATCGCTCTCCTGGAAACGGATGGCCTTCCCGTTCCGGGTGGTGAGCACGACCTGGCTTCCGCCGCTGGTCAGGGTCGCGGCCAGCAGGGTGTCTCCGTCGGGGATCCGGACGGCCCGCAACCCGCCCGCCCGGACGTTTCGGTACTGGGAGAAGGACGAGCGCTTCACCTGACCGCGGCGGGTCGCCGTGAAGAGGTGCAGATCATCGGGGGCCTTCTCTTCGCCGGGCGCCTGGTCGGGCTGTTCGTCGGGAAGCGGCACGATGGCAACGACCTGCCGCTCCTTCGGGAGCCGGAGCAGATTCACGATGGCGCGCCCGGTGCCCGCCTTTCCCGCTTCCGGAATTTCGTAGCCCTTGAGGCGGAACGCCACGCCTTCGTCGGTCAGGAACAGGAACCGACTGTGAGTATTCCCGATCAGGACATCGTGAATCGCGTCTCCTGAGCGAATGCGGGCGCCGGAGTGACCGGTGCCGCCCCGCGACTGGGCGCGGTAATCGCTGAGCGGGGTCCGCTTGATGTAACCGGCCTGGGTCACCGAGATCACGATGTCTTCGACCGGGATCAGCTCCTCGATGGAGAGGTCCCCGGCGTCTTCGACGATCTCGGTGCGCCGGTCGTTGCCGTACTTCTTGGCGGCGGCCTGCGCTTCGTCCCGAATGATCCCGTCAACGCGCTCGGGACTCTGGAGAAGATCGCGCAGGTCGTGAATCTTCGTGCCGAGATCCGCCATCTCGGCCTCGATCCGCTCGCGCTCCATCTGCGTCAGCCGCTGGAGCCGGAGATCCAGAATCGCCTGGGCCTGCGCCTCGGAAAGGCCTTCCTGGTCGGGCTCCGCCCGGCCGTTCCCGGCGCGGGCGAGGAGTTCGCGATCCGTGCCAAAACGCCGGGGCTGGAGTTCGCGCATCAGGCGCGCCCGGGCGCTCGCCGGATCCTTCGAGCGCCGAATCCACTCAATGACCTCGTCGAGGCGATCCACCGCCGCCGCGAGCCCCTCGAGAATGTGCATCCGCTGCTCGGCCCGGTCGAGTTCGAAACGGGTCCGCCGGCGAATCACCAGCCGCCGGAACTGGAGGAACTCGCGCAGCATTCCGAGCAGCGAGAACAGGCGCGGCCGGTTCCGGGAAATCGCCAGGAGGTTCATCCCGAAAGACGTCTGCAGCGCCGTGTGGCGGTACAGGTTGTTCAGCACCACCTGCGGCTCCTCGCCCCGCTTCAACTCGATGACGATCCGCATGCCGCGCCGGTCCGACTCGTCGCGGAGGTCCGAAATCCCGGTCAGGCGCTTGTCCTTGACCAGGTCGGCGATCTTCTCGATGAGGCGGGCCTTGTTGACCTGGTAGGGGATCTCGGTGACGACGATGCGGTTCCGTCCCTCGCGGGTGGTCTCGATGTCGGCGACCGCCCGCACCTGAATGACCCCGCGCCCTTCGTAGTAGGCGCCCACGATGCCGCGGCGCCCATGGATCCGGCCGCCGGTAGGAAAGTCGGGGCCGGGCACCAGTTCCAGCAACTCGGCGTTCAGGTGTTCGTCGCTGGCCTCCCCGTGCTCGATCAGGTGTACCAGCGCCGCGGTCACCTCGCGCAGGTTGTGCGGTGGAATCTTCGTCGCCATGCCCACCGCAATGCCGTCCGAGCCGTTCACCAGCAAACTGGGCACGACGGTGGGGAGAACATCGGGTTCCACCGTCTTGCCATCGAAGTTCGGGTGGAAGCTGACCGTGTTCCGATCGATGTCCTCCATCATGGAGACGGCGAACTGGGTGAGGCGCGCTTCGGTGTAGCGGTAGGCGGCCGGCGGGTCTCCGTCCACCGACCCGAAGTTGCCCTTCCCGTCGATCAGCGGGTGGCGCAGGTTGAATTGCTGTGCGAGGCGGACGAGCGTGTCGTACACCGAAGCGTCCCCGTGGGGGTGGTACTTCTTGAGGACCTCTCCCACGATTCCCGCACACTTGGAATAGGAGCGCGAGGGCAGAAGGCCCTCCCGGAACATCGCGTAGAGCACCCGCCGCTGTACCGGCTTCAGACCGTCGCGGACATCCGGGAGCGCGCGGCCGATGATCACCGACATGGCGTAGTCCATGTAGGACTGCGTCATCTCGGCCTCGATGTGCTTGACCTCGGGTGCCGGCCTCAACGGACCGGCGGCGCCTGGATCCGCCCCCGGGTTGTCCCCCGAGCCGGGGGGATCCGCGAACGGAACGTCAGACATCCAGGTTGGTCACGTTCAGGGCGTTTTTCTCGATGAACGCGCGCCGGGGCTCCACCTGGTCCCCCATCAGGGTGCTGAAGAGTTCCTGCGCATCCAGGTCATCCGCGACCTGCACCCGCTTCATGCTTCGAATAGCCGGGTCCATCGTGGTGTCCCAGAGTTCCTCCGCATCCATCTCGCCGAGTCCCTTGTAGCGCTGGATCTTCAGATGACGGCGAGCGCTCTCCAGGAGGTGGTCCAGCAGTTCGCCGGCCGAGCCGAGCTCGCATTCGAGGTTCTCGGTGTTTGGCTCCTCACCGCGAAAGACCCGGATGGGACGGGTGTCGAACTCGCGGATCTGTTCGTAGAGGGTTACCAGGCGGTGGTACTCCCCGCGCTCGAAGTACGGCGTTCCCAGCCGCCGCGTGAAAGCCCGGCCGTCGCGTGAAGCTACCGGTTCGATCGCGAATCGGCCTTGAGCGCCGACTTCCGGCACGACGCGCGCCGGCGAGCCGGACTCCGTCAAGCGCTGGGCAAGGCCTTCCATTTCCGGGCGGGATGCGGTGATCTCGCTCCCGCTCCGGCCGCGAAGCAGCCAGAGCGCCAGGTCCCGGGGATAGCCCCGGCGTCCCAGCAAATCCAGCCGTTCCCGGACCTGACTCAGCCGGCGAACGCTGGCGAGCAGTTCCTCCCCGGAAAAGTCCGCGCTATCGGTGGACACGGTCCTGCCCACCACCGACCGCTCGAGGAGATAGGCATCAAGCGTCCGGTCATCCAGGAAATACCGATCGTCGGTCTTCTCCGACCTGGGGTGCTCGATCCGATAGAGCGGAGGCTCGGCAATGTAGAGATGCCCCTCGTCCACCAACCCCTTCATCCGGCGATAGAAGAAAGTGAGCAACAGGGTCCGGATGTGGGATCCGTCCACGTCCGCGTCCGTCATGATGATGACGGAGTGGTAGCGCAGCGCCGTCAGGTCGAGTTCGGCGTCGATCCCGGCGCCCAGAGCGGAGATCAAGGTCTTGATCTCCTCGTTCTCCAGCATCCGGTTGGTGCGGGTCTTCTCGACGTTCAGGATCTTTCCGCGTAGCGGGAGGATTGCCTGGAATTTCCGGTCCCGTCCCTGTTTCGCCGAGCCGCCGGCGGACTCGCCCTCCACGATGAAGATCTCGCTCTTCTCGGGATCGCGCTCCTGGCAATCCGCGAGTTTTCCGGGCAGCGAGGTGGACGCCAGCGCGCCCTTGCGGCGCGCCATGTCGCGCGCCTTCCGGGCGGCGTCCCGGGCCTGGAAGGAGTCGACCACCTTGGTAACGATGGCCTTCGCGTCGTCGGGGTTTTCCTCGAAGAACCGGATCAGCTCCTCGTAGACCAGGGAATCCACGAATCCCTGAACGCTGCTGTTTCCCAGCTTGGTCTTGGTCTGCCCCTCGAACTGCGGCTCGGGGACGCGAACGCTGATCACCGCCACCAGCCCCACTCGGGCATCCTCGCCCTGGATCCGTTCCTTGAGTTCCCTTCCGAGCCGGGTTCCCTGCGCATAGGTGTTGATGGCGCGCGTGAGCGCCGCCCGCATGCCGCTGAGGTGGGTCCCTCCCTCGGGAGTACTCACGTTGTTCACGAACGAGTGCACCGCTTCCCGGTAGCTGTGGTTCCACTGGAGAGCCACTTCGCACGAATGGGCCGCCGTCTGGGAGGCGCCGTTCGGCAGCTCCGCGGATTCCACGTCAAAACGGACCACGGAAGGATGGATCGGCGTCTCGTTGCGGTTCAGATGGGCCACGAACTCGGAAATCCCGCCCTCGTAGTGGAAGACGGAGTTCTTTCCGTCGCGCTCATCCACCAACTCGATTTCCACGCCCCGGACGAGAAACGCCAGCTCCCTTACCCGGTGGGCGATCTGCTGGAAATCGAACTCGGTCGTCTCTTCGAAAATGGTCGGATCCGGCAGGAAGTGAACGAGGGTCCCGGTGTCCTCCGGGACTGTTTCGCCAACCGTCTCGAGTGGTCCGGTGCGCTCTCCGCGACGGTAGGACTGCTGATAGACCGTCCCGTTGCGGCGCACCTCCACCCGCAGCCAGGAGGCGAGCGCATTCACGACCGAAACGCCAACGCCATGCAGCCCGGCGGAGTACTTGTAGGTGTCGTCATCGAATTTGCCGCCCGCATGCAGCCGGGTCATGACCACCTCGACCGCCGGCAGCCCCGTACTGGGCTCCGGGTCCACCGGGATGCCGCGGCCGTCATCACGCACCGACAGGCTGCCGTCCTGATGAATCGTCACCTGGATGCGGCCACTGTGCCCCGCCATCGCTTCATCGATGCTGTTGTCCACGACCTCCTTGAAGAGGTGATGCAGCCCGGACTCTCCGGTGGAGCCGATGTACATCGCGGGCCGGACCCGCACCGCCTCCAGGCCCTCGAGGATCTTGATGTCGCCGCCCGAATACTCGTTCGGCGGAGAGAGCACGCTGCTGTCCATGTTCAACAGCGCCTCAGCCAAGCGGCGTACCCATCAATCAAACGAGCGGCATCCCGACGCAGAAGTGTTCGATGGTGTCGTCCTCGTCCACCGGACGCAGAATGAACGCGGTGTCTGGCGTGTTGAATTCCAGCGCTACCACTCCGCAGTCGAAGCTCTTCGCAAAGTCACGCAGGTGCACGAGGTTCAGGAGCAGGCTCACGGGAGTACCCATGGCCTCGAGAATCTCGACTTCCGAGATCGCCTCTCCTCGCACGGACGTGACATCGATCCGAATGAACTCGTCGCCAATGTCGAGCTTGGCGCGGTTGAAATCCCCGATCGAGAACGGGAGAGCTGCCTGCACCGCGGCCAGCAGCCCCTCGCGGCTGGTGCGAACCCGGACGGGACAATCACGCGGGATCACGTGCTCGTACTCCGGTAGCCGATCGGCGAGCTTGGCGCAAACGAGGAGGCGGTGTCCGAACTCGAAGAAGAGGTGATTTTCCCCTTCGAAGAAGCGCATACCCGAGTCGCTGCTGCGCGCCAGCAGCGTCAACTCGGAAATCGCCTTCATTCCGAGTCCGAAGGCCTGCTTGCCGCCGGAACCGGCTCCGTCTCCCAGCGTGGCGCTGGAGTAGGCCAGGCGGGAGTGATCGGACGAAACGATCCGTACGCTGGAGCCCTCGATTTCAACCTGGGCGCCGGCTGTCGCGACCGAGGCGTCCACCGCGGCGGGAAACGCGTACGAGCCGGATCGCAGCAGGGTCGCGAACATTTCCGAAGGCACCGTGCAGAGTGGATCCGCGGGCGGCTCCAGAAGCGTTGGCGGATCTCCAACCCGGCCGGGGATGCGAGTGTCGTTTCCGCCGCAACGAACCTGGATCCAGTTCTGATCGGTTTCGTGAAAGGAGACGTTCTCCGCGCGCCCTTCCTTGAGCCAGCGGGCGAGCAGGCTGACCGGAACGCTGAGCAATCCTTCGCCGCTGGTCTCCGCCGTGATGCTCGACCTCAGACCGATCTCGCCGCCCGACGCCGTCAGTTCGCATCCGTTCTCCGATGGCCGGAAGGTCACGTTCGAGAACATGGAGAGTGGGTCTGATGGCCGGTTCTCGACCACGCCGGCGAACAGGTTCAGTTCTGCCAGGAGGGCTTCTCGGTCAGTGGTGAAGTCCATGGAATGCTCTTTTCTGAATCAGCTGATTGGCGGAACGGGGATTTGAGAATCGCCCGCGGATGTGAGTGGAGTCAGAGACGCTCGGGCACGAAACTCTGAGGGGCGCGCGGATCGAGCGGATCAATAGAAGGAAGAGCCGTCAGGAAGGAATTATAGTGAGAAACAAGGCTTGTGGAAAGTGTTGATGGAACTGCCAAGTCATTGAAATATGGTTAGTTTTTGCGTTTTTGGGTTGCCGGGGAACTGCCCGCGCGCCCGTGGTTTCCCCGGGGGAACCGGAGAAGGCCGGTCAAGGCGTGCCGAACGCACCCTGTTTCCCATCCGAGTCCCCCGGAATTCCAGCGGTTTTCCCCACGTTTTCCCCACGGGCGGGGCGAATGTTCCGGTGCCTGGCTGCGGGCGCTGAACCGCTTCCTGCCGAGTCCCTCGCGGGAGCGGTTGCGGGTCAGGAAAGTTGATCCAGCAGGCGTTCCAGAATCCGGTTCAGTCCCAAATCGCGTTCCCGAGCGGTGGCGATCCGGCGGATACCGTAGGTCACCGTGGAGTGGTCGCGCCGGAATTCTCTTCCGATGTCCTTGAGAGTGCGTCCGGTCGTTTCACGGCAGAGGTACATGGCAACGTGGCGGGCCAGGACGAGCGCCTTCCCGCGCTGCGGACCGATCAGCCGGAGCGGCGCCATGCCGAAGGCCTTGGCCACGGCCGTCTGCACGTCCTGAATGGAAGGACGGGGACTCCGCCGGGAGGGATGCGCCGACAGGATTCGCTGCAGGAAGACGGAGGAGATCTTCACCCCGTTGGCCCGTGAGCTGGCGATGAGGCTGTTCAGGAATCCCTGCAGCTCTCCCACATTGTTCTTGTAGCGGGACGCGATGGTTTCCGCAACGCCATCCGGCAGTTCCATCCCCAGGGCCGCCGCCTTCCCGCGGACAATAGCCGTCCGCATCTCCCAGTCGGGCTTGCCGACATCGGTGGTCAGGCCGCTTTCGAGACGGCTCTTGATCCGGGCGTCCAGATTCCGGATGTCGCGGGGATGGCAGTCGCAAGTCAGGACGACCTGGCGGCCCCGCTCGGACAGCGCGGTGAGCGCGTGGAAGAACTCTTCCGCGCTCCGGCCGAAGCGATCGAGGCCGGCGATGAACTGGATGTTGTCCACGAGCAGCATGTCGAGTTGCGCGCACTGATCCCGAAAACCATAGAGATCCTGCGACCTGACGGCGTTCACCACATGGCCGCTGAAGGCTTCTCCCCGGGTCTGGAGGACCCTTCGGCCCGGGTTCCGTTCCAGATAGCGGCGCGCGATCGCCTGGAGGAGGTGGGTCTTGCCCAGCCCCGCGCTTCCGTAGATGAGGAGGGGATTGAATGGGGAGTACTGGACGCCACGATCGCTCACCGCCTGCGCCGCCGCGTGGGCGCAGCGATTGCTGGCGCCGACGACGAAGGCGTCGAAAGTGAACGAAGCCGCAAGAGAGTCGCTCCTCGATGTGGTCTCCGGTAACCCGCCACTCCGGGTTTGGTGGACCTGGACCAGGGCGTGGGCCGGGTCGCGGGCGGAGACGGAGTTCCCGGATACCGAACAGCGAACCGAAGCCATGGGGCTCCCGGCTGCCGTGAATGCGTCGAGGATCCGGTCCCGGTATTCACCCTCGAGATGATTCGCGAACATGGCGTTGGGAACCCGAATGGCAACCACCTCGTCTTCGGCGCCGAGGAATTCGGCCGGCGCGAACCAGGTGGCGTATTCGTGGGGGGAAAGGCTGGTCCTGATTACGGACAACACCTCCCCCCATTGATCGGCGGGGGTTCTGGGCGCTTCGGCGGTTGTCGTTGGGTGCGAAAGTCGGGACAAGAAAAAGATCGAAAATGTGGCTGGAGGGCACAGCCGTAGCGGTGACGAAAACGGGAAAAAGAACCGCCACCCGGCGCTCGACGGCACGGCGCTCGGATGACGGCGAGGGAATGTAGCAGCGCCCCTTCAGAGCGAGTCAACCGGGTCTGGACAATCCCAAGGACTCCCGGCGAAGACAACAACACGGCGGCGGACCGCGGGAGCGTTTCAGCAGAGTCTCAGCCCGCAGGAAAACAGGTACCGCCGCGTTGAACGTGCGGCACACCGATCTCAGGCGGCGCTGGAGGAACGCCGAGAGCGCCATGCGCGCCGGATTGACGTTTCCACGAAACCGAAACTCACTTTACGTGAAACCCGCGTTGGCGGTATACTGTCGCGCTCGGTGGTGCGGCGCGGCAATGGCGGCGAGCACCACCGGGTTTTTCTTGTAGATTCAATGACTTGGAGAGGACAATCCCGTGAAACGGACGTTTCAGCCCAATAGGCGGCGAAGGAAGCGGAAGCACGGTTTCCGGGCACGGATGAGCACTCCAGGCGGTCGTGCGGTCATCGCCCGTCGGCGTCGCCGGGGCCGTCGAAGGCTGTCGGCCTGACGGCCGGCTGGCCGTTCGGTGCGCCCTGACGGTGTGTTCCGTTTAGCGCGAACGAGCGCCAGCTGCTGCTGAGGGGTTCCGTCATGGGTGAAGGCGGCGCGACGCGTCGGCGCCCATCACTGAGTGGCGCCCGCCGAGACGAATCCCTACCGAGGGATCAGCGGATTGGGCGGTCCTCGGAGTTCCGCGCGGTGATGTCCGCCGGTTCGCGCGGTGTTTCCCCGTACGTGGTGGCAATACGGTTGGCGAGGGGCGACGGCAGCGCACCTCCCCGGCTCGGAGTGGTGGCGAGCCGGAAGATCGGAGGCGCCGTTCAGAGATCCCGGGCCAAGCGCCTCCTGCGCGAGGCGTACCGGCGGGGGCGCCGTCCGTCCGGCGACCTCGTCCTGATCGCCCGCCGCGGCATTCACGAGGCCTCCTGGACCTCTCTGGTGCGCGCGTACCGGAACGCGGTCGGGATGGCGGCCGGAGGCAGACGTCCCAGGCGCAAGCCCGGCCGGCAAGGGCCTGGCGGAACAGGGCAGCGGGCCTGAGATGGCGGAGTTGGCGGACGCCTGTCGTGGCGCCAGGGCTCTCGGCCCATCGAGACCGGGAGAGAGTCCGCTGAAACGCGCTCTGGTCACGCTCTTCGTGGGTCTCATCGGGTTGTATCGGGTTGCGCTCAGCCCGCTGTTCGCGGGGGCTTGCCGGTTCCAGCCCTCATGTTCCCGTTATGCCGAAGAAGCGGTCGTGCTGCACGGCCCCTGGCGGGGGATTCTGCTGGCCGCCCGGCGACTCCTGCGCTGCCATCCGTTCGGCGGTTCGGGTTACGACGCGGTGCCGGCGCCAACGAAGAGGACCGGCGTTCTCGGCCCTGATCTCACTTCATCGAGGGGTTAGCAGCCTGTGGCAAGACTCACGCGGCCCAGTTCTGCCGGTGGGGGCTCGCCCGGCGATCCATCCCGGCTGAAACATTCCGCTTCGCTGGGTTCTGCGTTGCTTTTCGCTCGACATACGCTCGGTATTCCTCCCTCACGCGCCTTCGCAGCCGGACCCCCACCGGGAGAACTGGGCCTCACCGGCCTCGGCGCTCGCGCGAGTTTCACCAAGGGTTGCTAATCATGGAGCGGCGCGTTCTTCTCGCTTTCTTGCTGTCGTTCTTTGTTTTTCTCCTCTTCGTCCGTTTCTTCGGACCCGAGAGCGCCCCGCCGGTTCCTCCGGTTGAGGAAACCGCGGCCGTTTCGGGCGCCCCGGCGCCTACCGCGCCGGCTCCCCCGGTCGCAACGCCGGAAACGACCCCACCCACTGCCCCTGCTCAGGCACGGGAGGCGGAGCGGGAGCAGACGATCACGGTCGAGACGAGCGTTTACGTCGCGGAGTTCTCCAACCGGGGCGCCCGGCTGCTGGGGCTTCGGCTCCTCGACCACACCGACTCCGTAGGAGCGCCCCTCGAGGCGCTGCCCCAGGGCGATGACCTCGTGAACTCGGTGCGTCCGCTCGACGTGGTGCTCCCGGGAGACCCGGCGCCCGCTCGGCTCGCCACTGCCCTGCACGAAGTTGCGGTGGACGGGCAGGTCCGAACGGGTCCGGTCCGCCTGGAATTGAGGGATGGGGAATCCCGCGAGCTCGAGTTCCGGTGGGCGTCCACCGACGGCCTGGAAGTCTTGAAGACGGTGCGGGTTCAAGGTGGCGACTATCGGATGGGGGTGTCGGTCTCCGCGATTCGGGGAGGTGCGGAACAGCTGAAGGAGGTTCTGTTCGGCCCCGGGATCGAGAACGAAAGCTCGGTCGGGAGATACCAGGGCGCCGAGCAGGGCGTCATCGAGTCCGGCGGTGAGAGCCGGCTCTTCTCCTTCGCAGAAGCAGCGGGAGGGGAGGCTGCGAGCCTGTCAGCCCAGGCGGTTGGGGTCTCGTCGCACTATTTCGCGGGTCTCCTGGTAGCCGAGCCCGGCCAGCGCTATGAAGCAAGGCTGGAAGCGCTGGAGATTCCATGGGACAGCTTCGAAATCGTCCCGGAGGGGGCGACAGGTTCACGCGACCTGGTGGTCGCTCACCTGGGGTCGGCCGGCGCCAGCGAATTCACGCTCTTCGCGGGTCCGAAGCAGGTGGAACTGCTCACCGAACTCGGGGTGGACATCGTCGAATACGGCGCCTGGCTGCGGTTTCTGGTGGTCCCGATCCGGCAGGGCCTGCTCTGGGCCTTCGACCTGCTCGGGAACTACGGATGGGCGATCGTGCTGGTCACCATTCTGATCAGCCTCCTGCTGGCTCCACTGAAGCACTACAGCTACGTCTCCATCCGGCGGATGCAGAAGATCAGCCCACAGGTGAAGCGGATCCAGGAGAAATACAAGGGGCTGAAACCGACGGATCCGAAACGCAGCGAGATGAACCAGGAGATGGTGGCCCTCTATCGGGAGCACAACGTCTCGCCCATCGGCGGCTGCCTGCCCATGCTGCTGATGATTCCCTTCTTCTTCGCCTTCTACCGGTTGCTGGTGGTTTCGGTCGAGCTCCGGCACGCCCCCTTCGTGTTCTGGGTTCAGGACCTGTCGCGAGAGGACCCGTACTTCATCCTGCCGCTGCTGATGGGAGCCAGCCAGCTCATCATGCAGAAGATGACCGCGACCCAGGCCGAGGGGATCCAGGCCAAGATCATGATGTTCATGCCCGTGGTCTTCGTGCTGATCATGGCCTGGGCGCCTTCCGGGCTGGTGCTCTACTGGTTTGCGAACAACGTCATTTCCATGGGTCAGCAGGTGGTGACCAGCAGGATCATGGACCGCCGGGAGGCGGACGCCAAGGCCGGTGAGGTCGTAGGCGATGGCAAGAAGAAAAAGAGCGGCTCACGACGAAGGCTGACGGCCGGGAAGTGACCGCCCCGGCGGCCGCTCGGCCCACCGGTCCTCTGCACGAGGCGCTTGCCGGTATCGAACCGCCGGTCTCCTCCGCGGCGTACGAGCAACTGGCCAAGCTCTTTTCGATGCTGGGCGCCTGGAAGGGAGCGGGCATCGTGGGTTTCCGGTCGCC
>Ga0209543_1002500_pt1 | contig 13187 bp, 18 predicted proteins | sample MesohylFT_FD_187296 | JGI IMG/M metagenome (GOLD analysis project Ga0209543, IMG submission 187296) | Host-associated microbial community of the marine sponge Aplysina aerophoba from Gulf of Piran - sponge mesohyl, lysed by freeze-thaw... | ecosystem: Host-associated > Porifera > Sponge >...
AGCCGGCGATTTTCGTGCTGCGCGATATCGGCATCCAGGCGAGGGACCGCGCGGTGCTGACGGTCGATGCCGGGCGGATGATCGTGCGCCTCGACTGGATCGGTCCGAAGGCGGAGAGCGCCGCACCTCCGGCGGAGGACGGGTCGTGAGGGCGCTGGCGGCGCTTGTGCTGCTCGCGGCGGTTTCGGCGGCGATGCCCGTGCCGGCGAGCGCGGGGTTTGCTTACGCGCCCGTGTCCTCGGACCGGTCGCTGTTCATCCACGGGCCGGCGGACCGGCTCGGGATCGCGGAGGTCGCGGCGAGGCTCGCTCCGAAGGGCGTCAAGTTGCGCTGGGACCGGCGGGTGGACACGAGCCGCCGGGCGCGCGACGTCCATGCGGACTGGAAGATGCTGCTCTTCGACTTCGGCCTTGCCTGGGACCGTCACGATGACGAGGTGCATGTGCGCCCGGCCGGCCTGCCTCCCGGCGAGGTCGAGCTCGCGACCGTGGGCCGGGGCGTCGCGGACTGGAGCGTCGCGCAGGGCGAGACGCTGCGGGAGGCGCTGGCGCGCTGGAGCGCCATGGTGGGCGTCGAGCTCGTCTGGCTGACGGACCGGACATACCGGGTTCACGAGACGCGCCGCTTCCGGGGGACGTTCGCGGAAGCGGTCGGCGCGCTCGCGCATTCCCTTTCCGGGCTGGCGCGCGCGCCCGAGGCCGCGATCGCGGCCAACGGCAGGACGCTTTCGGTGACGCACCGTCCGGGAAAGATGGGAGGCGCGCAATGACGCGTTTCGGGAAGTGGGGCGAGGGTGAGCCTGACCGCCGGCCCGACTCACAAACGAGCAGGCGATGGAGAAAAGGTCGGTTGCCAGTAACAGGTAATGACCAGCGCGCCGGCCAGAAACGCGAAGAACAGAAAGGTGATCCAGGACGATGGGGAAGTGTGTTCGCCCCACAGGATGGCGCGGAGCCGGTAAGCCAGGAGGCACACGAAGAGAAGGGAAAAGAAGTATCCGGCAACGCATGTAAGGCGCCAGAGGAGGTCGGCGATGCTATCCATGATGCGGGGATCTCTCTCATATTGACGCTGGCTCTCGCCTGGTCGCTGACGGTGTGTGCATTGGGACCGCAAACGGCGGGCTGGAAGCATATCGCAGTTGCCGGCGGTTGTTGGTGCGCGCTGTTCGGGTTTTCGTTCTGGGCGGCACGGCGTTGGGGCGTCGAGAACGGGTTGCTGGCCCGGACAGCCTTCAGGGAGAGCCGCCTGGCGATCGCCACCATCGGCTTCGCGGCGGTGGTGTTCGGCTCGCCGGTGCTGCTGGCCATTGCGCCGGACATTCTTGCCGTGGCGATAGCGGGCGCAGGATATGCGGACGGCATGGCGTTAGGCAATTGGCGCGGGCGAATTGCGCATGACCGTCTTGCCGGCCGGCAATTGGGAGCGGATCGGCAATGATGGCGACGGGCATCCGCCTCCCGCGCCGGGAGACCCGCCTGCCGGGCGGGATCGGCTTTGCCGGAATTCGCCGCATCCCTGCGCGGGTTGCCCTCGCGGCCGCGCTGCTGCTGGCGGCGGTCATGCCGGCCCGGGCAGCGCCGGGTGTGGTGGCAGGAACAGGACCTTTAACCAGCCTGCAGGCGCTGAAGGAAATCGAGGCTCCGGAGAGCGGTGGCGGCGAGGAGGAGCGGGCGGCGAAGCGCCGGGGCGAGGCGCAGCGTCTGGCGGCGCTCGCCTGGGCCTCGCAGGCGGGTCTGGCGCACCGGGGCCGGGAGATCGCGGCGCTGCTGGAGAAGCGGGCGAAGGCGCTCTCTGCGGTATTCGACTTCCGGGCGCTGATGCTGGACCGGGGCGGGTTCCTGGTGATGCCGCCGGTACTGGCGGAGACGCGCGATGCGATCCGGATCGAGCCCGGCAGGGCGGCAAGCGCCAGGCGCGTGCTCAGGATAGCGGCCGGGGAGCGGATCGTCGGCGCGCCGCCGGTCTGGCGCGACTGGCTGGAGCGGGAGTGGGAGGCGGCCCGGCCTCCGGCTTCGGTGCTGTTCCCGCGCAATGACGAGGAACGCCGGCGCTGGGACGGCTGGCTGGAGGAAGGCTGGAGGCACGGGGTCCGGCTTGCGGACGACATTCACGCCTCGGACCTGGAACGCCTGGTCTCGGCGTTCGAGGGCATGGTGCGCTGGCACCGGCTTCGCGAGGCGGCGATGGTGAGCGCGCCCGGCACGCGGACCGAGGTGACGGCCGTGTCGGGCCATGAGCGGCTGCTGCGGATTTCGGAGACGGTGGTGCGCCTGGACGGGCGGTCCGCCTTCAACCTGGCGCCGCGCGAGTGGCGGCCGCTGCCGGCGCCGGCCGAAGGCGATGACAGCGGGCGGGCAAGGCCATGAAAGAACATGGAAATATCAAGTTCCGGTTTCCGGATTTTGATTTTCCGCGAGGCGGAAGGAGGCGGTTGCCATGCTGAACCTGTCGGACGTTCACCTGGTGGGGCATGCCGGGAAGGATGCCGAGATACGCCAGGCCGGGGAGACGGAGATCGCGGATTTCTCGCTGGCGACGAACCTCCGGCGCTACCGGCGCGGCGGGGATTACGAGGAAAGTGTCGAGTGGCACCATGTGCGCGCGGTGGGCGCGCTGGCGGACGTGGCGCGGCGCCTCGTGGTGAAGGGTGCGGCGCTGCAGGTGATGGGGCGCCTCGAATACCGGGAACTGGGCGGCGAGGAGCGGTCCGGGCGGGTTGCGCTGGTGGTGCTGGTGGGCGCGCGCGGCTGGCTGAACCGGCTGGACGGCCCTGCGCGCGAGGCCGGCGCGGAGGCCGAGCCGGAATGGATGGGCGCCGAGCGCCGGGTTCTTGTCCGGGCGCACTGGCGGCGGGTTCCGGGCAAGGGAGACGGCGAGTGAGCGGCCCGGCGCTCTGGGAGCCGGCGGCGCGCGGTTTTCCGACCGAGCGGCTCGACGAGTTCCTGCTCTGGGCGGCCGACGAGGGCGCGACGGACATCGCGTTCTCGACGGGCCTGCCGGCGTTCATGGAGGTTGAAGGCCGTCTCAGGCATGCGACCGCCGGCGTTCTCGACGGCCCGGCCATGGCGCGGGTTGCAGGCGCCCTTCATGTGAGCCGCGAGCGCGCGGAGACGGAGCTTCGCGGCGGCGGCGCGATCGACTGCAGCCACAACGCCCGGGGCCCGGGGCGGCGGCAGCGGCGGTTCCGGGTGAACATGCTGGGGCTCCAGACGCGCGGGCGCTGGGGCATGGGCGTCGCGCTCCGTGTGCTTCCGGAGGACATTCCGGCGCTGGACGCGCTCGGCGTGGAGGCGGAGATCGTGGACGCGCTCGAGCTCGGCGAGGGCATCTGCCTGGTCACGGGCGTGCCGGGCTCGGGCAAGTCCACCATCCTGGCGGCCGCGATGCGCCGGCTGGTGGAGGGAGGCCTCGGCAAGGTGCAGACCTTCGAGAGCCCGATCGAGTTCCAGCTGGACGGCGTGAAGGCGGACGCGGCGTTCATCGAGCAGACCGAGGTGCCGACGCATGTGGGGAGCTTCGCCGAGGGATTGAGGGCCGCGCTAAGGCGCCGCCCGGCGGCGGTGATGGTTGGCGAGGCGCGCGATCTCGAGACGATCGAGGCGGTGGTCAATGCGGCCGACTACGGCATCGCGGTCTATTCGACGGCGCATGTGGTCGGGGTCTCGGCCGCGATCCGGCGCCTGCTGACCGCGTTCCCGGCGGAGGAGCGCGCGGAGCGGGCCGTGGCGCTGCTGGACGGCCTCTCGCTGGTGGTGACGCAGATGCTGGTGCCGAACCCCGAGGGCGGGCGCACGGCGCTCCGGGAGTGGCTGGTCTTCGACGGGAACCTGAAGCGCCGGCTGTTCGCCACACCCCGGGAACGCTGGCCCGGTGAGATCGGCGAGGAGGTGAAGGCGCGCTGCGGCGGCCTCGGCGCGGCGGCGGCGCGCGCGCATGGCGAGGGCCGGATCGGCAAAGCCGACCTGGCCCGCGCGCTCGCGGCCTCGGGCGATCTTGGCGATGGGCTGAACTGACGGGGGCGCTGGCATGAGGCTTGCGAAACAGCATTGCATCTATTGCCCGACCGACAAGTGGGAACGGGTCCTCAGGCGGGTCAGGAAGGCGCGGACGTCGATCTCCCGCGTCGGCTATCTGTGCTGCACGCTGGCGATGGGGAAAGAGGCGGAGGCTTCGGCAGGGGCCGGCGAGCGGCTTGTACTGACCGGGGAGGAGCAGGACCGCATTCGTTCGGGAGTGGAGGCGCTCCGGGCGGCTGAACGCCGGACGTTTTGCGGGTCCGGGGGAGTGGAGGCGATCGTTCCGCTGCGGGAGGCGGTTCACTTGCGGCGCCTGTTCGACCTGGAGAATGAAACATGAGGAAGCGGCGCAAGCCGGGCGGGCGCGGCTCGAAGGGCATGACGCACACGGTCTGCTACACCGACGAGCACTGGCAGGCGATCGTGGAGGGCGCGCGGCGGGCCGGCATGTCGGTGTCGGCCTGGTGGGTGCATTGCGTGGAGAACGTGGACCCTTCGCCGAAGGGGAAGAAGGCGCAGCCTCTGGTTCTGGATGAGGGGCGCCAGCGCGCCATTCTGGACGGGGTGACGGAGCTGGCCCGGGGCCTGGATGCGGACGGCGAGGCGGTGCGGCAGGTGCAGGACGACATCCGCGCCCTGCTGGAGGAGCCGCTGCGGAAGATGGCGTGCGAGGGCCGGCGTGAGCGGGCGATGGAATTGCTGTGCGAGGTGCTGGGCGAGGAACGGGCGGCGGTCGTCGCCGAAGCGTTCATGCCGGAAGCGGAAGGCGCCCCGGAGACGCCGCAATCGCCGGCCGGGCCCGGCGATGGCGATGGCTGGATCGGCGGCGACCTGGCCCGCGCGCTCGCGGCCTCGGGCGATCCCGGCGACGGGCTGAACTGCGGGGGCGCTGGCATGAGGCTTTCGAAACAGCGCTGCTTCTACTGCTCGCCGGAGGTTTGGGAGCGGATCCGCAGGCGGGCGAGGAAGGCGAAGCTGAAGCGTTCGCGTTTCCTGTGGCTCTGTTGCCGGCAGGCCGCCGAGGGCGATCCCCGCGCTCGGCAGGACCCCGCCGGACATCCGCTTGTGCTGACGGAGGAGGAACAGCGCCGTCTCCGCGAGAATGCCCGCAGGCTGTCCGGCGCCGGTCATTTCGCGGTTGGCGCGCCGGGAGGCGTGAAGGCGGTTGTCAAGGTCGGCGAGGCGGTTCGTCTCCTGCATCTGGCCGACCGGGAGCATGACGCATGAGGAAGCCTAGCGCCGCAAAGGTGGATACGACCGCCATGAACCGCACGGTATCGATGACCGACGGGGAATGGGATGCGATCGGGCGGTGGTCTGCCGAGCGCGGCAAGTCGAGGGCGGAGTGGATGCGCGAATGCGCGCTGACGGTGGAGCTGCCGGGGAAGAAGGCCGTGACCCGGCCTCTGGTTCTGGATGCCGGGGAACAGCGCCATATCTCCCGAACGGTCCAGGACCTGGCCCTCGGTCTGGCGTCTTCCGGGGAGGATGTCGACGGGACTGCCGGGGACGGTCTGCGCACGCTGCTGGCGGCGCGGCTTCGGGCGATGGCGCGCGAGGGCCGGCGCGAGCGGGCGATGGAGCTGCTGCGCGAGGTGCTGGGCGAGGAACGGGCGGCGATCGTCGCCGAAGCGTACATGCCGGAAGCGGACGGCGCGCCGGAGACGCCGCAAACGCCGGCCGGGACCGGCGCGTGAGGGCGGCGCGGCATGGACGAGGACCGGTCATGGCGGGACGCGATGCGCCCGGTGCGGCTCGGCCCGTTCGATGCGCGGCTGCTGGCGTTCGCGCTGCCGGCGGCGTTCTTCCCGCGCTGGTGGACGCTCGCGGCGGTGGTGCTGGCGTGGGCGGCGTTCCGGGCGGTGGAGGTGCGGGGCTACCGGCCGCCGGCGGCGGTCCGCGCGGTCCGGGCCGCGATTGCGGGCGGGCGCCGCGCGGTGCAGCGCAAGCGCCTGCGCACAGCGGTCGATTACGGGCGAGGCTGATATGAAGGCGGTCCTGCGCGTTCTGGCGTTCTCGGCGCTTCTGGTTCTGGCGATCCTGGGCGGGCTCAGCCTCGGGCGCTCGGCCGAAATCCCGCCCACCGCCCGGGGTCCCCTGCCCGCGCCGCTGGCGGCGCTCAGCGATGCCGGCGCGGAGCTCGCGCCGCTCGGACGCGCGGGCGTTCTGGACGGCTGGCTGGTGCGCAAGGCGGACGGCAGCGTGCTGACGGTCTATGCCGCGCCGGACGGGCATGTGGTGGCGGGCCTGCTCTACGGTCCGGACGGGCTGGAGCTGACCGGCGGCCAGCTCGAAAGGGCTGCCAGCCCTGCGGGGGCTGCGAGCCCGGCCCGGACAGCATCCCCCGGTGGCGCCGCGGGGACTGCCAGTCCGGCCGGGACCGCCAGTCCGGCCCGGACCGTCCTGCCCAGGAATGCGACGCCGGCGGCGGGTCCGGCCCGGGCTGAGCGCGAAGCGGCGCTGGCGGATGCGGTCCGCGCGGCGGCGGGCGTTCATCCGGAGCCGCGCCATTCCGTTCCGGGCAGCCCGTCCGCCCTGTTCGAGCGGAGCCTGGACGTCGCCGCCTTCACGGTCGGGGAGTCGGGCCCCGACCTGGTGGCGTTCGTCGATCCGGGCTGTCCCTGGTCGAGGCAGGCGGCGGCGGAGCTGGGCGGGCTCGCGCTCGAGGGCGCGTTCCGCCTGCATGCGGTGCCGGTGGGGGTGATGAGCCAGGACTCTCATACGCATGCGGCCGGGATCCTCGCTTCGCCCCGTCCGGGCCTCGCCTGGTACCGCTCGGACCCGGCGCCGGCGACGGCCGAGGACGCGCTGCGCCTGGAGGCCAACAACGCGCTCTGGCGCGCGCTCGGGGCCGATGCCGTGCCGTGGCTCGCCTGGCGGGGCCCGGACGGCGCGATCCGCATGCATGCCGGGCTGCCGGCCTCGGCGGATTTCATGGGGGCGGAGGTGCTGCGATGAGGCTCCTCTGGTGGCGCAAGCGCACGGTGCGCAGGGAGGCAGCAGGGACGTCGCGTCTCGGCGCGGTGATGGAGGCGGTGTCGCGCTCCGAGGCCTACCACATCGCGCAGCACCGCGCCTGGCGCCGGGTCGCCGGGATCGCGCTTGCCGGCCAGGCGCTGACGGTTGCCGCCCTGGTCGCCTGGATGGGGATGCGGGAGACCGTCTACATCGCGGTCGCGACCGACCGGGCCGGGAGGACGCTGCCGATCGTCTCGGCGGAGAACGCGGGCGCCGAGGACGAGGTGGGGTTCATGCTCACCTGGACGGTGGCGGCCGTGACCGAGGCCTTCACCATGGGGTTCCACGACTGGCGGATGCGGGTCGAGGGCGTCCGGGACCGGTTCACGCCCGAGGGCTACGAGAGCTACCGGCGGGTGCTGGAGGAGAGCCTGGTGTTCCAGCGCGTCGGCAGCCAGGGCCAGGCGGTCTCGGCGGTGGCGCGGGGCGCGCCGGTGCTGCTCAGGGTGCGCCGTTTCGAGGACGGGAGCACGGGCTACGAGGTCGAGTTCCCGCTGCTGCTGACCTTCTGGGCGGGCGAGGACGAGAAGGCGGAGGAGAAGCTCCGCGCGAAGGCGCTGGTGATGCGCATGTCGCGCTCGGAGCGGCTCGCCGGGATCGCGGTCGCGGTGCTGCACCTGACGAGGGAGGCGGGCCGGTGACGGCGGCGAACGCGCACGGCATGAACGCGCACGACGCGGACGCACAGCCTGCGGCGGCGCGCGATCCCCTGCATCACGGCCCCTGGCCGGCGCTCGCGCTCGGCCTCGCGGCCTGCCAGCTGCTGACGGCGGCCGTCCTGCTGGGTTCGATGCTGCTTCGCGGGACGGTCCCCGTGGCGCTGGCGCTGGACGCGGACGGGCGGACGGTTCCGATCCACGGCAGGGAGGACGCCGGCGGCGGCATGGAGGTTGACGTCATGCTCGCCTGGACGGTTGCGACGGTGACGAAGGCGCTGGATATCGGCTTCGACGACTGGCAGGCGCGCATCGGGGAAATGCGCGGCCGGTTCACGGAGGACGGGTTCCGGGCCTGGGAGCGGGTGCTGGAGCAGAGCCTGGTGCTGGAGCGGCTGCGCCGGCAGCGCCAGGTGGTCTCGGCGGTGGCGCAGGGCGCGCCGGTGATGACCCGGATCCGGACCATGCCGGACGGCGCGGCCGGCTACGAGGTCGAGTTCCCGCTGCTGCTGACCTTCTATGCCGGCGAGGGCGAGCGGGCGGACGAGCGCCTCGCGGCCCGGGCGCTGGTGGTCCGGGTTCCGCGCTCGGAGCAGCTGTCGGGGATCGCGGTCGCGGACTTCCTGCTGGCGAGAAGGATGGAGGGACGGCGATGAGGCGATGGACGAAGCGGTATCTCCCTGCCGGCATGGCGGCGCTGCTGGCACTCGGCCTCGCGGCGGCCGGAACGCCCGCCCGGGCGCAGGCGCCGGTAACGCCGGACCCGGACCGGACGCCCCCGCCCTCTTCCGTGCCCGACGCGGGCTCCGTGCCCGCCGCCGGCGGCGACATCTGGCCGGAGCATGCGATGCCGGACGGGGAGGCGGCCGCGGCGGGCCGTGCGCGGCTGCCCCTGACCCGCGAGCAGATCGAGCTTCTGGGCCGCCTGCTGCGGCAGACGCAGCAGGCGGCGGCGCGCGCACGGGAGGGCGGGGCGGCGGCGCGCGTGCGCCGCCTCCGGATCGACCCGCTGGCGGCGGACGGCGTGCCGGAGATTGCGGTCAGGGCGGGCTATGTGACCTCGGTCGGGTTCTTCGACCGCACGGGCGCGCCCTGGCCGATCGAGGCGGTGCTGGCGGACCAGCGCCTCGGCGCCACGAAGCGCGACGGGAGCCCGCATCTGGTGCATTTCGCGCCGGAGGCCCGGTGGCTCGCGGGCAATGCCTCGGTGATGCTGGAGGGCCTGGCCGAGCCGGTGCTGCTGATGCTGGGCGAGCGCGAGGGCGTGGCGGATTTCCGCGTGGACCTGCGCCTCGCGAAGGCGGGTCCCAATGCCGACCCGCTCGCCGACGCCGGCGCGGCCGGCTTCCATGCGGGTTCGGACATGCTGCTGGGCCTGCTCTCGGGCACTCCCCCGCCCGGCGCCGTGGCGCTCGACGTGGAGGGCGTCGAGGCGCGCGCCTGGCGCCTCGGCGACGAGCTGCTGCTGGTGACGCGCGCGCATCTGCTCTCGCCGGGCCCGCGCGCGGCCGAGCGCGATCCCTCGGGGCGCTGGGCCTACCGGCTGGCGGCGGTTCCCTACGCGATGGTTTCCGGGGAGGGCCGCGAGCTGCGGGCGGCCTTCCTGGAACGGACCGACATTCCGCAGCCTGCAAGGGAGAACTGAGATGCCGAGGATTGGCAAGGAAGGCGCCGCGCGCAAGGACCTGGCCCGCGCGGTGGCAGCCGAGACGGGGCTGTCCCTGGAGGCGTCCGCCGGCGTGCTGGACACCGTCATGGACACGATCCGGTCGCGGCTGGCGGCCGGCGAGCGGGTCATGCTGCGCAACTTCGGCACCTTCGTCGCCGTCGAGCGCGCCGAGAGGAGGTATTTCGACATGCGCGCGAAGGAGTGGCGGACGTCGCCGGCGCGCATGAATGTGCGCTTCATCCCCTCGTCGGTGCTGAAGCGCGCCGTCAACGCCGAAGCGGCGGACTGACGGCCGGTGGCGGCGGGACGCGGATACCGGCGGCGGCCCCGGCTGGCGGCGCTGGCGTTCGCTGCGCTCCTGCTCCCGGTGTCGGGGGCCTGGGCGCAGTCGGGCGGCGAGGACGTGCAGTACGACCCGCAGAAGCCGGCGGCGCCGGCCTTCCGGGAGGCGATCGAGGCCGACGACGCGGCGCGCAAGCGCCGGTCCGAGAAGGAGGGCGACAGCTACGCGCCGACCTTCTCGAAGCCGACGCGGCCCGCGGCGCCCCCTGTCCGCGAGGAACCCGCCGTGCGCGACGGACCCGCTGTCCGCGTCGGACCCCCGTCCGCAACGATCCCGGGCGCTGCGCCGGCGGCCGTCGAGCCCCCGCCTGAGAGCCGCGCCGCGGCGCCCGATCCGGAGGAGCGGCCCGGGCGGGCCGAACCCCCGGCAGCGCAATACCGGGAGCGCCTGCCGGAGCGCGGCTCCGGGGGGGAGGCGTCGTCCTCGCCGCTCGACGCGCTGCTGGAGGTGCTGAACGAACCGCCGGGCAAGGCGGCCTGGCTCGAATATGCCCGCGAGGAGCCGGCGGAGGACGGCCGCGCCGGTCCGGGTGAGCGCCGGGCCGCGCCCGTCCTGCCGGCGGCGCTGGCCGGGCTGCAGGTGGGCAAGGGCCTCTATGCGCGCACGCTCTACGAGGCGAACAGCGACTGGCCGGGCCCGGTGGTTCTGGAGATCCTGGAGCCGCCGCTGGCGGGCGCCGTCGCGACCGGGGCCTTCCAGGAGGCCGGCGAGCGCCTGGTCATCCGGATCGACCGGTTCTCGCTCGGGCGGCAGAGCTGGGAGATCGAGGGCTGGGCGGTGGACCCCGGCTGCGCCTGCTACGGCATTCCGGGAGAGGTCGACCGGCACTGGTTCCAGCGCGTGCTGCTGCCCTCGGCGCTGGCGTTCGCGGGCGGGTTCCTCGACGCGGCCGCGCGCACCGCGCAGATCGTGACCCGGGACGCGGCCGGCAACTCCATCACGGTGGAGAGCGGCGCCCCCTCGCACCGCCAGCAGGTCTATGCGGGCGCGGCCGAGGCCGCCAGGCGCGCCGGTTCGGTGCTGCTCGAGTCCGTTCCCGACGGGCCGACGGTCCGGGTGCCGCGCAATACCGAGCTGGTCCTGGTCGTGACCGCGCCGCCCGAGGCGGAAGGGCGTGCCGGCGGCGCGAGACCGGCGCCGGCCGGCGAGGCGCCCGGACGCGGCGGGCCGGTCGCGGTCATAGACGCCGGCGGCGCGCGCTCCCTGCCCAACGTGGGCTCCCTGCCCGGCGGAGGCAGGGCGCAATGAACGGGCTGGAGGAGGCCTTCCGGTCGCTGGTCGAGGATATCGACCCGGCGCTCCGGACGCTGATGACCGGGGTCTGCTACCTGCTGGCGGCGTGCTGCTTCCTCGTGGCGTGCCTCAGGCTGCTGCGCCATGCGGGCGGGCACTGGCCGGGCACGGCCACGGGCACGGCGATGCTGTTCCTGCTGGCGCCGCTTCTGGCGCAGCTGCCGGCAGTGCTGAACGCCGCCGGCGGATCGCTGTTCGGCGACGGCCGCGAGGCGGCGGCGGCGGTCGCGTGGATCCCGCCGGCCTCGGGCGAGTGGGCGCGCTTCGGCGCGGCGGTCCAGGCGGCTTTCGTTGTCGTGGCATGGATCGGCCTGTTCGCGTTCATGCGCGGCCTGTTCGTGCTGAAGCACGCCGTGGACGGGCGCGGCCAGGCGACGCTGGCGCAGGCCGGCTCGCACCTGCTCGGCGGCGTGCTCGCCTGGCACATGACGGGTCTTGTCAGGGCCGTGCAGGAGACGCTCGGCGTCCGCGTGGTGCCGATATGAGGATTTGGCGCGCCATTGCGATCGCGCTGGCGGTCTGCTCATCGCTCGCGGCCGGGGCGGCGGTCGCGAAGCCCTACGGGATGGGCGAGGACCTCTTGTACCGCCCCGGCCATCCGCTCGAGGACCTGCTGCCATGGCTGGTGACATGGACATTCTACGTGCTGGCCTTGCTCGCCGGCGGCTGGGCGCTCCTGAGGCTCAGGATGCATCTGGACGCGCCAAAGCCCGGCGGCCTGATCGCGCCGGCGGCGTGGATCGGGTTCGCGGTCGCGCTGGCCGCGGCGCCCTCGCTGATCGAGGCGCTGCTGGAGGGCCTGGCCATTGGACATGAGCCGCCCGTCTGGCTCGGCGAATGAGACTAGGGATTTCAACCGGAAAAAGGAGGTTGGAGATGAGAGCAAGAATGGCAGCCATGACCCGGAAGGCCCGGGATTTCATGGCGGGACTGGCGGCGCTCGCCGTCGCCGCGGTCCTGGTGAAGGTGCGGCCGGCCGGCGCGGTCACGATCGGCGAGCTCGCCGACGACGCAGCCGGGGAGTTCGACAGCATCATGGGCCTGGCGCAGTGGCTCTTCTACGGGCTGGCGGTCTTCATCGGCGGCTGGGCGATCCTGCGCTTCAAGTCGAACCTGGAGAACCAGCAGCGCGGCGGGCTCGCCTTGCCGGTGGTGGGCATACTGGTCGCGGTCGCGCTGGCCTCCGCGCCGGCGCTGATCGATGCGATCGTCGAGGGCATCGGCCTCGACCGCGATCCCGGCCTGCAGAAGCCGAAGTTCCAGTAATGCGGCGCGGTCTCGTGGACGGGCTGGAGGACCTGCTGCACTGGTCGTGGGGTGCGCGACGGAAGTCGCTGGAAAGCTTCATGCTGGTGCGCGCCGCGGCCGAGCGCGACGGCACGGGCCTGCTGGTCGGCCATGACGGCTCGCTCGCGTCGGTCATCGATGTCGGCGGCGCCCGCAGCGCGATGGGCGACGCGGAGCTGGACCGGTTCGTGGAGACGGTCGAGCGCCGGCTCGGCACGGCGTTCCTGGAGCGCGGCCACACGCTGCACGTCGTCTTCGAGCGCGCGCCGGAGGAAGGAAGGCGATTGCTGGAGGAGGCCGCCGGAAGGCAGCGGCAGAGCTGCGCCCGGCTCGGGCTCGATCTTGAGGGCCCGCTTGCCGAGCGCGTCGAACGCCTGGCGCCCCGGGCCGCGGGCGAGCGGCTGACGATCGCCTGCTGGAGCGGCCCGGCCGTGCTGCCGCGCGACCAGGCGAAGCGCGAGCGGCGCGCGATCGAGCGCCGCAAGGAGAACTGGGCGCCGGGCGATGACGAGTCGCAGTGCCCGTTCGCGGCCGACGGCGCGCTGGGCGCAAGGCACCTGGCGTTCACGGAGTCCGTGCAGGCCGTGCTGGAGGAGACGGGCATGGCCGCGCGGACGCTCGGCGCGCATGACGCGGTCCGGGCGCTGCGCTGGTGGCTGACGGGCCCGGAGAGCGTGGGCGACTGGGTTCCGGTGACCTCGGCGAACGAGGCCCCGCCCCGCCAGCTGGAGCCCGCGATCCTCGGCGCCTTCCCGCCGCCATTGGCCCCGCAGGTCCTGGTCCAGGATCCCGAGGTGCTCGACGCACGCACGGTGCTGCTCGGCCCCCGCCTCTGGGCGCCGTTCGACATGGAGCTCGCCCCCCGCATCGTGAGGCCGTTCTCCGAGCTGATGGCGAGGCTC
>Ga0209543_1002501_pt1 | contig 13184 bp, 11 predicted proteins | sample MesohylFT_FD_187296 | JGI IMG/M metagenome (GOLD analysis project Ga0209543, IMG submission 187296) | Host-associated microbial community of the marine sponge Aplysina aerophoba from Gulf of Piran - sponge mesohyl, lysed by freeze-thaw... | ecosystem: Host-associated > Porifera > Sponge >...
TGGCGGGCGAAGCAGGAGTCAAGCTGCCCCCCGCCGGCGCCACCTTCCCCTACGGCCTCGACCCGCAGGACCGGAACATCCGAATCGCTCCGACGCTGCCGGCTCTCGGAGAGATAGAAACGGCGACCGGCCTGCTGGCCGACTGCATCGTCCTGGTCAGCGCTGGCGACTAGCGCCGCGTCCTGTGGCGCGCGCTCCGGAACTTCGGCCTAGCGAGGCTTCGCCTCAGACCGACGAGATGGCAGGCCGGAGCGGATGCCGGCCAGAAGGCCGGCGCACCCAGTGTTGCTAGTCGATGTAGCCGAGGCTCTGGAGTTGCTTCACGTCCTCCTCGCTGAGGACGGTCGAACTCTTCGCCTCGTACTTCGGCAGGTCGCGGTACCAGTTGACCAGGCGGCGACCGAGGGGCGGGACCAGCTCGACGGGGGGCGTGGTGAGCGGTTTCTCCTCGCGCGGATCGACCGTCAGGTCGAAGTACACGGTTCGGCGTTTCGAGAAGTCGTGCAGCACCTTCGCGCCGTCGAGCTCCATGCTGATCTGCAGGGGATTCTCGTAGGGCGCGCTGCGGCGCGATTTGCCGAACAGCGCGGAATGGCGGTCGCCGATCACGAACCGCGGCCGCGGAGCGCCTTCCGGCGTCCCTTCGGTCGGCACGAGGCTCTGGCCCTCGAGGGCGGGCGGCGCCTCGACACCGAGCAGTTCCAGGACGGTCGGCAGCACGTCGACGACGCCGACCGGCGCCTGGACCTCGAGACCTGCAGGAAGTCCGGGGCCGGCGAGGATCATCGGGATACGGGCGTTCGGCCAGTGGACGTTCTTGCCGTGCCCCCAGTAGCTGTGCTCGCCCATGCTCTCGCCGTGGTCGCTCAGGAACAGGGTGTAGCGGGGACCGGGCAGCAGCTCCTCGATCGTCTCGGACAACCGGCCGAGCCAGTGGTCGACGTAGTTAACTTCGGACTGGTAGCGCCAGCGCTTCTGCCAGCCGGAGGTTCGCTCCTCCCTCGGCGGCGCAGGCGGCGTGAAACCGGTGCGTTCGAGGTAGGGGCTGTGGGGGTCCGAGAAGTGGACCCAGAGAAACAGCGGCCGGTCGCTTCGTTCCTCGTCGTCGGCGCGGCGGCGCAGCCAGCGCTCCGCCGCCTTCGCTATGTCGTCGGCGTGCCGTTCCATCACGCCGACCGCGTTCCGCGCCTCGTTAAACTCCTCGTCGTAGTGGTCGAAGCCCCGGTCCAGGCCGACCAGGTCGGATCGCAGGGTCCAGTTCGAGATGAAGGCCGCGGCTTCGTAGCCGGCTTCGCCGAGAAGCCCGGCAAGGACGGGGATGTCGGTTCGCATCCGCTGGGCGTTTCGCCGCGCCCCGTGGGTCGGCGGGTAGAGGGAGGTGAAGATCGAGGCGAAGGCCGGACCGGTCTTGCCGATCGTCGTGTGCGCGTCCTCGAACAGGATGCCCGCGGCGGCCAGGGCGTCGATTGCGGGCGTCTTCGCGTCCTCCGCCCCGTAGACGCCGACGGCGTCCGCGCGCAGGGTATCCACCGAGAGCAGGACCAGGTGTGGATCGGCCGCGAGGGGCGCGCTGAGCAACGCCCCCAGAATCGCCGTGCGGAGTGCGCGGACGCCCGCGTTCACGCAGTGACGGCCCCGAAAGCCAGGGCTTCTTCCTGGGTGTCGATGTCGCGGGCCAGGGACATCGCATCGACGACCGGCATCCGGACCCTGCGTTCGGGGTACTTCCGGCGGTGACGGCGCTTGATGAACATGCGGCGAATGGCGAGCTCGAGTTCGGACTGCTTGATGACCTTTTCCTTGAGGCGTCGGGCAGCCCACGTGCCGGACAGCAGAGTGTCCCAGGTGAACGTGGGCAGCCTGAGGTTCAGCAGGTGAATGAGGTCCTGGACCAGCATGATCCACAGGAGGCGCCGGGCCATATAGGTGTTGCGGTAGAGGATCGGGCGGTTGCGCGTCCGGTACGCGAGCTCCATCAGCCGGTACATGAACTTCCAGCGCAGCGCCGCGGAGTCGAAGATCGCCAGATGACCCGGCAGTACCGGAACCGGACCGGACACTCCTTCAGGTGTGACGTGGTACTGCGGCTTCCACCCGGACGCGCCGAGCCGTTTGGGGTCGCGGGGCGCCTCGATGAGGGGGAAGAAGAAATCCAGGGGGCTGTGGTCCCAGAAGTCCGTGACCACAGTCTGCATCTCGTCCGGGTCGGGGACGATGTCGCAGGTCGTGATTGCCAGCGGTCCGTCGCCGTGGAGGCGGCGGGCGGTTTCGACGCCGACCTGGATGTTGCGGCCGAAGCCTCCGTCCGTATCGATCGAAACGCCGTCGGAGAGCGAGCGGTAGGCGTGTCCGGGTCCGGCGACGTAGATCGGGTCGAAGACGTTCGCCTGACGAAGGCGCTCGATCACGACATCGATGAGCGGTCTGCCGCCGATCTTCACGTCGACGCCCTTGATGCCCGCGAGCGGGTGCTTGGAGCGGCCACCGGGCGGCATGTAGGCCGGTCGTCGGTCGCTGCCCCCGAGTACGATGAGGGGTACGGACTTGGAGGTCATGGTGGAATCCGAGTTCTCCCGAAGGGCTGACCGGATTCTATGATGAGACTTCCACCGCCACCGACGCCCGAGGTCGTGCACCGTGACGATCGTCTGGCGGAGCTGGCCGATCGGTGGCTGCGTGAGCCGGCGGTGGGGCTGGACACGGAGTTCGTCCGCGAGCGGACCTTCTACCCCCGGCTCGGCCTGATTCAGGTCGCCGACTCGTCCGGTTGCTACCTGGTCGACACGGTCGCGGTGCGGGATCAGTCGCCGCTCGCCGAGCTGGTCCGCGCACCGACGGTGACCAAGGTGTTCCACTCACCGAGTGAGGATCTCGAGATCTTCCACCACGCTTTCGGTTTCGCTCCCGAGCGGATGTTCGACTGCCAGGTCGCCGCCACGTTGTGCGGCATGGGCGGTTCGCTCGGGTACGTACACCTGGTGTCCCGGTTGTTCGATGTCGAGTTGGCCAAGGGGGCGCAGCGGTCGAACTGGTTGCGGCGCCCCCTGAGCGCGGAACAGGTGCTCTATGCGGGTCTCGACGTGGCCTATCTCCTGCCCGCCCACGAAGTGCTGCAGGCGAAGCTTGGGGATCTCGGTCGCGAGGCCTGGGCGGAGGAGGAGTTCGGTCGCCTGCTGCGCGCCTGCGAGTTGCGGCTGGGACCGGAGTGGTCCTATGGCCGCTTGCGGCGTTCCGGGCTGTCCGGGCGTCAACTGGCGGCACTGCGCGCGGTCTGCGAGTGGCGCGAGGAGCGCGCACGGCGACGTGACCTTCCACGCGGCTTCGTGCTCAAGGACGAGACGGTTCTCGACATCGCGAGGCGGCTGCCGCGCAACGGTCGGGAACTGGCCTCGATGAGGGGCATCGGCCCGAAGCAGGCGCGACGGTACGGACCGGCTCTTCGCGACCTGGTAGGGCGGGCGGCGTCGCTTCCGGAGAACGAACTCCCGGAACGGGTGGGGCGCTCGGGTGGACGTTCGTCGGTCCGTCTTGCAGAGGGATTGCGGGAGCTGGTCGCGCGGGTGGCCGGCGACCTCGAACTTCCGGCCGAGGCCCTGGTGCCGCGTCGAGTTCTGGAGGCGTGGGCGGGGCGCTGTCAGGCTGAGGGCGCGTGGGTGTGGCCTGAGGCGATCGAGGGTTGGCGGCGATCGGTACTCGAGCCCGAGGTGGTGCGCCTGGGTCTCCCGACGTCGGAGACGACCGGCAGACGCCGCAATCGCCGCGGCAGGCGGCGGGGTGAGGACTGAAGTGAGGCAGGTGGACTCCTTGCCACACACGATTGGCGACCTGTACCGGCTGTTCGGTCAGGCCGCGCCCGCGGCGACCGTCGTGCCGGCAGAGGCCGTGCCGCAGCCCCAGCGGAGGCTGCTGTCGCACGAGAGGCACATGACGGTGACGCTCGAGGAGCACCATGGCGGCGAGGTGGATGTCGTCGTTCTGGACCGGTTGGTTCTTGGCGACAGCTACATGCGCAAGATCCTCCTCGCGCGGCGACCGCGCCGGCGCGGCCGGACCTGTCGAAGCACGGATGAGGGTGGTGTTTCCGTACGGGCCAGGTACCGGGTCGCCCAGTTCGGAATCATGCTGATCAACCTGCAAGTGGTGAGCGACGAGGCGCGAGCCGAGATCCTGGGAGAGCGGACGCCGCTCGGGCACATCCTGATTCGGCACCGTCGGCTACGGCGGATCAGCACTCACAGTCTGCTTGAGATCGAGCCGGACGCGGAGATGCGGCGACACTTCGGTCTGCCGGAGTTGGGCGTCGCCGAGACGCCGAGGGTTTTCGGACGGCTGGCGACGATCTTCTGTGACGAGAAGCCGGCGGTCGAGTTGCTGGAAGTGCTGCCGCCCGGTCCGGACGCCGTCGCGGTTGCGCCGGTCGGGCCGGCGTAGTGGGAACGTCAGGCTCGTTCGAACGGAAAGGCGATCAGCTCGTCGATTTGGCGGGCCTCGAGGTCGAGACCGAGTAGCCGGTCGAAGCCCAGCGCGACTCCGGAACAGCGAGGAAGCCCGGCCTCCAGGGCAGCGAGGAACCGGGACGGCATCGGTGGCTGGGGCCGACCCGCTTTCCGCCGGCACGCCAGGTCGTGTTCGAGTCGTTGTCGCTGCTCGGCTGGGTCGCTGAGTTCGCCGTAGCCATTGGCCAACTCGATGTCCCCGACGAAGGCCTCGAAGCGCTCCGCGGTGCGCGGGTCGCCGGCGTTCAGCCGGGCCATCGCGGCCTGGGAGGCTGGATAGTCGAAGACCACGGTGACGCGGTCGCTCGCCAGGTTGGGCTCGACCCGCTCGACGAAGAGCCGGCTGAGCAGGTCGTCCCGGTGGAGACCGGCGGCTTCCTCGGCTGAGGATGTTCGCTCCACGGCCTGGCGCAGTGCCGGGGTCGGCGTGCCGTAGGGATCGACTCCGCCATGGCGCTTCATCAACTCGCCGTACGTCTCATAGGCCGCCGCTTCCAGGCGCCGGGATTCCGCCAGGAGCGTTTCGATCAGGCTGGCGACCTCTCGCATCAACTCGTGGTGGTCCCAGCCAACGCGGTACCACTCGAGGATCGTGAACTCCGGGTTGTGCCACCGGCCGCGTTCGCCGCCGCGAAACGCCTTGCAGACCTGGTAGATCGAGCCGGAGCCGGCGGCGAGGAGCCGCTTCATCGAGAGTTCGGGCGAGGTCTGGAGGTACATCCGGCGCTTCGCCAGACCCGGCGCTTCCACCTCGCAGTCCAGGCTGTCCAGGTGCGGGTCGAGCGCGGCCTCGGCGCTCAGGAGCGGGGTCTCCACCTCCATGACGTCCCGCGCGGCGAAGAAGGCGCGCAACTCGCCCAGCATCGCTGCCCGCCGCCGGATGGCTTCGGCAGTGGCTGTGGGGCGCCAGGCGGCGCCGTTGCCGGTCACGCGGCGCCCTCCGAGGTCCCTCAGCTCTTGGCGCGGGAGACGTACTCCCCGGTGCGGGTGTCGACCCGGATCGACTCGCCGTTCTGGATGAACAGCGGCACCTTGACCGTGGCCCCGCTTTCGAGCCTGGCGGGCTTGTTGCCGCCGCTCGAGGTGTCGCCCTTGAGACCGGGATCCGTCTGGACGACCTCGCGGATCACGAAGTTCGGCGCCTTGACCTGGATCGGATGGCCGTTCCAGAGAGTCACGTTGCAGACGTCCTCTTCCTTGATCCACTGTTCGGTGCCGGCGAGAGCCTGTGCGTCGGCTTCGACCTGGTCGTAGGTGTCGGGATCCATGAAGAACCAGTGTTCGCCGTCGGTGTAGAGGTATTGCATCGACGTGTCGACGACGTCCGCGCCGTCGAGCAGGTCTCCCGGCTTCAGGGTCTTCTCGTTGACCCGGCCGCTCAGGAGGTTGCGCATCTTGACGCGGGTGAACGCCTGCCCCTTGCCGGGCTTGATGAAGTCGCAGTTGATGATCACGTTCGGTTCGCCGCCCTCGAGCACCTTGAGTCCGGTTCGGACCTGGTTCATGTTGTAGCTGGCCATGATCTGGAGCCGTCCTCTCCAAGGCAGCGGATCGACTGGCGGGACGATAGCAGCGTTCGCAGCCGTCGGGCTGCGCTGACTTGCGGGGAACTGGCCGCCCACTGGGTGCGCCGGCGTCCCCGCCGGCTGCCGCCGGAGGCGGCCAGAGAGACGTGCCGGCCGCCAGGCCGGCTCCGCTTTGGCGGCCAGTTCCGTGCAAGCCCGCCGGGCCGGGAGAGTCGTCGTGAAACCTTGCCAGCCCGCCTGCGTTGTGTAGCGGTGAAGGGCGCTTGACGCGACCCCACGAACCTCGGCCCCGGAACCTGGAGAACGCGATGACCATCCGACATCCGCACTTCGTATCCGACTCCCGGCTTCGAAGCCGGCCCCCCGTGCCGCGCAGGCGCGGCGGCCAACTCGGTCTCCTCGCCTTGCTTGCCGCCGCGGCGGTGGCGACGCCCGCGTTCGCCGAGTTCGACGAGAGCTATCGCTTCGACGCGAACTCTCTCTCGGTTTCCAGCCTGATTGGCAAGGTGGAGATCAGCCGGGCGACCGGCGACGAGTTCGAGGTCGAAGTGTCGGTCCGCGGCGAAGACGGCACGCGGCAGAACATCAGGCTCGACGAGGACGCACGCGGTTCGCGGGCGCGGCTGGCTATCGAGTTTCCGGTCGACGAGGAGCGGCGGTACGTCTACCCCGAGTTCAGCCGCCGCCGGGCGAACCTGTGGTCGCGCCGGCAGGGCAGCGCCGACAGTCTGCTTGGAGAGATTCTGCGCTCCATGTCGGGCCGCCGCATCCGGATCGAGAGGTCGGGCAGCGGCTTCGAGGCCTGGGCCGACGTGACGATTCTCGTGCCGGAGGGTCGGTCGCTCAAGGTTGAGTTGGGAGCGGGCGACATCGCCGTGTCCGACGTGACGGCCGATCTGGAACTGAAGACCAGGGCCGGCATGGCGGATGCGGCCGGCCTCGACGGCGACGTGAAGATCGGCGTCGGCAGCGGCGGTTTGACGGTGCGGGACGTGCGCGGCCGGCTGGTGTTGGACACGGGCAGCGGCAAGGCAAGTCTCGACCGTTTCGAGGGCGCGGTGCTGTCGATCGACACCGGCAGCGGCTCGGTGCAGGTGACGGACGTGGCGGCCGAGGCGATCGATATCGACACGGGCAGCGGCGGCGTCACGGTAGACGGTCTCGATGCCGAACGGTTCTCGATCGACACCGGCAGCGGCAGCGTGCGGGTCGAGTCCGCGGGCGCCGACGGTGCGGTGATCGACACGGGCAGCGGCAGGGTGCACCTGGCCCTGGAGCGGATGGGTGATGGCAGGTTCGAGATCGACACGGGTTCAGGCGGCATCGTCATGCTGGTTCCCGACGACCTCTCCGCGCGGTTCGACATCGACATCGGCAGCGGCGGCATCGACGTCGACGTGCCGATCGCGAAGACTTTGCACAAGTCGCGGGGCGAGATGCGCTTCATCGCCGGCGACGGCGATGCGAGCGTGATCCTCGACACGGGCTCGGGAAGCGTCCGGGTCGCGAGCGTGGAGTAGTGGACCGCTTACGGTCCACTTGACGCCGTCCGGCGCCTAGTCCGCCGGAACGCCCGCCATCGCGCAGACGATCCGCCACTCCCGTTCGGTCACCGGCTGGACGGAGAGCCGCTGGCCCCGGCGGAGCAGGGCCATCCCCTCCAGGTCGGGTCGCTGTCGTAGTTCGGCCAGCGTGACGGGCTCGTCGAACTTGCACTCGAACTCGATGTCGACGAGGTACCAGCGGGGGTTCTTCGGGTCCGATTTCGGGTCGTAGTGGCCGTCCTCCGGGTCGAACTGGGTCGGGTCGGGGTACGACTCGCTGCACACGCGCGCCAGGCCGACGACCGCGGTCGGCTTCGCGTTCGAGTGGTAGTAGAGAACGCCGTCGCCGACCCGCATCCGGTCCCGCATCAGGTTGCGCGCCTGGTAGTTCCGCACGCCGTCCCAGTAGGTCGCGCCGTCCCGTTCGAGGTCGTCGATCGAGTACTCGCCCGGCTCGCTCTTCATCAGCCAGTACTGGCGGGGTTCGTCCGTCATGGGGTCTCCTGAGGTTGGCGCCGGCTAGAGAATGCTGCGGCCGAAGAGCGAACTCAACAGGCCGAGAGCCAGCTTCGCGGTCTGGTTGCGTGTGTCGAGGATCGGATTGACTTCGACCACGTCGACGGAACCGATGCCCCCGTGCTCCGCGATCAGTTCCATCAACAGGTGGCCTTCGCGGTAGCTCAGGCCGCCGGGAACCTGCGTGCCCACCCCGGGCGCCTCGCGGGGGTCGATCGAGTCCATGTCCAGGCTCACGTGGAGAAGGTCTACGTGGTCCAGGCGCTCCAGGGCCTCGGTGGCCAGCGGCGCCAGACCCCGTTCGTCAATCTGACGCATCGTGTAGGTGCTGATGCCGGTTTGCTGAATCAGCGCCTGCTCGCCGGGATCCAGGTCGCGAACACCGAACAGCACCACGTCCTCGGGTTGGAGCTTGGGGCCTAGCCGGCCCAGATTGACGAGCTGGGGCGCGCCGTGACCGCAGAGTGCGGCCAGGGGCATGCCGTGCAGGTTGCCGGTGGGCGATGTCTCGGGCGTGTTGAAGTCGCCGTGAGCGTCGATCCACAGGACACCGGTGCGGTGATCGTGGGAAACTCCGCCCACCGTGCCGATGGCGATCGAGTGGTCGCCGCCGAGCACGAGCGGCACGGCGTCGTCGGCGACGGCCTGTCGGCTGGCCTCGTAGATGCGCTCGCAGGCTTCGACGACTGGCTTCAGGAAGCCCAGGCCGGGCGCCGCGGAAAGGGTGTCCCGCTCGACGGTCTCGATGTTGCCCCGATCCTCGACCCGGTACCCGAGTCGGGTCAGTTCCGACTTGAGTCCCGCGTAGCGCAGCGCGGTGGGCCCCAGATCGACGCCGCGGCGTGACTGGCCGAGGTCCAGAGGGGCGCCGACGATGCGGATGGTGGTCTGGGGGGCTGCGGCGAGGGTGGGCATGGGTGGGAAGTTAGCAACATAGGATGCGGGTTGCCGATGTCTGTCCGCAACTTCTGCATCATCGCTCACGTCGATCACGGCAAGTCGACGCTTGCCGATCGGCTGATCCAGCACTGCGGCGCGGTGGAGGATCGCCAGTTCCGCGACCAGATCCTGGACTCGATGGACATCGAGCGGGAGCGGGGAATCACGATCAAGAGCAACACGGTCACCCTGCGACACGAGGATGCGGAAGGCCGTCTTTGCCGTCTGAACCTGATCGACACGCCGGGCCACGTCGATTTCTCGCACGAGGTCCGGCGATCGCTCATGTCCTGCGAGGGGGCGTTGCTTCTGATCGACGCGGCCCAGGGCGTGGAGGCGCAGACGGTCGCCAATCTCTACCTGGCGCTCGAGTACGACCTGGCGGTGATTCCGGTGATCAACAAGATCGACCTGCCGTCCGCCGACGTGGACCGGGTGCGGGAGGAGATAGACAGCGACCTGGGCCTCGACCCGTTCGAGGCGGTGCTGTGCTCGGCGAAGACCGGCGAGGGGGTGGAAGATGTGCTCGACGCGATCGTGGCTCGCCTGCCGCCGCCGGAGGCGGACGCTGAGGCGCCGCTCCAGGCGCTGGTGTTCGATGCCCAGTACGACCCCTACCGGGGCGTCGTCATGCTGGTCAGGGTGCGACAGGGCACGCTCCGCCCGAAACAGAAGGTCCGGCTGATGCACACGGGCAGCGAGCACGAGGTCGAAGAGGTGGGGACCCTTCTGCTCAAGCGGCGGCAACGCGAGGAGCTCGAGGCGGGCGCTGTGGGTTACGTGATCGCGGGCATACGGAAGATCTCGGAGATCGACATCGGCGACACGATCACGAGCGCCTCGGGCGGCGCCGCCGAGCCGATTCCGGGTTACCGCGAGGCGAAGCCGGTCGTGTTCTCGTCGGTCTATCCGGTTTCGAGTCACGACTACGAGGATCTGACCAGCGCCCTCGAGAAACTGGCGCTCAACGACGCCTCATTGACCTACGAGAAGGACGCGTCGTCGGCGCTCGGATTCGGCTTCCGCTGCGGTTTTCTCGGTCTGCTGCACCTGGACGTGGTACAGGAACGTCTGGAGAGGGAGTACGGGCTGTCCCTCGTCCTGTCGGCGCCGTCCGTGCGGTACCGGGTCGTGATGTCGGACGGGACGGAGCAACGGATCGACAATCCCGCCGCTTACCCGGACCCCTCCGAGATCGAGACGGTCGCGGAGCCGTACATCAAGGCCGCCATCATGCTGCCCGAGCGCTACCTCGGCGCGGTGATGGAGCTGTGCCTCGAGCGCCGCGGCGGCAAGACGAACATCCACTACCTGGCGGTGGGGCGGGTCGAGCTGACCTGCGAGCTGCCGCTGGCCGAAGTCCTCTTCGACTTCTACGACAAGCTGAAGACGGTGACCCAGGGCTACGGCTCGTTCGACTACGAGTTGATCGGCTCTCGGGTGACGGACCTGGTCAAAGTCGACATCCTCGTCAACGGAGAGCGGGTCGACGCCCTCTCCCAGCTCGTCCACCGGGACAAGGCGAGGCGGCGGGCGCTCCGCTACTGCGAGCGTCTGAAGGACACGATCCCGCGCCAGCAGTTCAAGATTGCGATCCAGGGTGCGATCGGCGGCCAGATCATCGCCCGCTCCACGATCACCGCCTTCCGCAAGGACGTGACCGCCAAGTGCTACGGCGGCGACATCACCCGCAAGCGGAAGCTGCTCGAGAAGCAGCGGGAAGGGAAGAAGCGGATGAAGCGGGTCGGCTCCGTCGACATCCCGCAGGAGGCCTTCGTTTCCGTGCTGCGCAGCGACGACTAGGCGGGCTCGCCGGTGTAGAAGGCGGTGGTCAGCCGTGCTGCGGCGCGGGCGGCGGTTGGAGCCGTTCCCGCCGCGACTCCGGCTTCGCCCCATGCCTCGCTGCTGCCGGTGATGAGAGCCCGGCCCTCCGGCGAGGCGGCGAAGGCGTGTTCGTCGAGTTGTGGTTCGTCCGGTTGCTCCAGGTGGAGGGCCAGTCCCAGCAGCCCCAGTTCCCAGCCGACGCCGGCCGCTCCCGGTCCGTACTCGTCCCAGTGCGGCGACAGGAGAGCGGTGTGGATGAGTTCGAGGCGGGCGGCGCCGGTTCCGTCTGCCGAGCAGCGGACCTCCACCCAACTGACGTCGCCGGCGAACTCCCACGTGAGCGCGAGGTGCGAGGGCCGCTCGCAGGCCGTGATCTCGCCGCTGGCGTTCCCCTTCAGTTGGAAGCGGCCGCCAAGCTCGAGTTCGCCGCTGATGGGCAGGAGCCAGCGCCGGATTCGTTCAGCGTTGGTCACGGCGTCCCACAGGTCCTCCAGGGCCACGGAAAAGCTGCGGCAAAGAGAGAGCACGCTGGCGGGGCGACCGTCGCGTTCCAGTAGCGAGACGGAACGCTCTACGGCGCCCAGGTGCTCTTCGACGGCAAGGTTCACGGCAAGGTTCATCGCGGCTGCGCAGTATACGCAGCCTGAACGCCTACTCCGGCGTGTACCAGATCGGCGAGGACCAGGCGCGTTCCTGGATCGTCGCCGAGACATCCTGGCGGGGCTCGACGCCCTCGCGGAGGGCGTCCCAGGTCGACCAGCGGCAGGTCGGGTTCTCGAGCACGCGGACGTAGTAGAAGGCGCGCTTCGAAGCGTCGAAGTCGGGGTCCGTCCAGACCGCCTTCAGTTCGCCGGCGCCGGAGTCGGCGCTGATCTTGCAGGTCGAGAGGTCAACAGTGGCGCCGTTGCCGGGGCAGCGGTGCGTGGCCGGGTCCACCTCGGCGCCGTCGGAGCAGGCGACGTCGTAGACCATCTCGGTGCCCTCACCGTTGCTCGACGAGCCCTTGATCACCTGCACGCGATCGAGCGGCGCCCCCAGCGAATCGCGCATCGCCACGACCGCGAAGGTCGGTGCCTCGCCGACATCGGCAGCCAGCAGGTCGCCGCCCATTGGCACGCCTTCCGCGTAGGCCCTGGTCAGGAACCCGGTGTCGTCCAGGTCGCCGTCCTCGAAGTCACCGGCGAAGAAGCGGATCTTCATTCGCGGGCCGGAGGTGGCGAAGGTCTCCTTGCGCCGCATCGCGTCGAAGATCGACTCGCGGGTGTTCTCCTCGGCCCAGACGCCGGCGAGACCGGAAGCGCCCCAAGTGTAGTAGTAGGTGTCGCGGAAGCTGCGGCCGGAGCCGTCGTCGGTTCGGATCGACGAGTCGGACTCCTGGGCCGGATCGCCGGTGGACTGGTTGGCGCCGCTGCCGGGCACGGAGCCGCGAAGATGCGGTTCGGCGTCCAGAATCCCGACTTTGGACCAGTAGTTCTCCTCTTCGAACGACCCGGCGGAGACGTGGGTGTCGCTGGCGCCGATCAGGCCGAACTTGTACGGGTTCGCGAGACCGCCGTCGGCGAGCCGGAGTCCCCGGATCAGTGCGTCGCGGACGTAGCTGCCTTCCGGCTCGCTGATGATCGTGGTCGCGATCTTGTACGGCATGATCTCGAAGTCGGCCCACTCGTCGTTGGGCGACAGGGCCGGATGGGTGTCCGAGGTGCCCTTGACCTGGGTCATCTCGACGATCGGTTCGTTGCGCATCCGGACATCGACGTACTCGTCGTCGAGCGGATCGCCGTAGAACTTCTCCATCTCGAACATGCGGCCGCCGGAGCCGTTCGGGTTGTGCGGGATGGCGAGCGCGTCGATGCCCTGGTCCCGCCACTCGTCCATCGTGGCCCAGAGGTCCTCGGGGTTCTGGGAGTCGGTCCGGCTGAACGGTGCGTCGGGGGCTTCGGAACCGCGGAAGACGACGTTGCGGTGCAGGTTGTCCCGCTCGTAGCCGGACGACGTGTACTCGTAGGCGATGAAGGCCGTGAAGTTCCCCGGATCGTTGTGGGCCTCGGCCGCCTCGATGATCTTGGACCAGGCGCCCCGGACGACGTCCATGTTCAGATGCTCGTCCTCGCCCTTCCTGGCGCCAAGGTAGGGCCGCATGCCGACGAAGATGCCGCGCCGCTCGTCGGCCTCTTCGGCCACGCGCATGTCGGCGGCGATCGGGTGGTCGTAGGCAGGCGAGCCCTCCTCGGTCATCGCCGGGAGCATGCCGAGGTACATGCCGTGGTCGGTCACGCCCTGGAAGTCGAGCGGCCGGTCGAGCTTCATGTCGAAGCCGGCGGGATGCTTGATCGTCCCGC
>Ga0209543_1002508_pt1 | contig 13127 bp, 10 predicted proteins | sample MesohylFT_FD_187296 | JGI IMG/M metagenome (GOLD analysis project Ga0209543, IMG submission 187296) | Host-associated microbial community of the marine sponge Aplysina aerophoba from Gulf of Piran - sponge mesohyl, lysed by freeze-thaw... | ecosystem: Host-associated > Porifera > Sponge >...
CGCGCGCGAGCCACGGCCTCGACACGTCGAATTCGCGGCTGACGCCGCTCAATTCGACCGCCGGAGACCCGTTCACCGGGCTGCCTCGGCGGAGCCGTCGTAGAGGTGACAGGCGACCGTACGGCCATCCTTCGCCACCAGGGGCGGGCGCCTCGCCGCGCAACGTTCGAACGCCTGCGGGCAGCGCGGGTGAAAAGCGCAGCCGCCGGGAATCGCAGACAGGCGCGGCATCGTGCCCGGGATCTGAACGAGCCGGCGCGCGTCCTGATCGAGGGACGGAATCGCCCCCATCAGGCCCACCGCGTACGGATGCAGGGGCTGGTCGATGAGGTCCGAGACGGGCCCGATCTCCGCGAGGCGCCCCGCGTACATCACCGCGACCCGGTCCGCGGTGTTCGCGACCACTCCCATGTCGTGGGTCACCAGCATCACCGCGGTGCCCCGATCACGGCACAGCCGCTTGATGAGGGCGAGGATCTGGGCCTGCACCGAGACGTCGAGGGCCGTCGTCGGCTCGTCGGCGATGACCAGCTCGGGTTCCGCGCAGAGCGCGAGCGCAATGACCACCCGCTGGCGCATGCCGCCGGAGAACTCGTGCGGATAGGCGCCGATTCGCTCTTCCGCGGCCGGGATGCCCACCTCCACGAGCAGGGCGAGCGCCCTCCTGCGCGCCTCGCCGGCCGTGAGATCGAGATGCGACCGCATGGTCTCGACGAGCTGGTCGCCGACGCTGAACAGGGGATTCAGGCTGGTCAGCGGGTCCTGGAAGATCATCCCGATCCGGCGTCCCCGCACCGCGCGCATCTCGTCTTCCGACAAACCGTCGATGCGCTCGCCCCCGAGCCGGATCTCGCCGTCCGCCACCCTTCCGGGAGGGGACGGGATCAGCCGCATGATGGAAAGGGCGGTGACGCTCTTGCCGCAGCCCGACTCCCCCACCAGCCCCAGCGTCTTGCCCGCCTCGATGGTGAGGTTCAGCCCGTCCACCGCCGGGAACTCGCCGTCGGAGGTCACGAACGAAGTGTGGAGATTCTTGATTTCGAGCAGTGTCGCCATCGGGCGCGGTCGCTCCCTCTCAAAGACCCAACAAGGTCAACAAGCGCGAACTGTACCAAAAAACGGCTGGGCTGCAAACGACATTCGCAGGGCACGGGCCGCACGGAGTTTCCTTGATCGGCCCGACAAATCCTGTTAGACGCGACCGATAGGGTTTCACGCTCCCACGAACCATGGAAGCGCCTCACCACAACCAGACCGGCACCGCGGACGCGCTCATCGAGCAACTCGCTGCCGCGGTGCATGCGCGCCGCATGACGGTGCCGGCGATCCTCTTCCTCGAAGCCCACAAGCCGCTCACGACGCTGTTTCATGCCGCGGCGGTGATGAGCCTGCCGATGCTGCTGCCGCTGTTCGGGGCGAAGGCGCGGGAGCTGCCGGCGTTCCTCCAGTCGCGGGACAACGTCGAGCGGCTGATCCGGCGCATCGAGCAGCTCGCCGGGGAAGGCGGGGACGGTTGACGGGCGGGTTCGAGAACGCCACCCCCGGGGTGCTGGTGATCATGGGCCTGATGATCGGGCCGGTGCTCTACTACATCCGCACGGCCCGGCGGCGAAGGGACCTCTACATCCGGCGCCTGGCGGGGGTGGACGCCATCGACGAGGCCGCCGGCCGATCGGCGGAGCTGGGGAGGCCGATGTCCTTCTCCACCGGCATCACCAACGTCGGGCCGGTGCTCTACGCCTGCCTCGGGGTGCTCTACTACGTGGCGCGCAAGGCGGCGCGGTACAAGTCGCGCCTGCTGCTGCCACAGAACAATCCCGAGGTCATGGCCATTGCCGAGGACGTGCTGCGGGACGCCTATCGCGCCGAGGGCCGCTCGGCCCTGTTCGACCCGCGGAACATTCTGTTCCTTTCCGAGGAGCAGTTCGCCTTCGCCGCGGGATACATCGGACTGGTGCAACGGGAACAGGTGGCCGGCGCTTTCCTATTCGGCCACTTCGCGGCCGAATCGCTGATCCTGGCGGAGGCCGGCCAGCAGGTGGGGGCGATGCAGGTGGGCGCCTCGGTGAGCCCCGAGCAGGTGGCGTTCTTCATCACCGCGTGCGACTACACCCTCATCGGCGAAGAGCTGTTCGCCGCCTCGGCCTACCTGACCCGTGAGCCGATCCAGCTCGGCAGCCTCTACGGGCAGGACCGGGCCAAGCTCTTCCTGTTCCTCATGATCGTGACGGGGGTGGGCATCGCGACGCTGAACGCGGTGTGGCCGGACCTGGGCCTGACCAACCTCGACGCGCTGCTCCAGGTTGGCTGGAGCCTGGGGCTGTAAACGTGCGGACGCGTCTCATCAAGCTCGTTACCTTTCTCGGCGGGATCTACTTCTTTCTGGAGTTCGTGCTTCCGGGCACCGTCTTCGGAGTGAAGATCGACGCCTACCACGACCAGATCTCCAACGGCTTCATCACCGTCGGCGCCATGGCCGCGGGCCTGGGCCTGATCAACCTGCTCATGCAACACGGCTCGAAGATCATCTTCCGGCGCAGGGGGTGGGTCTACAGCGCCGCGCTGCTTTCCGGGCTGGCGATCATGATCGCGGTCACCTGGCAGGACTGGTCCGGCACCCGCCGGATCGCGGCGAAGGTGGCGGAGATCTCCCGGCTGTCGGATTTCGCCGAGCGCATCCGGTCGGATCACGAGAAGAAGGTTGAAGACACGCTGCCGCCGGCCGCGCGCAACGCCCTGCTCAAGGAGACGGCGGCGGGGCTGCTGGCCCGGATCGAGAGCGAGTTGGCCGGCTTCGACCTCGACCGTTTCGGTGCCGGCAGCATCGACCATGGGCTGGCGCGGGGCTACCGGGCGGAGGCGGACGCCGGAGCCGGAGCCGTCCGGGCGGTGCTCGAGACGCTGACGGTGGCGGAGGGCGAGGTCGTGGACGTGGCCGCCAACGCCGCCGCCGCCAAGGCCCTGAGGGGGCTGACGGATTCCTGGCGCAACCTCCGCAACCTCGAGTACGAGCACTCCGGCGCCAAGCACGTCTATCGGCTGCTGTTCGAGGGCCTGTTCGTGTCGCTGGGTTCGGCCATGTTCTCTCTGCTCGGGTTCTACATCGCCGCCGCGGCCTACCGCGCCTTCCGGATACGCTCGGCCGAGTCTTCGCTGATGATGATCGCGGCGGTGCTGGTGATGCTCGGACAGATCCCCTTCGGGGTGTGGATCTGGTCCGGGTTGCCGGACGTCAGGCTGTGGCTCCTGGAGGTTCCCAACTCGGCCGCGTTCCGGGCCATCACCTTCGGCGCCGGAGTGGCGGGCCTGGTCATGGCGTTCCGCATGTGGTTCTCCATCGAGTCGGAAACCTTCGACGGGGAGGAGCGGTAAGGTGTCCCTGGCACGGCTGGACCGCCGCTGGATCTACCTGCTGGTGTTCCTCGCCTTGAGCGTGCCCATCATCACCCAGTATGCGGTGGAGCCGGCGCGCATGGACGATGCCGAGCGGTTCTTCGAGGTGGTCGAAGGCATCGAGCCCGAACCCGGGCGGTACGCTTTCGTGGCCATGGACTTCGGCCCCAGCACCAAGGGCGAGAACCAGCCCCAGGCGCGCGCGGTGGTGGAGCACCTGATGCGCAAGCGCATCCCGGTCATCGTCTTCTCGCTCTACTATCTCGCCGAGCCGTTTCTCAAATCGGTCCCCGAAGAGGTCGCGCGGCAACTCGAACGGGAGCACCCGGGCGAGTCCTGGGAATACGGCCGCGACTGGATCAATCTCGGCTACCGGCCCGGGGCCGGCGTCCTGATCCAGGCGATCCCCAAGTCGGAGAACCTCGCCGAGCTGTTCGAGAAGGACGCCCGCGGCAACCGGATCTCCGAGCTTCCCGGGTTCAGCGGGTTGCGTACGCTTCGCCAGATCGCGTTCCTCGCCGAGTTCACGGGGCTGGTCGGGGTCTTCGACAACTACGTCCAGTACTTCACCAGCAAGGACTACACACCCGCCTTCGGCCACGGCTGCACCTCCATCACGATCCCGGAGGCGTTCATCTACCTCGACTCGGGACAGATCCAGGGACTGCTGGGCGGCCTCGCGGGAGCCGCGTGGTACTCCGAGCTGCTGCGGCGGCGTTTTCCCCAGCGCCCGGTTGACGAATCGCTGATGTTGAACACCGGCCTGGGAGTGGCCCAGCTCGTGATCATCGCCTTCATCGTGCTGGGCAACCTCGCGGGGTTGCTGCGTTCTTCGAGTTCGCGTGCTTCTGGTTCGCGTGCTTCGACTTCGCTTCGCTACGCTCAGGACGAACGGGGGCAGCGGGACAATCGGCGGGAGCGGGACGGACAGGAGGGAGGAAGCGGACGGGGTAAGGGGCCGGGAGAGGATACGGAATCGTGACGGGCCTGGACACCTGGCACGTGGCCACGGTGCTGGTGGGGGGCATCGGGACGCTGGCGATCTTCAGCTTCCTGATCAGGGAGAACCCGTTCTTCCGGCTCTTCGAGCACCTCTTCATCGGCATCGCCGCCGGTTTCGGCCTGGTCCTGGGCGTCAAGAATTTCCTGTGGCCGAAGGTGCTGGTGCCGATGCTCGGCCTGGACATCGTCACCTATCCCGACGGCAGCCTCTCCCACGAGTACGACCCGCGCCTCCTGTTCTACCTGCTGCCCATGGTCTTCGGCCTCCTCTACTATTTCATTTACTCGCAACGGTACGCGTGGCTGGCCAAGCTGGTCATCGGCTTCTCCCTGGGCATGAGCGGCGGGCTCGCCTTCAAGGGGTTCTTCAATCAGATCATGCCTCAGGTGGTCAGCAGTTTCAGACCGCTGGTGGTGTTCGAGGACGGGGTCCTGGCGGTGGGCAGCAGCCTGGAGAATGCCTTTTTCATCTTCACCCTGCTGGCGGTCATGTACTACTTCTTCTTCTCCTTCCGGCACCAGACCCGGGCGGCTCGCGGGCTCTCCCTTTCGGGCCGGTGGCTCCTGATGGTGTGTTTCGGGGCCTTCTTCGGCTCCACCGTGATGGCGCGCACCGCGCTCCTGGTGGAGCGGGTGCAGTTCCTGCTCATCGACTGGGCCGGGGCCTTGGCGGGACTGGTCGCATGAAGACGGACCCCACCGCGCTCCGCACCGTGCTGGTCACCGATTGCGGCTCCACCACGACCAAGGCGCTGCTGTTCCGGAAGACCGCGGAGGGCTGGCGCCAGACGCACCGCGGCGAGGCGCCCACCACCGTGGAGCAGCCGGTGGCCGACGTGACGGTGGGGGCGCTGAACGCCTTCACCGAGGTGGAGGAGGTGAGCGGCCGCAGGATCCTGGCGCCGGACGCGGCGCCCGGCGGCGACGCGCCGCTGATCGAATCCGGCGAGGACGGCGCCGAAGGCGTGGATCTCTATCTCTCCACCAGTTCCGCCGGCGGCGGGTTGCAGATGACCGTGGCCGGGGTGGTGCGCCACATGAGCGCGGAGTCCGCCGAGCGGGCGGCCCTCAGCGCCGGCGCCATCGTCATGGACGCCATCTCCGCGGACGACGGCCGCGAGGACCACGAGCGCATCCAGCGGCTGCGGCACCTGAGGCCGGACATTGTGCTGCTCACCGGCGGCGTGGACGGCGGCTCCCAGGAGCACGTGGTGGAAATGGCCGAGACTCTGGTGGCGGCGGCGCCCCGGCCCCGGTTCGGCGACTCGCTCAGGCTGCCGGTGATCTATGCCGGCAACACGCAGGCCACGGAGGACGTCCGGCGCATCCTGGAGAAGACCGCCCAGGTGGCGGTGGTGGACAACGTGCGCCCCACCCTCGACGCGGAGAATCTCTCGCCCGCCCGGGAAACCATCCACGAATTCTTTCTCGCCCACGTGATGAGCCACTCGCCGGGTTATGACAAGCTGCTCAAGTGGACCCCGGTTCCGGTGATGCCCACCCCCGCCGCGGTGGGCGACATGGTGCGCGGCTATGCCGAGGCCACCGGCCGGACGTTGTTGTGCGCCGACATCGGCGGCGCCACCACCGACGTCTTCAGCGTCTTCGACAACCGGCAGGGCGAACCCGTGTTCAACCGCACGGTGAGCGCCAACCTGGGCATGAGCTACTCCGTCGCCAACGTCCTCATCGAGGCCGGGGTCGAGTCCATCCGCCGCTGGCTGCCCTACGCCATGGAGCCCACGGAGATCCGCGACCGGCTGCGTAACAAGATGATCCGCCCGACGTCGATTCCCCAGACCCTGGAGGACCTGTGGCTGGAACAGGCGGTTTGCCGCGAGGCCCTGCGGCTGGCGCTCGTGCACCACCGTTCCCTGGCCGTGGGGCTGAGCGGGGTGCAGCAGCAACGCGGCATCGCCGACATCTTCTCGCAGACCGCCAGCCGGTCGGACCTGGTGGACATGATGGCCCTGGATCTGGCCATCGGCTCCGGCGGCGTGCTGAGCCACGCCCCGGACCGCATGAGCGCCGCGCTCATGATCCTGGAAGGTTTCGAGCTGCAAGGCTTCACCCAGATCGCCGTGGACTCCATCTTCATGATGCCCCACCTGGGCGTCTTCGCCTCCGTCCATCCCGACGCCGCGCGGGAGATTTTCCTGCACGACTGTCTCGTCAACGTGGCCCATGCGGTGGTCCCCGTGTTTCCCCGCAAGCGGCCGGCCGGGTCCGTGCTGGCGGAGGTGTTCATCGACGGCGAACTGGTGGAAACCATCGACGCCGGCAACGTGGACCGCCTCAAGCTGGAACCCGATGCCGCAACGCACATCACCGTCCGACCCACGGGCCGGAACATCGACGTGGGCGCCGGGCCCGGCGCGACCCTGGAACGCGAGTTCACCGCGGGACTGAACGGAGTCATCCTGGACGGCCGGAACCGCCCACTGCAACCCCCGGCGTCGGTGGAACAACGGATCGCGGAGCGCCACGCCGTCATGGCCGCGCTGGGGCTGGTGGAGCCATGAGCCAGGCGCTGACACCCGGACTTCAGGTGCTGGCCGGCGCGGTCGTACGCAAGACCCGGGAGCTTCCGGTGCCGGGCCGGATTCTGTGCGGGCAGGGCGATGCCGTGACGCCGGACGCCGTCGTGGGCCGGGCCGAGTTGCTGGGCGACCTGAACATCCTGCGGATCCCCGAGATCCTCGGCATCGAGCCCTTCGAGGCGGTCAAGGGACTCAAGGTCGACGAGGGCGCCGCCATTGCCGCGGGCGACCTCGTGTGCGAGCACGTGGGCCTCTTCGGGCTGTTCCGGTCCCGTTACCACTCACCGGTGGACGGCGCCGTCGAGTTCGTCTCGCGGCGCACCGGGCACCTGGGGGTCCGGCTGGCGCCCCACGCCATCGAGCTGCGCGCCTACGTGCAGGGTACGGTAACAGGGGTGGAACCCGACAAGTCCGTCACCATCGAGAGCCGCGGAGCCTTCATCCAGGGCATCTTCGGCGTCGGCGGTGAACGCTACGGCACCATCCGCATGCTCGACGGCGGCCCCAAGACCATCCTGGGACCCGCGAAGATACCCGGCGACGCCTCCGGCCAGGTGCTGGTGGGCGGAACCCGCCCGACCCTCGAGGCCCTGCAACTCGCCGCGGAAGCCGGTGCCGCCGGTCTGGTGGTGGGCTCCATCGACGACTACGCCCTCACCGGCTACCTCGGGTACGATCTCGGCATGGCCGTTACCGGCCACGAGGACGTTTCCATGACCGTCATCGTCACCGAGGGCTTCGGCTGGTTGCCCGTGGCCGAGCGCACCCACTCCCTGCTCCGGAGCCTCGAAGGCCGCGCCGCCTCCATCAACGGCGCCACCCAGGTGCGCGCCGGCGCGGTGCGCCCGGAGATCATCGTGGCCACGGAGGAGACCGGAGCCTCCTCCGTGGCCGTGGAACGCAATCCGGCGGCCGGCCTGCGCATCGGCGCGTTCGTCCGCATCATCCGCGCCCCGCACTTCGGCGCCACCGCCGAAGTCATCGCCCTCCCCGCCGATCCGCAGCCCATCGAAACCGGCGCCCGCACCCGGGTCCTCCACGCCCGGCTGGACAACGGCGACATTGCCGCCATACCCCGGGCCAACGTCGAACTCCTGTGATCTTGCAATGACCTCTCCCGGTCATCATATTGTAAGTCTGGGTTAGTGGCCGGCGTCGTTTAATTTTCGGGATGGCAGGGAGGTTCCATGCGATCGAATTGGATAGCGGGATCGATGTTGTCGGCGCTGGTGCTTGTCACCGCCCCAGGTCTTGCGGCCGCGAGCGACGAGGGTGTTACCAGGCACGGCATCGCCATGCACGGCGACCTCAAGTACGCGCCGGACTTCAAGCACTTCGACTACGTGAATCCGAAAGCGCCCAAGGGCGGTACGGTGAGGCTCCAGGCCATCGGCACCTACGACAGCTTCAATCCCTTCATCGTCAAGGGCAGTCCGGCGACGGGCATCGGGCGCATCTACGAGACCCTGATGACCGGGTCCGCCGACGAGCCCTTCAGCGAATACGGTCTGCTGGCGGAGAGCATCACCGTGCCCGGGGACCGCTCGTGGGTGCAGTTCAGGCTGCGGCAAGAGGCCCGGTGGCACGACGGCAAGCCGGTGACCGCGGACGATGTGGTCTGGACCTTCGAAACGCTGATTACCAAGGCCGTACCCTTTTTCCGCGGCTACTACGGCGACGTGAAGAAGGTCGAGAAGCTCGATGAGCGGACCGTGCGGTTCACCTTCAAGAGCGGCACGAACCAGGAGTTGCCGCTGATCCTGGGGCAACTGGTGGTGCTGCCGCAACACTATTGGGCAACGCGCGACTTCACCAAGACGACCCTGGACCCGCCCCTGGGCAGCGGCCCGTACAGGATCGGCGCCTTCGAACCCGGACGGCACGTGGAATACCAGCGGGTGGAGGACTACTGGGGCAAGGACCTTCCGGTGAACGTGGGACGGGACAACTTCGACCGCATCCGCCACGACTACTACCGCGACGGCACCGTGTCGGTGGAGGCCTTCAAGGCCGGGGAGTACGATTTCCGGAACGAGGGCAGCTCCAAGAACTGGGCCACGGCCTACGACTTTCCCGCGTTGAAGCAGGGTCTGGTCAAGAAGGAGGAGACCCCGCACGACCGCTCCACCGGGATGCAGGCGTTCGCCTTGAACACCCGCCGGCCGTTGTTCCAGGACCGGAAGGTCCGGGAGGCGCTGGCCTACGCGTTCGACTTCGAATGGTCCAACCGGACCCTTTTCTACGGACAGTACACCCGCACGCGTAGCTATTTCGACAACTCGGAGCTGGCCGCCACCGGACTTCCGGGCCCCGCCGAGCGCGCGATCCTCGACTCGTACCGCGGGCGGTTGCCGGCGGAGGTCTTCACCAGGGCCTACGAGCCGCCGGCCACGGACGGCTCGGGCCGCGTCCGCGCCAACCTCCGCCAGGGGTCGAAGCTGTTGCGGGAGGCCGGCTGGAGCGTCGACAAAACCACCCGCAAGCTCACCCACAAGGACACCGGCCGGACCATGGAGTTCGAGATCCTGCTGGTGAGCCCCCTGTTCGAGCGTATCGTCCTGCCCTTCAAGAAAAACCTCGCCCGGCTGGGAATCACCGCCTCCGTGCGCACGGTGGATACCGCGCAATACCGCCGCCGGCTGGACGACTTCGACTTCGACGTGGTCATCGGCAATTGGGGGCAGTCCCTTTCCCCCGGCAACGAGCAACGCAATTTCTGGGGCTCGGACTTCGCCGACCGGCCGGGAAGCCGGAACCTGATGGGGATCAAGGACCCGGTTGTGGACGCGCTGGTGGAGGGAGTGATCAATGCGCCCGACCGCAAGACTCTGGTGAGCCGGGTACGCGCCCTGGACCGTGTGCTCCAGTGGGGCCACTGGGTGATTCCCCAATGGCATATCCCCTACGACCGTCTGGTGTACTGGGACCGGTTCGGCCGGCCCGAGGTCACCCCCACCCAAGGGGTCCAGTTCGACGCCTGGTGGATCGACGCCGTGAAGGCCGAAGCCCTGGAGGCGAAGCGCAAGGGCGGTTGATGAGCGGAAGCGCGACGCCCTTCGACTTCGCTCCGCCAAGCCGTCCCGAGCTTGACGAAGGGCTCGGGGCGGCCGGAGGGAAGCGCGTTACAATCTCATGTTCGCCTACATCATACGCCGCCTGCTGCTGATCGTTCCGACGCTGTTCGGCATCATGGTGCTGAACTTCGTGATCATCCACTCGGCGCCCGGGGGGCCGGTGGAGCAGCTTCTTGCGAAGCTCCAGCAGACCGACGTGTCGGCCACCGAAAGGTTCAGCGGCGGCGGCGACCAGCGGGAGGTGGGGCCTTCGGCGAAACCGACCCAGGACGCCGGCAACGCCGGCAGGTACCGCGGTGCCCGAGGCATCGACCCCGAGTTCATCAAGGAGATCGAGCGCCAGTTCGGCTTCGACAAGCCGGCCCACGAGCGCTTCTTCCTCATGATGGGCAACTTCCTGCGGTTCGATTTCGGCGACAGCTTCTTCCGCGACCGCTCGGTGGTGCAACTGGTGCTGGACAAGCTGCCGGTGTCCATCTCGCTGGGACTCTGGACCACGCTGCTGGTGTACCTGGTCTCCATTCCCTTGGGCGTGGCCAAGGCGGTGCGGGACGGCTCGCGCTTCGACGTCTGGAGTTCGGGGGCGGTCATCGTGGGCAACGCGGTGCCGGGGTTCCTCTTCGCCATCCTGCTGATCGTGCTGTTCGCCGGCGGCCGCTACCTCGACTGGTTCCCGCTCCGGGGCCTGGTGTCGGACAACTGGAGCGAGCTCGGCTTCTGGCAGCGCATCGTCGACTACCTCTGGCACATCACGCTGCCGGTGGTATCCATGGTCATCGGCGGTTTCGCCGGACTGACCATGCTCACCAAGAACTCGTTCCTGGACCAGATCAACCAGCAGTACGTGATGACCGCCCGGGCCAAGGGCCTGAGCGAGCGGCGGGTGCTCTACCGCCACGTGTTCCGCAACGCCATGCTCATCGTCATCGCCGGCTTCCCCGGCGCCTTCGTCGGCGTGCTGTTCACCGGCGCCCTCCTCACCGAGGTGATCTTCTCGCTGGACGGCGTCGGCCTGCTGGGTTTCGAGGCGGCCATCAACCGGGACTATCCGGTCATGTTCGGCACGCTCTACTTCTTCACCCTGCTGGGGCTGGTGATGAAACTGGCGGAGGATCTCACCTACGTGGTGGTGGACCCGCGCATCGACTTCGAGAGCCGGGAGACCTGACACCCGTGGGAGAAGTCTGTTCAATTGGGTTGGCGTCCTTTGAATTGGCGCCCTTCGACTTCGCTTCGCTACGCTCAGGACGAACGGGAAGGGTACTTGCCCGACCGTCAGGACGAACCGGAAGGGTACCTGCCCCGCTGGTGGGATGGACCGGAAGAGACCCCGGCCATCCGTTAGCACGGACCGGAAGAGTTCCCGCCCATCCGGTGGGACGGACCGGAAGAGTTCCTGCCCGGCGGTTAGCACGGACCGGAAGAGTTCCCGCCCGGCCGTTAGCACGGACCGGAAGAGTTCCCGCCCGGCCGTTAGCACGGACCGGAAGAGTTCCTGCCCGGCCGTTAGCACGGACCGGAAGAGTTCCTGCCCGACCGTTAGCACGGACCGGAAGAGTTCCTGCCCGACCGTTGGGACGCACCCAGCCGTTCGTCCTGAGCGTAGCGAAGCGAAGTCGAAGGACGCCAATTCGAAGCACCCCAATCGACAGCAAGCCGTTACCCGCATGACGCCGCTCAACCGAAGACGACTTGAAAACTTCCGCGCCAACCGGCGCGGCTACTGGTCGCTCTGGATCTTCGGCACGCTGCTGTTCATCAGCCTGTTCGCCGAGTTCATCGCCAACGACCGCCCGCTGCTGGTGCGCTACGACGGCGGATTCTACACGCCGGTGCTGGTGGACTATCCGGAGACGGAGTTCGGCGGCTTCCTGGAGACCGGCACGGACTACAGCGACCCCGAGGTCAAGGCACTCATCGAGGAGCGCGGCTGGATCCTGTGGCCGGTGATCCGCTACAGCTACGACAGCATCGCCTACGACCTGCCGACCCCGGCGCCGTCGCCGCCGAGCCTGCAGAACTGGCTCGGCACCGACGATCAGGCCCGGGACGTGGTCGCGCGGCTGATCTACGGCTTTCGCATCTCGGTGCTGTTCGGCCTCATCCTCACCCTGGTGAGCTCCGTCGTCGGGGTCGCCGCGGGCGCGGTCCAGGGGTACTTCGGCGGCTGGCTCGACCTCCTCTTCCAGCGCTTCATCGAGATGTGGTCCGGACTGCCGACGCTCTACCTGTTGATCATCCTGGCCAGCGTGGTGACGCCGAGCTTCTGGTGGTTGCTGACCTTCATGCTGCTGTTCAGTTGGATGGCGCTGGTGGGAGTGGTACGCGCGGAGTTCCTGCGCGCGCGCAATCTCGATTACGTGCGGGCGGCCCGGGCGCTGGGGGTGGGCAACCCGCGCATCATCGCCCGCCACGTGCTGCCCAACGCCATGGTGGCGGCGCTGACCTTCCTGCCCTTCATCACCAGCGGCGCGGTGGTGACGCTGACGGCGCTGGACTTCCTCGGCTTCGGCCTGCCGCCGGGCTCGGCCTCCCTCGGCGAGCTGTTGAAGCAGGGCAAGGACAACCTGCAGGCGCCGTGGCTGGGGTTCTCGGCCTTCTTCGTCATCGCCGTCATGTTGAGCCTGCTGGTGTTCATCGGCGAGTCGGTGCGGGACGCCTTCGACCCGCGCAAGACCTTTGCGCCCGAACTCGAGACCTACGGCGAAACCGCCGAAGCGGCGCCGGTTTCACCCGGAGCGGCGGAGCCGGTCGGGCCGCGCGGCGCTGGCACGGCGCTGGTGGCCATCGAGGACCTGGCGGTGCGTTTCGGCTCGGGCTCCGGCGCCGTGGAGGCGGTGGACGGGGTCTCGTTCACCATCCAGCGGGGCGAGACCGTGGCCCTGGTGGGGGAGAGCGGCTCGGGCAAATCGGCCACGGCGCTGTCGATCCTGCAGCTCCTGCCCTACCCCGCGGCGAGTCATCCCCGCGGCAGCATCCGCTTCGAGGGCAGGGAATTGCTCGGCGCCGACCCCCGGACGCTGCGGGACATCCGCGGCGACCGTATCGCCATGATCTTCCAGGAGCCGATGACGTCGTTGAACCCGCTGCACACCATCGAGCGCCAGATCGGCGAGAC
>Ga0209543_1002510_pt1 | contig 13110 bp, 10 predicted proteins | sample MesohylFT_FD_187296 | JGI IMG/M metagenome (GOLD analysis project Ga0209543, IMG submission 187296) | Host-associated microbial community of the marine sponge Aplysina aerophoba from Gulf of Piran - sponge mesohyl, lysed by freeze-thaw... | ecosystem: Host-associated > Porifera > Sponge >...
TCGTTAAGCTGATGGAACAGTGGTAGTTGCCCGAGCTGTTTTTGCTCGGATGGCGAGTTCAATCCCAAAACTCCCAGCCATAGCGGGGATATCCACTAACTCAAATCCTTCCTTGGCATATTTCTGGCGGAGCCGAGGACTGAAGAGCGGTGAGACGAGCAGTCTTTTCCACTCGGCAGTCTGCAAAAATTCGACACTGTCCTCCCTCACCTCCCCGGTGGCACTCGTCACCAGGTATTGCATGAACGCATCCTGCTGGCTTCTGACCGCCTTGAGTTTGTTTAATTCTGGGGCATGATCTTCTGCATTACGCTTGCAGCTCCCCAGCCAGATCAGCTTGGGGCCCGGACCTGCCGCCCAGCCCAGCACATCAATATCGCCCTCCATCCCTGGATGCTCAACCCGTACGCCGACCCAGGTTGCCCCGGTTTTGGTCGCCAGCCATTCACCCGTCAGCTGCTCAAGAGCACCTCCTTCCAAGGTTTCCAGCCGCTTCACCTGATCCGCCACCACTTGTTCTGAAGAGGAGACTGATTCCGGTACCGGGGTAGGGAAGAGTGGTTTCTGGTAATCATCCTTGAAAATGGCTAGGTCCCGGAATACACTGATCTGAAAGAGAGTGTTCGGTTCCGTAATGAACCATTTGCTCGGCATCCTTTCGCCCACTGGTGGTTGCATGTCAACTAGGTCCACCCAGCGACGGAGATGATTCATGATGTTCAGCTTTTCGGGGTACTCACCGAATGTCGGTGGTATTTGTTTCAACTTGACACCTCGCGATCGGTTCTGACCAATCCAGACCAGCATGTCCCGTTGCTCAGGCGGAAGTTCGACCCAGTCCTTGCCATCCCACTGCTCCCGCGCATCATTCGCTACCACACCAGACTCGACGTCCAGGAAGGCCTGTCGCCACTCCTTTTCATCCGCAATCCCATGCAGCTGGGAATATCTGTTTTGACAGCAATACCGCTCCCAATAGCGGGGTATCCCGCCATAGGCGGTCCAGAGCGTGAGGAATTGACCCGGGTTTGCTAGGATACCCTGTTCGGCAGCCATTGCCATGATGGTTTTGAGGCACCAGGGTCGGAGCTTGACGGTATCATCAATCCGTCCAAAGAGGGGTTGGACAGCTGCGAACATCGCATCAAACTTCTGCTGGTGCGACCCCATCAGCACCAACTTGCCCGGGGTCTCTTCTCGGGAACGGGCGGCAGCATCGATCACTTCCCGGACATCGCCTGGCAACCCCTGATCCTTACTCAGGTGAAACTCATCAAGAACAATCACTGCCCCGCTCTTCAGTAGGGTGGTCAACATCTCCATGAAAAACATCCTGTCAGTTGTCCCTTGGTACCGGTGTGCTAGCAAACGCCGCAATTGTTCTTGCCGGTCAGCCCCTCCGACCCGATTGGTCTCCTGCACCATCCGTGCCGTTAGTTCCCTGCTGGGGTTCTGATGCCGGTCAGGTTCAGGAATTTGGCAGATAATGACCGGAACATCCTCTGGCGAATGTTTTTTTATCTCGTGCAGGAGCTGGGTCTTGCCCACTCCGCGACGACCCCGTACCTTCAGGGCCTGGAAGAGACGGTCGCTCTTCGGTTTGTTGAAGTCCAGCCCGTGCTGGAGGATGGTCAGCACCTTTGTACGGCCATAAAAACGCCAAGGTTTCATTCTGTTCTCTTTATTCTGTATTCGGCTGGATTTTTCATTTATGATATCAGACCAGATATGTAGTTATAACAATATATCACCAACTATGGTACTCAATTATATGCCACCGTTGGTCATAGCCGAATTATTTTGGAATTAGTAACTACTCAGGTAGTCTTAAAAATTTAACTCAAAAAGAGAGAGAACTATGGATAAAAGAAATTCTTTTCCCTTGTGTATTAGCAATAAAACAACATAAATCGGGGAGGCTATTCAATACAATCTCTAAATGAGATTTGAGACGGCTTGTGAAGTGCTATGATCAATTAATCAGGGAAAATTAACTTTGGTTATATGGAATTATTTTTTCTTCAAGGACAAAGAATTTATTTCTAATTCGATTAATCCTAATTGTTGAATAATTGATGGAACCAGCATACGAATGATTGTGCATAAGGCGAATCATGGGTAAGGTCACCCACCTTTATTGCAAGACCCATGGGATGAGGTTCATGTCGTGCTGCTAGCCAAGCGTGGACATAAGCTCTAGTGATTTTCTTATTCTCAAATTTGCGATCCTCTACTGGTATTGTATCAATGTAATGTTGTGCACGTGGTAATATAGGATCCTGTTGGGGGATCATTTTCAAAATGAAATCCTCCAATTCCCCTGAAGACGCATTATCAGGCATAAGCCATATACCAACATGGATCTCCAGATATTTGTGATCGGTGAAAATATTTGTTGAGTTTTCGGTATTTTTCGAAATATCGAATCCTGACTTTCTAAGTTGGTCTAATATTGATTGTCTGCGATTATTAAAATCACCATTGGCGTCGGCAATGATACCCAGTTTTTTGCGCCCAGAAGCTTTTACTTCAGTTGAAATAGAATTGTGAAGGTTTTCAAAACCTTCTTTAGGAACAATCTTTGGAGGTTTAATTTGGTGCTTTTTAAGAAGTTGTGTAACCACATGAAAATCATTCTTTCCTTCAACGATTAATAATTCTGAAGGGTTATTAGATTCAGCCATTAAGACTAACGAACTTCTATTGTTTGTGCTGCAGCAACTTCAAGTTCTTCTTCAGAATATTGAACAGGTATTACCTTGCCATTTATATCATTAAGCCGATAAAGTATTCCAACCTCATTAGATTCATTGGCCGCTTTGGCAAAACCAGTAATACAGTCCCAACTGTGAGTTGCCGCGACAACTTGAACATTGCCCCTTTTTGCTGCTGTAAATATCATTCGCCAAATATCTTCTTGAAGTGAATAATGTATACCATTCTCAACTTCATCAATAAGTAATATACCGTTTTGGCAATTTGCTAAAGCTACGGCAATTCCGAAAAGCCGTTGTACTCCATCTCCTAGACGTTTCAATGGAATTGGGCGTCTTTGGGTAGTAAGTTTAGCAATTAAACGTCGTACACTACTTCTAAAAGCACTTGATGGGTAGCGCCTAAGTAAATCATACCCCCCACTAATGCTTGAGATCCTTTCTAGATTTTCCCCTACCATCAGGCGGAGAGTTTCAATTACAAATTTTTCTTCCGATTCTAAAACTACATTATCCCATAATTTTGTAATTAAATCATTACTAAGCATCCCTGGTCCCAAGGATTGACACAAAATTTGATTTGGCCAAATTACGGCTTTTTTTCTTGTCGGCCCTAGACCACTTGCGATTCTTATGAAAGGTTTGCCATTCTTAATTTCACCAATCACTCTAGCCCGATTAACCTTGCCACATGTAACTTTTAAGGCTTTAGTTTGCCTGTTTTTTGCTATTGCTTGGTCTTCCTCAGCATCAACTAACTCTAATTGAAGGTTGTCTGTTGTTCGACCAGAATCAATATTTATGATTGTGGGATTTATACTGGCTTCATCCGAGGTAGTTTCATGAAATAAGGACAAAAAATCAGGATATTGTAACTCATCTCCATCTTCGTCCATTGCAAGGAGTAATTCCTCGCGAGCTTGAAGAAGATTAAAAAGAATCTGATCATCTCCGCGTGAAGAAAAAATTTCTAGGGCTTCGAGAATTGTGGTCTTACCTATACTGTTTTTTCCAGATAGAAGGTTAACTCTTCCGAGCTCAGGAATTCTTAGTTCACTTAACCCGCGGAATCCTTTAATTGTTAATTCGGGGATATGCATTTGAGTTTCATGGTGACCACCATTATCGAATGAAGTCATTATTTCCCCTCTACCCTAGGCCTAATTTATAATTCAATGGAAGATTAATTGACAAAAATAAAACTTTATTGTCCGAGTCGATAAAATATAAATTTTTAGATTCTAACCGATAGTTTTTATACTTGTAGTATAAATTGACTGTTTAGTCTTATAAACATTTTCTACCATAATTACTATTTAACTAACCACTTTACAACAGATCTATAGTTAAGTTATAAACAAGTAATCCTCCTGTCAAGGTAGGAACCACCCCATAAATCATTCCCGCTGATACACTTAAATTCACCTTTGGGTGATCTTTAGACGCACTCTCAATTGAAATAGTAAGAGTCATCATGCCAACAATTTTGTTATACCGAATAAAGATATTAAGACCCTATCATCTTGATTGTCGCTTAATACCCTTGTTGGCGGCCGTTGGGGTTGATTTACAATGGAGGCAGTGGCGGACCATCCTTCCCGATGACCGTTTCAAACCAGTGTCGAGCATTTCTCGCGCTCTGGAAATAACTTCATGATTTGGACCAGAGTTTATTCCCTGGCGGTCGGGTCAACCTGGTGCATTGTATGTCATGATAAGTAATCTGATTTTGGAGTTTTTATATGCTTTTCGTTAATTCCGTCAAATATAGTCCCCTAAAAAAATGAGGTACCCAAAAGATTTGCTTTTGCAATAAATCAAAGAATGTAGTAGGCTGCTTAGAAGTAAGAAAAATTAAAATACTTGACTAAACATGTTCATTCCAAAATTTAATCATACATAGTTGCCATTGAGGGCAGGAATGTAGCTCAATGTCAATTAACTCTATTATAATAAAGCAAGTAGCCATACCACTTAATTTGGTTAGTTTAATCCCTTTACTAGCGTGGATAATTCAATGAGCCGCACTCACAAAATTCTAGTCGTTGACGATGAACCGGATTTACAACCTCTGGTTCTACAAAGGATGCGCAGAGAAATCAGAAAAAATGTATATGATTTCAGTTTTGCTAATAACGGTGTGGAAGCACTAGACCAATTGAGTATGGATGATGATATTGATATTGTTCTCTCCGACATCAATATGCCCGAAATGGACGGATTGACTTTACTTGAGCAAATTCCGAGCGTTAATCCCAATATTAGGTCAGTCATTGTTTCAGCTTATGGCGATATGAAAAATATTCGTCAAGCGATGAACCGAGGAGCATTTGACTTTGTAACCAAGCCCATTGATTTTGCTGATTTGCGAACAACAATTGAGCGAACAGCTCGACATCTTGAACTTTGGCGTGAAGCTCTTGCCGCGAGAGATAATTTAACTGCTATTAGTCGAGAACTTGGAATTGCCAGTCAAATGCAACGATCGATTCTGCCAAAGCGATTCCCCCGTGGTTCCAACTTTGCTATCACGGCCATGATGAAAGCAGCTCGGAATGTTGGTGGAGATTTCTTTGATATTGTCCCCTTAAGCAACAAACGATATGGTATTTCAGTAGCCGATGTTTCCGACAAAGGGGTCCCGGCCGCTATGTTCATGATGTCCAGCCGGACTCTTCTTAAGGGTGCTGCAATCGGTAAAGAAAAACCGACTGATGTACTCAAAGAAGTTAATCAGCTTTTGATGGAAGATAACGAAGCAGGGATGTTTGTTACTATGATTTATGGTATATTTGATCCCCAGAATGGTCTGTTTGAATATTCTCTTGGTGGGCATAACCCGTTACTGTTACAAAAGCCCAATGGTACAGCCGAATATTTGAGTGCTAATTCCGGTATTGCCCTCGGGATGTTCAATCAAATTGAATTTCAGAGTAATACCATAAAAATGAATCCCGGCGAGAAAATTATCATTTATACAGATGGAATTACTGAGGCTATGAACAACAAAATGGAGCTTTATAGTGAAGACAGACTTGCCAGAATTGTCGCAGCAAATCCAAATTTGGGAGTGGATGAGCTATCCCAGAAGATAATCCAATCGGTTGAAGAGTTTACCGGTGAAGAAGCGCAAACAGACGACATTACCTGTGTAATACTCAGTTTTGACGGATATAGCCAAGGCAAACTTTAGAACAGCATAGAGAGCCAATGCTCATGATAAGGGGTATTTCAGCCTAATTTAGTGGAACCTGAGCGTTATGATATTGCCCTTTAAATTCAAATTATTTGCCCTCTTGGCAGGAATAATTTTCGCCTTGTCAAACTCATTAGGTGCTCAAAATAGTCATGGGGTCAACGATAATAGGATTCTATTCGGTCAGTCAGCAGTTTTTAGTGGCCCAGCTTCTGAGCTTGGCTTGAATTTAAAAACCGGAATAGAAGTTGCCTTTGATGAAGCCAACCAAAAAGGTGGTGTTTTCGGACGTAGACTTGTTCTTGAAGCTAAAGATGACTTCTACGAACCTAATCAGGCCGTAGAGAACACAAGGGATTTTATCAATGAAACTCAAGTTTTCGGCTTGATTGGGCCAGTCGGTACTCCCACAGCAAGGGTAACTGCCCCGATTGCTGAAGAGTCAGGAATTCCATTCATTGCTCCCTTTTCCGGTGCAGGTTTTTTGCGCGATAGAGAAATGTTTAAATCAGTTGTTAATTTGCGCGCCTCTTACCAGCAGGAAATTAATTCCATGATTGAACGGCTCACTCAAGATAGGGGGATTAGTTCTATTGCCGTACTATATCAAAATGACTCATTCGGTCGAGTGGGCTATAATGGAACGCTTAATGCACTAAAAATATATGGTTTGGAATTAGTTGGTCGAAGTGTCTATCTGCGAAACACAACGGCAGTAAAAACTGCTCTTTACGATCTCAAAATAAAACAACCTGATGCCGTCATTGTGGTGGGGTCTTATGAACCAGTGGCTGAAGCGATTAAGTGGGCTAATAAAATTGACTTTAATCCTGTATTTATGACTATTTCCTTTGTTGGTGCAAACGCCTTGGCTAGTGCACTCGGCGACCAATCTTATCAAGATGTCTACATGACCCAAGTCGTTCCCGACTTTAATGATACATCCCTTGAAATTGCAAATGAGTATCGGAAAGCCATGCTCCAATTTGACCCCGGCAAAGATTATGGATTTGGCTCTTTTGAAGGATATCTTACAGGGCGTTTGGTCGTTGAGGCTTTTAAATCATGCGAGGATGATTTAACCCGCACCTGTTTTTTAGACAACTTTCGCCAAACCAATGTAATTTCCGTTGCAGATATTGATTTCATATTTGGTGAATTTGATAATCAAGCTCTTGATGATGTGTATTTAACTCAGTTTAGAGTCGGGAGCGGATTTACTCCGGTGCGCTCGCTCAATGATAATTAATGAGTGATTTGATGATTGAGGACATCAAAATCAAATCCTATCAAAAGCTTTCAATCCAGCTTTACCTTGCGATTGCTATTTCTGTGTTAATCACCATTGTTGCCGTGAGTGTATCTTGGCAATCCTTTGAACGAGTGAGTAGTACCCAAGATCGCGTTAACAGTGTCAACTTACCTGAAATGACCTTGGCTTTTGCCATCTCGCGAACGAATGCTGCCCTTGTGGCTGCCGCTCCCCGACTTACTGCTGCCAGTAGCCCCGAAGAGTTAGAAAAAGTAAGTAATGAGATCACTAACTACCGCAATGAGTTCAAAGAAAATTTACAACAATTGCAAGCGATTGGCAGTTCTAAAACTCTGGCGCTGGAATTAGAAACAAATTTTATCGCCCTTGAGAATAATATTGAAAGCATTCAGCAGTTAGTCGCTCAATATCTTGAAAAGAATATTGAACTGGAAAATTTTAACGAATCGCTCAGTCGCCTAGAGCAAACGATTCGAATTGATCTGTTGCCCCTCATTGATGATCAGTTCTTTTATATCATGACTGGATATCGGAATCTTGATGATCCTCAGTCGCCAATGGACCAATTCAGATCAGACTTTGAAATCAATAGGTATCGACATTTATCCAACCTTGAGAAAGAAATTAACATTGCGATTCAATTACTCGCCACGGTATCAGTTTTAACCGATTCCGGGTTGGTGAATGGTCTCAAAGACCAGTTTGAATCCACATATGATGGCATATTAAGAAGCTTAGAAGAATTAGGTGGAGATAACGAATTCCAAAAAGTTAAATTACTTTTTGATACACTGTTTTCGCTCGGACTTAGTGAAGGTAACGGGTTTGAAATTCGCCAAGAGGAATTAGCCCTACTCCGTAAACAGGAGAGACTTCTGAGGGTTAATATTTTGATTTCTACGGAGCTCGTTCGGCGTGTAGAGGAAATCGTTAGGCAGACGAACAGTCAAGCCCAAGAAGCAATCATGCAATCAAATGATACTGTTGGTGGTGCCCGAAATGTTCTCTTGATCCTAGGAATATCAAGCATAGTCATTGCTGTTCTGATCGCTTGGCTTTTTGTAGGAAGGCATATTCTTAATCGGTTACAAGAATTGTCGAATCGAATGCAATCAATGGCCAGAGGAGATTTAGATAATGTCGTCCATGTCAGGGGTAAAGATGAAATTGCCTACATGGCACGGGCGCTTGAAGTCTTTCGTATGAATTCATTGGAGGCAAGACGATTAAACCTTGTTGAAGAACTTGCTGACGAGTTGGTTGACAAAAATACGGAGCTTGAAAAGGTTCTTGATGAATTGAAGACGGCTCAAAATCAAATTGTCATGCGGGAAAAACTCGCTGCTTTAGGAGAGTTAACGGCTGGTGTTGCCCACGAAATCAAGAATCCACTCAATTTTGTGAAAAATTTTTCTGAGTCTTCGCTTGAGATTCTAGACGAATTGGATGACATTTACACCGATGTTGAAGATAAGGAAGAATTAATTGAAGAAGTTAAGGATATAGCTGGGATACTGAAGGAAAATCTTGAGCGCATTCATGGTCATGGCACGCGAGCAGACAGAATTGTTCATGATATGTTAAACATGGGCCGCGGTGAGGCTCAGGCTCAAAAAGTATCCATTAACTCTCTCGTTGATGAACATGCCAAATTGGCTTATCACAGTTCGCGGGCAACTATGGAAGGATTTCGTTTGTTTATGCGTTCCGAGTTGGACCCTCAAGTGGGTGAGGCCATCGTCATCCCACAGGATTTGGGACGGGTGATACTTAACATTGTAACCAATGCCTGTTATGCCACTCACAAAAAGCGATTAGAACTTGAGAAAACAAGCTCAGCTGAGACACCATCGAATTACGATCCAGAATTACTCATGCGCACGAAGAAAAAAGGTGATCGTATTTGCATCAGTATTCGTGATAACGGCAATGGAATACCCGATGATGTCAGGGATAAGATTTTCAATCCATTCTTCACGACGAAGCCAACCGATGAGGGCACTGGGCTTGGTTTGGCTATGTCCATTGATATTATTCGTGGGCATGGCGGAACGATTGAAGTGAATTCAGAACCTGGGTCATACACCGAATTTACCGTTGAAATACCAGACGATGCGAGTGAGTTCTTTAGTGAAGTCGAAGAAGAGGAAGAGGAAAACGAATGATATTGAGGAAATTTGGAGCTCGTCCTCATTGTTTAAGATTCCCTTATTCAGCGTAAAATGATGGCAAGTCAATTCAATACAATACCGGGGCTCAATGCGTGTTCGCAAGTCATTCGAAGCAAACCAGAATATGCCATCATAGACAAACGCTTTGAAACATTCCTCTTAGGAAATGTTGCCCTAAAACGTCTGGCGACGGGTTTTGATTGGGCGGAAGGCCCCGTTTGGTTTGGCGATGCCGGGTGTTTATTATTCTCGGACATACCCAATAATATTGTCTATCGCTGGAGCCCAGAAGTTGGAATTTCGAGCTTTCGCTATCCTTCTAACTTTTCCAATGGTCACTATCGGGATATGCAAGGCCGACTCATTACTTGCGAGCATGGCAAGCGCCGTGTGACTCGGACAGAGCATGATGGGTCAATAAGTGTGCTTGCTGATAATTTTGCTGGAAAAAGGCTCAATTCCCCCAATGATGTGATTGTCAAATCGGATGGCACAATTTGGTTTACAGATCCCATTTATGGCATCCATTCAAGTTATGAAGGATTCAAGGCCAAGCCAGAACTACCAAGTTACGTCTATTGCTTTGAACCAAACACAAAGAAGCTCCTACCCGTGCTCAAAGAATTGGATTGTCCGAACGGTCTGGCATTCAGCCCTGATGAAAAGTTCTTGTATATTTCGGTTACAGGAAGCCCCTATCAAGGGATTGACCATACGGGTATTTTTCGGTTTAAAGTTGCAGAACTATTCACCAAAAATCCCGATTATATTCAATCAGGGACTCTGGATTGTGGTGTTCCAGATGGTTTTCGAATGGACACCGAAGGAAATTTATGGACCTCAGCCGGTGACGGAGTGTACTGCTATAGTTCGGAATTGGAGATTCTCGGAAAAATATACCTTCCTGAAGTTGTATCAAACGTGTGCTTTGGTGGTCGGGACAAGCAAATATTATTTATCACCGCCACGACCTCAATTTATTCAATTGCTCTGAATCGTAAGGGAGCGCAACATCCCTAACCCAAACCCGCCATTTTGTTAAGTGTAAATCAACCTGTTAAATGCGACAGGTCAAGATGACTCAAGGAATGAATCTCATATGACGAACCTTTTGTCAGAACTTCACAAATCAAATGAGGATTTAATTTTCCTGATTACACATTTTAACAGGGCTATCGCATTTGAAATTTTACAATGGTTTTGCTTGCTGATGAACTATATTTTTTCAATATTATCAACATTTTTGCCTATAAAGAAAGATATATCCTTCAAACTCCTTCTGGAAATAATCTGCTAAGGTAAATTACGTGAAATGTGATAGAATGTTATTTCAAATGCGATATCTCTGTCTGCATCGGGGAAATATCGTCAGATAATTCATGTTCCCAATTGCTTAAAATCTGGAATAATCTGACCGCGTTTCTTGTTCACCTTTAGCGAGAGTCGGTCATACAATATACTATTTTTAACAGGCACTAACAGAATTATTTCTAAATTCAAATGATTGTGCTTTAATTGATATCAAAATCTCATTTTACTTCCTATATACACATACAGGCATTTTATAATGGGTCGGTAATTTTGGTTTAAGGAGAATTATCAAGTGGAAGTTGATACGCGATTCGATGCTGAATTTTCACGGCAACTTCAGAAATTGCAAGCTGAAGGAAATTATCGAATTTTTACTGACCTTGAAAGGTATAGAGGTCATTTTCCTCTTGCTCGCCGCCACCATGATCAACTCACCCAAGATGTGACCGTTTGGTGTTCCAATGACTATCTTGGAATGGGGCAAAATCCTTCCGTCATTCAGGCTATGAGTGATGCGCTACAACAAAGCGGGGCAGGAGCCGGAGGGACTCGCAATATTTCTGGAACGACCCACACCCATGTTCTACTTGAGCAAGAGTTGGCTGAACTCCATGGCAAGGAAGCCGCGTTAGTATTTACTTCTGGTTATGTTGCAAACTGGTCAACTTTAGCTACGCTTGGATCACGTTTGCCCAATGCCGTCATTTTCTCGGATGAAAAAAATCATGCCTCAATGATTGAGGGGATTAGACATTCTCGTGTTCCCAAGAAAATTTGGAAACGCAACGACGTGGAGGACCTTGATCGGAAACTGTCTGAGTTTGGTTCCGAAACTCACAAAATTGTAGCTTTTGAATCAATCCATTCAATGGATGGCGATATCGCTCCCATCAGCGATATTTGTGAGGTGGCCAAACACCATTGTGCATTAACGTATCTTGATGAAGTTCACGCAGTTGGCGTTTATGGTCCGTCAGGTGGAGGTATTTCCGAACGCGATAGGATTGCCGATCAAGTTTCGATTATACAAGGAACACTCGGTAAAGCTTATGGTGTCGTTGGGGGTTATATCGCCGGCTCAAAAGAAAGTATTGATTTCATCCGTTCATTCGCCAGTGGCTTTATTTTTACCACGTCTTTACCCCCGTCAATTGTTGCAGGTGCGCTAGCTTCCGTGAGGCACTTGAAATTCAGTCAGAGCGAGCGCAATCGGCATAAGAGAATGGTTAAATTGTTGCGAGACCGATTAGACCAAGTTGGAGTTCCCCACCTTGTCAACCCAGGGCACATTGTTCCAGTTATTGTAAAAAATCCGGTTAAGTGTAAGCAGATTTCGGACATGCTCATGGCAGAATTCGGAATTTATGTTCAACCCATCAATTACCCAACTGTTGCCCGCGGCGAAGAGCGGCTTAGAATAACCCCGACGGCACTTCATACGGAAGCGGATGTCGATTATTTGGTTGCGTCACTTTCTGAGTTGTGGTCGCAATGTGCTCTTGCTAGAGCAGTGGCCTAAGTAAAACGTATGGCAAGATAAATTATGAGTTCAAGAATGACCTTTACCGCATCATCTCAAACAAGCGGTTCATATTGATGCTGGCCTGAATATGATTGGAAATTTCGTCCAGCGCTGAATTAACTGATTGCAGATAATTGTACTCTTCAATATCAGAGGTGAATGATTGCAAGTAATTCGTGCGAAATCCATCGTCTACAAATAAACCATGTAAATAGGTTCCCTGTACAAGTCTATCAGCAGATGTCGCGCCTTCAGGGTCTTTATTCCCCGAACCGATTTTAAAGGCAAAAGGCCTTGCACAGTCTGGCCCTTTGGTTTCACCTAAATGGATTTCATAAGAATAAAACGCGTGGTTTGAATCAGCATGAATCGCTTCAACATTGACAAGTTTCTTAGTTGCCAACATCGTTGTTTCAACATCAAGTAATCCTAGTCCCTCAATAGAGCCGGGTGTTCCCTCATAACCGTTTGGGTCATGAATGACCCGTCCAAGAATTTGGTAACCACCACATAAACCTAATATTCTCCTACCGCGGCGGTAATGAGAAATCAAATCATGCCGCCAGCCATTATTGTTGATTAACTCTAAATCATTTCGTGTTGACTTACTTCCTGGAACAATCACTAAGTCAGTATCAGGTGGTATGGGTTCGCCACTAAACAGGGGTTTAACACATACGTCAGGGTGCAGATTGAGAGGGTCAAGATCATCAAAATTGGCGATACGGTCCAGAACTAAAAAACATATGTTTAAATGGGACTCAGGATTAGTGGGTATAGACGATAAGGAGAGTGTGTCTTCAGCTGGGAGTGTCCGTGTAGCCTCATGCCAAGGAATAACACCTAGCCCTTCCCATTGGGTCAGGCGTTCAATTAAACTGAAACCCTCATCAAACAGCCTTGGATTTCCACGAAACTTATTA
>Ga0209543_1002515_pt1 | contig 13088 bp, 12 predicted proteins | sample MesohylFT_FD_187296 | JGI IMG/M metagenome (GOLD analysis project Ga0209543, IMG submission 187296) | Host-associated microbial community of the marine sponge Aplysina aerophoba from Gulf of Piran - sponge mesohyl, lysed by freeze-thaw... | ecosystem: Host-associated > Porifera > Sponge >...
CGTCCATCAGCCGCCAGCGATCCTGGGCCTCCTCTATCTGGGAGGCGAAGCCGGGCGAGGCGATGTCGAAAAGCTCGTCCACCTTCTCGATGTTGTCGAGGGAGTCTGGGCTGGCAAACTCTTGCAAGGTTTCCCTTCGCTCCTTGGAAAGCGAGCCGTACATCTCGGCGAACCTGACCATCTCCGCCATGGATTCCTGCCTGTCGGCGCCCAGCGAACCGATTGCTCCGCCGACCGCGTAGACATCTTCGATGTCCCGCCTCTCCAGAATCTCGACCAGAAAGGCGCGTTCCTCCGCGGACAGTTCCTTGAGTTTTTCGACGATTTCGTCGTGCCCCGATTTCGCGATTTCGTCGGCGACTTCCACCGCTTCGCGGATATCGATAACGCTGCGTTCGGCCAGCAGTTCCTGCAGGGCGGCGAACTGCTCGATGGTGTCCTGCACATCCTCGGTCGACACCAGGTTGCCGAGTTCGCGCAGGCTGTCCTCTGGAAGCTCGGCAACGGCCTGCGCTATCCTGCGAACCTGCTCCTCGTCCATCAGCCGCCAGCGATCCCGGGCCTCCTCTATCTGGGAGGCGAAGCCGGGCGAGGCGATGTCGAAAAGCTCGTCCACCTTCTCGATGTTGTCGAGGGAGTCTGGGCTGGCAAACTCTTGCAAGGTTTCCCTCCGCTCCTTGGAAAGCGAGCCGTACATCTCGGCGAACCTGACCATCTCCGCCATGGATTCCTGCCTGTCGGCACCCAGCGAACCGATTGCTCCGCCGACCGCGTAGACATCTTCGATGTCCCGCCTCTCCAGAATCTCGACCAGAAAGGCGCGCTCCTCCGCGGACAAGTCCTTGAGTTTTTCGAGGATGTCGTTGTCCTGCTCGTAATCGAATCGCCACAGCAGCATTAGGAGCAGCAGGGCGAAGGCGATCAGCATGAAGGCCTCCGCGACGGTCAGGCCCATTATTGCGCCGCGCCTGTATTGTCGCTGAGAAGCTCCGGTCTCGGAATTCACCATCAAGGGAACCTTTCAAGTCGCAGGCTGCACTAGGGATCGGTATCGCTCAGCCGCTTCACGTTTCAGGCAGCATTCTCGTCATAGTACGTTAAACGGCGGGAATCGGCTCCTCAACGCTCAAAAGAATCTCTGCTGGACGTTGGGGCCGATGCAGAGCTGTCGCTCTTCTTGCCCGCAGAATCATTCAGTTGCTCTGCGCTCTCGATCATGATCCTAGAGTTGTCCCGAATCAGGCCGGAGGCGATTCCCGCCTCATTTCTTGCTTGCGCTAGTTCAAGAAGAACCCTCCTCACGAGTCCATCCACCTGTCGCGCCAGCTGATCGAACTGCTTGGCGGTATCGGAAGCCGACCGTGCGACATCCTGATCGTCGGCCATTGCCTGGTCAAAGGCGTCCGAAGCGAAGAGTTCGTTGAACTGCCGGATCATCAGGTCCGTCGAATCCTGCAGTGAATCTGCTCCCTTCCGAAGCCCGGAGGTAATTGAATCGGAAACGGATTCCATCTGTTTGAGCCGGTTATGAGTTTCTAGAAGCGAGTCGGCGACCTTTCTGAGGTCTGACCCGGCAACGTCCAGCTTTGCCATGGCTGCTGCGTTGGAAAACTGACGCACAATATCACCCGAAGCGTCGCGGATTCTTGCGGTGGTATCCGTCAACTCCGAATCCAACATGTCCGATGCATTTCCAAGACCTTCTGAGAATTTCTCGATCTTCAATGAGACTTCGCCGAGGGTGGCCACAATGGCTTCGAATTCCGCTTCAACGGTGGCCACCTGTTTAGCCAGATTCTCGAGGCAATTCATTTCCTGTTCGCGAAACCCGTCGAGCCGTTTGCCGAGATCCGCAATTGGGACTCTGACTTCGGATAGCGCATCCTCCGTCACCTTGGCGACCGCGGAGCTCATTTCCCGAGCCGAGGCCTCGAACGCGGCTTTGAAGGTTTCCGTTACTAACCTTCCGTATTCCTCCGCATTCCTGGCGAGCTGGTCCTGATGCGATTTCAGGGCCGCCTCGGTGGAACTTTCGATCCTCTGGTTGCGTTCCGATGCCAGCTGGGTCGATTCGGTGGAGAATCTTTTCATATCCTGCAGGCTTGCGGTTAAACTTGCTCGAAATTCCCGAGCCGGGGCCTCGAACGCGGCTTTGAAGGTTTCCGTTACTATCCTTCCGTATTCCTCCGCATTCCTGGCGAGTTGGTCCTGATGCGATTTCAGGGCCGCCTCGGTAGAAATTTCGATCCTCTGGTTGCGTTCCGATGCCAGCTGAGTCGATTCGGTGGAGAATCTTTTCATATCCTGCAGGCTTGTGGTTAAGCTTGCTCGAAATTCCCGAGCCGCCTTGTGCAGCGCTATCCGGGTTTCGCGATCACGGGCTATCAATCCTGATCGAAACTGGAAGAACCAGACCCTGAGGGCAACGCCCACGATCGTAGACGACAGCGCAACCCCGAACCCCGCGATGATGTCACGCAGGACGTTGGCGCTCTCAAGTCCGCCGAGCTGGTACAGGGTCACGGCTAGGCTTGTCAGCGTGAACAGGAATCCCAGATAGTAGCAGTTGTCGCCGATGACTTCAGGCTCGATCCTGGCCCGACCGAAGGCGGAAGCAAACCCGGCGTACAGAAATAGGCAGGCTGTAGCCCACACGGCCGATATCCAAACAATCGATTCAGGCCATGGCAGGAGGGTATGACCTTGAAGCTTCAAAAAAGCGCCGCCTAAGGCTCCAAGCAGGAACGCTAGTACAAGGATCCAGCGGTCGGGCGCCGCCTCCCGCAGCCGATCACCGTAGATGCGACCGTAAGCCCGGCCGTCCCTTCGCGCCACGGCGACGAAAGCCCTACAGGTCTCCGAGAGGCCGCGTTCCGACCTGGCGGGCTCCCTGCCTGTCGAAGTAGCGCACCCAGAAGTCGTCCACAGCCGCGCGATCGGAAATCCTGGCATCTGGTCGCGGAAGTCGGAGAATGAAGACGTCTACGTCTCCGAGGTTGCGCGACAGGCGGCTGTACTGCGGCGAAGACGCGAAGTGGTCCCAGTACTGCCCGCGATAGAAGCTCACCGCGTCGCTGTGCTGGAGGAGATCCGAAACGACGATGATCCGCTTCGGGGCGTCCGATGCTGCAAAGCCCGGGGTTCCAGACAGGACGGCTTGCAGGCCTTCCATTATCGGGGACCGGCTTTCGGTCTCACTCTTGAGCATCGACTGGACCGTCGCTTCGATTCGGCTGCGGAATCCTTTGTTGTAGCGCTCTTCTATCAGTGCCGGATTCTGGTAGAGCTCGTTTGCTTCATTTCCCTGAAGCGGCTTGCAGAGCGAGATCTTCGCGCCCCAGTTGACAGGATCCTCGCTGACGACGCCCACGGAGATCATCGTGCCGGTTCCCGCTCGCTGAAACTCCCGTTCCAGTTCCTGCGACAGCCTAGCAGCCTGGGAAGGGGGCAGGGTGTCGGTCAGGTCGAGAAGAACGACGACGAAACCGGTCGGTCCGGTCGCGGCGGGGCAGAGTGTTTCCGCGTCGATCCTGTGGATGTCCTTTACCTTCAGAAAGAACAGCAGCCCTGCTCCAACCGCGGCCAGCACCAGAAGTATGACGAGAATCCAGACGACATCCGACAATGAAACTTTTCGGCCGGACCTCGGGTGCCGACGACCGGCCTTGCCTCTTGATCTTGCCACGTTATTTCTATCCTAACGAGCTAGAAGTGTCGCCTCGATCCTCGGATCTGGTTTTCAACGCGTTCTGAAGATCGCGGGTCGATTTGAAGTTGGCGACGGCATCCATGTAATCCTGATGGATGTCCTGACAGGCCTTGTCTACGATCTCGGTTATGCGTTTTTGCTCCTTCAGAGTCTCGCCCTGTTGCTGAGCCCCGCCCCTTCGGTTAGTGAATTCCTCGAATTCGAATTCCTCATCGAAATACTTCGGGGCGTCTGACTCCCGTCTCGCGCGATTGTGGTCCCGATACTGCTTAAGGAGCTGCCTTACGGAAAGTTCGCAGAGTTGAAGGAAATTGCCGAGATGCGACTGCAACGTGGACCTACCCGAAACGGCGTCAATGGCCTCCGAAAGCTCCTGGTTCACAAACTGGTCCGCCTCTTTCAGTTCCCCAATGGCATCGTCGCGCCGAACCTCCAGGATGCCGAGCGCGTCGTTGAGTACGTCCGTGTACTCCATGCGGGCGTCTATAAGCATGCGCACGTACTTTCCGTATCGCGGGTACGGGTCGTCGGCATAGTATGCCTTCATGAACGCCAGCAGGGAGATCAGGCATCCTAGAACGATGAGCAGCCAGGATTCGATGCTCGCGATGCCCAAGGGGGCCTCGATCAGCGTTTCCGTCGCTGTATTTGCCGCGACTGACCAGTCTCCAATTATCTGCACGGCATCTCGAAAATGCGCAACCGCGAGGTTGAAGGCTGCGACCATCCCAATCCAGGCGAGCGTGAGAATCAGTCCCCAGAGCTTGGATAGGAACTTCACGCTGTTTATGAACCGGGAGTAGTATCCGAGGATGCTGGACAGGCCCACGTTGGCGAGCGAAATCAGAACCGCAGCCATTGCCCCGCCAAGCAGGCCAAGTTCGTTCTTCTGAGCGAACAGGTAGCCGTTCAGCACCGATTCGAACAGCAGCATCAGCATTACCAGGGCGACCCACCTTGCGGTGGAGGACCTCTCCTCCGCAGCCCGGATCAGCCTGTGCTTCTTTCGGAAGTCCATTAGGAACTCGTAGCACTGTTGGACGTTTTCCTCGGGGTTGGCTAGTCTCGTCTCCAGCGATACGATGTCGCTCATGAAGTCCCCCTTGGCCTTTCCGGCCACGATCCCGACCTCTCGTCTCGCTTCCGTGGCCCTAGCCAGCCGCTCGTTGTAGACATCCAGGTTGATCTCGAAGTTCTCTAGGCCTTGCCGCCTTGCCCTGCCCACCTCAGCGACGATTTCTAGTTCGACGCTGTCCATGGTCGTGCTTGCCGAATCGGGCAGATTCCTTGCGGCGTTCCGCGAAGCTCTCTTCTCTACATTTAGCTTTGCCGCGATGTGTTGCACGTCGACGTCAGGGAAAACCGAAGTCGACGGAACGAACCTGTCAGACGCGAACACTTTCCTAAGGCTTTCAAGCAAGAACCGCCCCCAATTCTACGAAAACATTTGTGCGCTAGCACTTACGAAAGGGAAAACAAACATCGATTGTCGCCCAATCTGAAACTAAAGCGCGCTCGAACGGAAATTCCTTTCTTGTCGTCCCATCGTTGTGGAATTCCACAAGTGCACCACCCGAACCTCACCTAAAGGCCCCCCCTAGTTTCAGGAAAGAAGAGAGAGCCGCCCGGATCGGCGCGACGCGATCAGGCTGTTTTCGGTTAGCGAATCTACTTGTTTCCGTTCGTTTCAAGGTATCGACCCTAAGGCGTTTCCGCAATGCGCCGCGGCGGCATGTGCGTCCGGCGACCCTCGCCGCAGCGGCAGAAGCTGTTCCCGAAGCCGTCCCGCGGACCTTGTTCAAAATCTTTATTTCCAAACCCAGTCGGAACTGACCAGAGGCTTGAGGCGAAGATGATCTTGTGGGACATTGAAGTGTTTCGATTTACGAAAATAAAAGGTGATAAAGTACCCTCAGGAAGCTCTTGAAATTTCCTAGAGGGAAGGAGCGTCAATTACAACAGTCAATTTGACTAAATCGGTGCGAATGTCCATACGCGCACCGGCCTGTTGCATTCAGCCTCTTGCCACCCACGCCGAAAACCCAGTCGCCGACCTGAGCCGGCGATCGAATTCCGGGCTTGCAACAAGCGAGGGTGCGCACCCCATGAAACGGATTTGGCGCGAACCCGAAATCGCGGTCCACAACGTAAATGTACACTCGTGGAGGTCGAGGTGGGATATTGCTTAGCACCGCTACGTCACGGACGCATGGACGGGTTCACGCAACTCACCGCCTAGTTTCTCGAACCGATTGTCCTTGCCCTCATTCGCATCAACAACGCTCATGGTGTTCCGATTCACGATAGTATGGCCATAGTCGTTCAGTGCCTTCGGCACGTCCGCTTCCGTCCCGTCACGCAGGTAGACACCAACGATGCGTTTCCCCAAAAGATGGGTTGTTCGCTCTCCCAATTTACCCAAGGGCGCGTGTGCGTCATTGGGCCGATGAGAGCGACAACCGTCGATGCCCACCTAATCTTCTTTCGGAGAAGGCGTTTGATCGTTGCGTCCTTTACGCGGCCCTGCTGTACTGGCCGCTCGTTGGCCGGTTTCATGCGCACGGATGAGTTGCGGACCACGTTGTCGCTGCGTCCGAGCATCTGCGTAAAGCTATCGACATGGGAATCGTCACCGTAATGGTGGCTGATGAAAATGTTCTTCTGCGTGGTCACAGCAACCTCCGAGGATCGGCCAGACAAGCACAACCAAAATGTGCGGTCCCAGCGCGCACATCAATACATCGTGTTCTAACTTGCTTTGGCGGGGTCAACTTAACTCATCGATCCACGCGGCTCCGATGGATCGATCCGGCAGAATTCGTACAGCAGCGGCACATAATCGATATCGTTTGCGAGCCGTTCTAGGTCGAGATCAGTATGAACAAGCCGTTCGCCGAGAAGGCGAGTCGCGCCTCCTGTAGACAAGACCGGTATTCGGCGCGCGTCTGGACAGACACGGCCAATCAGTTCGAATTCATCGACGATTCCTTGCATGCCACCGATAAACACTGCCGTCTCGAAAGCGTGGTTTTTGAACATCCGACAGCGCATCTTGTAAAGGCTGACTTTTAGCCGATGTTCCTCCGACTTGTCCGGGCGCGACTTCGCGGCCGGCACATATTGCGTGTTCCTAAAGCGCCCATTGTCTTCTGGATACTGATCCTCGAAATACCTAGACTGATAGAGAGTTACCCATTCCGAATAATCGACATTAAGACTGCTCGCAGCGGCCCAAATCATCGGAGTAATAGCCGGATGCCCGTCCCAGATCAAAGGTCGACGCCCAAGGACCACGTAAACGAGTGCCTTTACAGCCGCTGCGATATCCACCACATCAGAAGGTTCTACAAAGTGAGGCTTGCTGGGATCTGGAACGCTGGCTGAAAGGAACACCGCTCTTGTCATGACGCCGCCCTCCGTGAAAGGATTTCAACGGTATCAGATACCCTCAAGAAGTCCACTTCCGGAATGCGCTTATCCAACCAACTCAAATGCATAAGCCACGACTCGGTGATTCCGGTATGGTCATAGACCAGGTAAGGTCCACTCTGTCTTGCTTTGTGCGCACGCTGAGCAACGTCATGCATCATGTTGGCTGTCGGCACGCCAATAACAGGATATGCCCATGTCTCACCGCCGGTCTTCAGCTTAATTGAAACACAGCGATACGCGCCCGGACCGGCAATCTTCCCTCCGATCGCTTCGACGCCGGTTTTGAGCTTGCCGGCAATCTCGGTGTGTCGAGCGGCCATGCCCCGAGCGCGCAACCGTTCAACCATATCGACAATGTCCTCAAGCACATGCGTCTTCAGGAATGCTGAATCCCGGCTTGACAGAAGACATGGATGCTCCTGATTGCGGCATTGGCGTACCATCCCGTGCATCTAATCGGCACGCGCCTGAAGTCGCAGGGCGTCAATTTGAGCTGGGCTTCGATCCGAAACCGCATGCAGGGCTGGCATCGAATCACGACGACCCTGCGCAAAGCCGACGGCGCGCTGGTGGTGAACCGCCAGGATGCGAGGCCCGGCACCGAGCAGGCAATGATATCCGTGGCGGCGGGAGCCAAGTCCGGACTACATCGCAGAAGATGCGAGCTCGAAGGCTGACCTGGTCCCCCAACCTTCACAAAATTTTCGAAAATTCAAGAGGAACTGAATTTCCGTCGGTTTTTTATTCTTTTGAAACAACTGGTTGCAAGAATTCTGGCACTACAAACTGCCAACTTGGGCTAGGCGGGATTCGCACCCGCTAGAAGAAAGCACCTTTACACGGCGCACACCATCACGGAGACAAGCCCCTCGATCGACTGCTTGCAAGTAGATTGGGGGGCGCAAACCCCCGAACGTCAAATAATTCGAGCGGAACGCCGACTACGGTCTCACGCAATCCGAGCCGAAATCCGCGATGACCTCAAGCACGAGCGCGGATAGTCTCAATCCGCTACAAATACAGATGGCGAAAATTGGGGACCGAAAAACCTTAACGTACTTTTTACACCCATCCGGAACAGACCCGAAAATGAACAGTTCAACCGCCCGCATCGGTTATGCCATGGTCTCGACCGCGGACCAGAACCTCGATGCCCAGGTCGCAGCGCTCGAGGCGGCGGGATGCACCATGATCCGGACCGAAACCGGCAGCGGCGCCAGCCTCGAGCGCCGTCCCGAACTCGGGGGCATCCTCGACTTCATCCATCCGGACGAAACACTGGCGGTCACGCGCATCGACCGCCTGGCGCGTTCATTGCGGGATCTCCAGGTCATTGTCGCGAAGATCAAGGAGAGGGGCGCCCATCTCGCGGCCACCGAACAGCCCGTTGACACTTTGAGCGCGACCGGCAAGGCATTCTTCGACATGCCTGGTGTCTTTGCCGAGTTCGAGACCAGCCTTCGCCGCGAACGCCAGGCCGAAGGAATTGTCGCGGCCAAACGGCGGGGCGCCTATCGTGGCAGGCCTCCGAAGATCGACATGGAAGCGATCAGGAACCGACTTGCCGGCGGCCAGTCACCGACCAGGATCGCCCGCGAGCTGGGGATCTCGCGCGGAACCGTGTACAAGGCTAAGGACGGCGCCGGGAAACATGACGAAGCAGATCGGATTCCGTGAGCCCGTTCCGGAAACCCTGCTTCATGAAACGTCGCAAAACCAGCGATCTGTTCATCGTGTGTTCTTCAGGATGTCCATATATGCAGCTTCGATCCGTTTAGACCAACTTACATGGACCGCAACGCAACGATACGCTACCAATATGATAGCATTCTTGGAGGCAAGCCGATGGCGACGATCAACGTGAAGCAACTCGACGACGACGTGGTGGACCGCCTCAAGCGGCGCGCCTCGTCGAACAACCGCTCCCTGGAGGGCGAGGTGCGCCACGTCCTGGAGCGCGCTGCCTACGACGACGTGGCGGCGAAGCTCGCCGCGTTCCTGGCGGCGTCGGACCGGCTGCGGGCGAAGACCAAGGGCCGCAAGCAAACCCCGGCGGAAGTGCTGATCCGAGAGGACCGCGACCACGGTCATCGCAACGACTTCTGATGCGCTTCGCTATCGATGCGAGCGTGGCGGTCAAGCTGCTGGTCGACGAGCCCGATTCGGATGCCGCGCGGGAACTGGCGGCGAGCGGCCGGAAGCTGCACGCGCCGCGCCTGATGGCTTCCGAAGTCGCCAATGCGCTGTGGCGCAAGGCGCGGCAGGGCCAGATCGAGCGCGCCGATGTGGGCGCCGCCATGGCTTTGCTGCCCGACATGCCGCTGCGCTGGAACGACAAAGAGACGGTCAGCGCGGACGCGGTCGGGTGTAGCCCAAAGTGGTTGTTTGGGCCGAATGTGAGTTTCCGACCTTCCAGCCCATAACGAGGCGCGCTGCTATAGGAATACTTTCTCGCATCGCTTTGCAACAAGTTTGAGATACACCCGACGCGGTCCGTCTGGCGCTGGCCCTCGACCACCCGGTTTACGACTGCGTGTATCTCGCGCTCGCGCACCGCATCGGCGCGACGGTGGTGACGGCGGACCGGCGATTCGTGACGGCCGTTGCGCCGACCGAGCATGGCGAGGCCGTGATGACGCTGGCCGACTACGCGGGAACGCATCAGCCTAGCCGATGAATGCAAATGGCGAAGACGCCTGGCGCAGGTTTTCGCCCCCTTCCGCCTCGCGAGACCAAGTCACCTCCACGGGAGCATAATTCCAATCCGACGGTGAGAAGCTCACCAAGCCGCAGTAAACATCGTGCAACGTCCTGAAGGTGGCCTCTCCGACCGCCGTATCTGTAACAATGTCCCCCCTGCATTCGAGCCAATCCTTGCCCGTGTGATGACGCGCGTCGTCCCAAAACGCGCCCGCCCCAGTCAGCCATCTCATCACTGCACGGCGCTCGCTTTCAAGGTCGAAATCCATGATCGCTTCGTACAATGACAAATCCGGTATCGGACTTGCAACCAGCAGGGTCCAATGGCAGAGCAATTCCTGCCCGTAACGTAGCGCCAGACTGCGCATGACCATCACACGCGAAAATGCCTCGCGAAACTTCGAAACTTCTTGGAATTGCTGATGGACCGACAAATCGTTGGCAAAGAGTTCCATGTTAACTCCAGCCGGCGAAGTAGTTCATGTCTTTGTCGAATTGGTCGAAGAATCCGGCGGGCAAACTGTCAATGTTGCCGTTGGAATCGATTGCCGGACTTTGCACCTGCGGACTTTCGTCGTCCTGCTCTGCGCTTCGCTGTTTGAAAAAATGAAGCGCGACGTTCTCACTCGATAACATACCGCTCTTGACCGCCCGACGGACGCCGTTCAGCACATGATCGCTGTGTGTCTCGAGCATGACCTGCAGACCTGCCGAAGAGACCTTTCCCAGAAACTCGCCCATCGCCGCCTGACCTGCGGGATGCAGATGAACTTCCGGATTCTCGATCAGCAATATGTCCTCCTTATCTGCCGACAAAGCTGCGACGACGATGGGAAGCACCTGCGTAAGCCCAAACCCAGTGTGCACAGGACGATGAAAATCGGTATCGCTCGATACTCGAACACCCAGTGTAACCGCGTTGGCGCGCGGCACCTGCTCGATTGTCAAGACACAGCCTGGAAGAAACCGGCCATACGCGCCTCCACCTGCCGGAATCGTGTGGGCGGCACTCCGGCTTCCAAAAGTTCTGGCAAGACATGACACTCACGACCTGAATAGAGGAGGCTGGCAGCGTATTCGCCCCGCGGACCCACAACAGGCGTTAGTTGTGGATCATCGTATGGGTAGTATTCGCGTGGACCGAGACGCTCAGCGGTTAAGTACGTAAGGCGACACAATCGCTCTGGCAGCGAATGCTGGCCCGCATCCAACGGCAACAGGCGTTGAGGCAATTCGGATTCGTCTATGTCCCAGCCACCATGGTTCTCCGTTCCGCCTCGTGTCCATTGAACCGCCATGGACATTTCATCTCGTTCGCCCTCGAATTCCCGCTCGAAGCGGTCCGCATCACCGTCAAACAATGCGATTCGAAATTTGCGACGTCCATAAACCTAGTCGACTACATCGGCCCCGGTACCGAGACAAATCGCCGCCCCATTAAGCATCAGTCGCTAAGACCATTCGTGTTCGCGCATCGTTTGGTGCAGCAGAACCAGTGCCTGCATCACCGATGACTTCCCGGATGCGTTTCCGCCTGACAGCAACGTCAGCGGCCGAAGGGGCAGTTTTAGCGTCTCGAAGCACTTGAAGTGCTGCAGGTCAATTCTTGATGTCACCGAGAACCTCACGCAGCGCCTTTCGAGCCATGTTAAACCGGGTCTTGACCTTACTGGTGTCGTTTGGTCCGTACGTGATGGCCGTATTGAATTCGTCATCCGCCAGAAGGCTATAGACAGACTGCCGCACGCTCTCCGCACATGCCAAGACGTGCTGTTCTTCGTATCGCGACAAGCCGGTGATCATTACGTCCCAAAGAGAAGCGTTCAAGACGCTACGCATTGTCTGATACGGCTGGTGTTTTCGGAATGCATGACGTTCAAACAATAGTAAGTTATTGCCAAGTGCACGGCGAAGATCCGCGGACAATTCCGAGAGAGCGTCTGGCTCCAGCTTATTCATATGGCGCAGACACCGCGCAAGAAAGTCATCCATGTCACCGCGATACTCGTTGATGCCAAGGAGTTGAAACGCACAGAAACGATTGACGAATTCGCGGTCCCTCATGGTCTGCCGATTCAGACTATTGCCTGTCGCTTCGAGGAATACACCGGACTTTGATTCGCGTTTCAGAAAGCGTGTCGCCTCGCCCAAATACAAACAATTCCGCATTTGTTGTCGTGTTAAAGGCACGCCTCCATTTACTCTCTCAAATATGTCAAGGCGAGCACGTTCCGGAACCTTCGAGTCGATGATGTAAAAGATAAGGCTGCAATCTTCGATTCTGTTCTGCATTTTCGAAGGTAGGTCGGAGAACAGCCGACCGTCGAGTTCACGTCTGTCAGGGAGCTTTAGCTTCAGCTCTTCCTTGATAAAACGCCAAAATGTAGACAGGCGCTGCAAACCGTCTACGACAACCATACGCCCCTCTTCGTCTTCGGCCATGTAAAATACAGGCAAGGGTATGCGCAAAATTACCGACTCGATCAATTTGCTTTGCTTGTCTATGGGCCAGTTGAAATCCCGTTGGAAATCCGGATCCATTACGTAGGTCGACTGGTCTATGCGCCGAATCACGTTATGAATGGTGCGATTTTCCTGTCGGATCAATAGATCATCAAGCGGGTAATCGCCCCAAGACCCGCTCGACCGGTCCAGGCCCTCGACATCATCGCCGTTGCTCAGACCGCTTTGAGGTTGGATAACAATACCGTCGCTTCTTTGTAGTTCGCTCATGGTAGGTCGTCGCCTAGCGCTTCGGTGACTCGCCTCTGATTTCAGGGCCATTCGTAAATAGAGTGCATTCTCCTTTTCTGTGCCGCCATTCGGCTACGTGAGCGATGAACGACGGGGTCCATTGCGTTTTTCGAAGGTCCTCGATGCTGAGAACTCCTCTTAGAGTATGATCTGAATTCCTGATTGTAACTTGGTTTAGTCGAAATTCACCTGGCGTATCATTCTCGCTATTGGTACCAGTGGTTAAAACTCTATTAAACAAGTGAATTGTTTCAATGATTTCGCTTACCCGAGAGACATCTGGGTTTTTTCAGTGCCAATGGACGGACTTCGTTCACTATTAAAATATCAAGATTATATAAGTTATTGTTTTTATCACGCAATGAAAGCATTATCGTATCTGCTCACCCCCTATTTTTCGCGATTTTCATTTTGAGTGATTTTCACGGTAGGAACGCCCGACTTGTGCGTGGGTTAAACCTTTGGGAGCTGGTGCGTTGATCTGAGCGCGCCT